>Ga0209991_10001333_pt1 | contig 11156 bp, 10 predicted proteins | sample ChitaG_FD_183167 | JGI IMG/M metagenome (GOLD analysis project Ga0209991, IMG submission 183167) | Deep subsurface microbial communities from South Pacific Ocean to uncover new lineages of life (NeLLi) - Chile_00310 metaG (SPAdes)... | ecosystem: Environmental > Aquatic > Marine > Oceanic >...
TGAATGGAAAATGAGCCAAATTGTAGATATCTTTCACCACATCTTCTTGCGCCATATAATAAAAAGGTAGGAAGATCGCTTCATCCTCTTCGACGTGTTCCGCTTTAACAAGTTTTTGTGATTTAAGTTCTTTGAGAGCTTCCAGAATTTTCTCCTCTCCTGCGTCTAATTCTTTTTGACATGATTTTAAAAGATCCTTCTGAAATGAGAACACATGTCCCTGCTCGTTATCCTTTTCGAGGACATACAGAATATAGGCTTTGATCCGCTCCGGCGATAAGGGGCTCATCCCCAAATTGAGAGCGATCTGGTCCGCAGTTTTAAATCCTACACCCCATATATCATGGCACGCCTGGTAAGGATTCGTCTTGAGGATATGGTAGGAATTTTTTCCATACTGGCGGTAAATTTTTGTGGCCAGTCCTGTCGTGATATTGTGTTCCTGAAGAAAAATAATGAGCTCACGAATATCCTCATTCATACTCCAAGACTTCTTGATCTCGTTGAATTTAACCTTCCCCACTCCATCGACCTGTTTGAGCTTGCTGATATTATTCGAAAGGATTTCGATAGTCTGTGGGCCAAATCGGTTGACGATCCTTTTAGCGAGGACAGGACCTATTCCCTTGATGAGCCCTGAAGATAAGAATTTCTCTATCCCTTTGACAGAAGAAGGAAGCAGGGGAATATAGTTTTCGACACTGAACTGCTTCCCAAATTTCGGATTGATGACCCATTTTCCCTTGATCTTCAAAGTTTCACCCGGTGACAAAGGAGGAAACGTCCCGACAATGGTAAAAACCAGACCATCCTCACCGGCAAATTTACAGACCGTATAGCCGGTCTCGGGGCTGTAATAGACAACACTTTCAATTGTTCCCTGCAAATATTCCATAACTTTATAGGTTATTAAAATGTGTGATCTTGATGCTGTCCCCTGGTTTCACCTTTTAAAGGAACCGCAGAGTAATGATCTCCATACATTACAATATTTTCTCCGGCAATCAGACGAACGGCCTCCTGTCCATGTGGATTGATACTGGCAATAACTCCCTTTATGGAAGGCACAAAAAAATCCACCTCTCCGAAATCGGTTAAAAGAGCAATAATTGGATTATCCACTTTCAATTATCTTATTTTATATCTTCTTTTGATTCAACTTTTTCATACTCTTTTCCACCGATATTGACGACACCTAGAAATCATGATAATTTTTAGTTATGAAATTCCTGAAAGTCCTCACAAATTCATTAATAAGTGGATTGTTTTTCAGCAGCCTGCTTGCCCTGCTTATCCTGGATCTCAACATCAACCTGTCGTTTCAGATCAAAGTTTTTAGCCAGCTGATTCTATTCCTTTTTATTACATATGGACTTTTTATCACATTCCTGTGCGTTCTGATCTTTTATGTCTATCAATTTTTTACTGAAAAAAGAAGACACATCACTTTTATCTCTCCCTCATTCCTCATCGTCAGTTTTTCTTTGCTTACCATCGTCTATTTGGTCATTTTCAAAGCCAACCGCGATTTTTTTATATCATTCTTCGATTTGCGGACTCTATATTTTCTTGATACCCAACCTATCTTTTTGATCCTTTTTTCTATCCTCGGGATCATCATTCTTTATACCTACCACAGTTCGAAGAAAAAAATAATTCTCTGGCTTTTCCCTCTCCTTTTTGCCGCTACAATGACTCTTACGATTTTCCAGAGAACAAATTTTCCGCAGCCCCAAAAAAAAGAAACATTCGCCCATCTTGAGGCCACAAAAATCGATAAAAAAATCACCATCATCGGCCTCGAAGGATTGAGCTTCGACTTTCTTATTCCGCTTATCAACGAGGGGAAACTCCGGAATTTTCAAGTGCTCATGGACCAGGGAAGTTGGGGAAGGCTGGAGAGCTTCTCTCCAAATGAGCCCCTCATGCTGATCAATTCCTTTAATACGGGTAAATTCCCCTCTAAACACCGACAGATTTCTCCATATACTTACAGTTACCTGGGACTCGAAAGCCAATTGGAAGTTGTTCCCCGATATCTTTTTTTCAGGCAGTTTCTCAGAACTCCCATTCTCAGGATTTCGCCAAATATTCCGCAAATCCACACCAAAGATATTTGGAAGATCTTCGAAGATAATGAAACGACTTACGTAAAAAAAGATTGGCCGTTCAATCTTGAAATCGGGGAACCTGGTCAAAAAGCCGAAACCACATTTAACCATTTGTTTGAAGATCTCAAATTTGAAACAGATGAAATCTTCCAACTGGTTAAAACCGCGCTCTACACAGATGTGGAATTCGAAGAGTCCGTTACAGAGATGAAAAACCAGCATCAACCTCAGATGCTCTATTTTTTTCTCAACGGCCTGAACATCGCCGAATCCTATTTTTATAAGTACAGCTTTCCCGAACTTTTCGGCATTCTTAACCAGGATGAAATCAATAAATACAGTACTGTCATCGAACGTTACTACCAATTCTACGATCAGATCATCAGTAAATATTTAGCTTCTCTGAAAATGGGCGAAGAACTTCTTGTTGTCTACTCCCCCCATGGGACCGAGCCACTTCCCCTGTGGAAAAGGTTTGTCGAGTGGATGCTGGGCAATGCTGAAATCTCCGCTTATCACGAGAGAGCGCCTGAAGGTGTGGTTTTTTTCTACGGGCAGGAAATCAACAAGGGGAAAAATATCTCGGGAATGAAGCTTGTCGATATCGTACCTACTCTGCTCAATTATTTAGGTCTGCCAGTGGGAAAGGATATGGATGGAATTGTCAACAGCTCGATTTTCTTGAACGAGTATAAAAATCCGGTTCTCTATATTTCGTCCTACGAAGACTACGATATCAATCCCCCCCGCAAATAGAGAAAGTTCTCTGTGAAATTTACTTTATAATCTTGAAGGCTCTTTTCCACCTTGCCTTCGGAATAAAGCTCACAAATTTTTTCAATCTTTCTCTCACGCTTGTTTTTAAATAAGCACCGCTTTCAGCTTGATAGGAAAAATAGATGATCCAGGGCCTACCTTTTATATAATTGAGAGGCAAAAAGCCCCAGAAACGGCTGTCGCTGCTGTCGTCCCGATTGTCTCCCATCGCAAAGACATGACCCGGAGGAACGATTTGGGGACCGTAATTATCTCTTATTAAAGCATCATACCGATAATACTCGCTGCGCGTGTAGACTTGCTCATCATTGTGAACTTTGTATTCCTCCGTGATCGGTTTGTCATTTATGTAGACCTGTTTGTCTTTAATCTCGATTTTTTCCCCTTCCAGCGCAACAACCCGTTTGACAAAATCCTTATCCAGTTCCTTTGGATATTTAAAGACAATGACATCTCCTCTCTGGATGTCTCGTTGAGGGAGTATGAGCTTCTCAAATCCATATTTTGGTTGGGTATAGGCCAGCTTATTCACCAGCAAAAAATCGCCGATTAAAAGAGTAGTCTCCATCGATCCCGTTGGTATCTGGAAGGCCTGGACGATAAAGGTCATCACAAAAAACACAAAGATGGCTGTTTCAGCAAAGAGTTCAAAATACTCTCTGAATACACTTTTTTCGCGTTTTTTCTTTTCTTTAGGCATCTCAATTCTCGAATGAAGCATCTACTATAGCCGAAATCATCCGTTTCATCAATAGCCTTATCCTTGTCTGCAGCATCCGCATTTCCGTGATTTTAAGAACGAGTTCTGTAAAGTGATACGAAATCACGCTTCGTTTTCCCCAGCGAGAAAAACTCGCTCGATTCCCTCCTCGCTCTCATCTCCCCATGAAGGAGATGAACCATGCCCGCTCGTCCTCCATACGGATTTCTCCATCATCTTCCCAGAACTCTAAAAAAATCACGGAAATGTGGATGCATCCATCTCTGTTTCTCTGTTTCTTGATTGACGTTTTGCGATTGGGGAATTATGCTATGGGGATGAATTTCACTCTGTTCGGGTATCCAAAATCCGGTAAAACCACACTTTTTAATCTCTTGACTGGAGCAAATATTGAAGTCCATGCATACGGCACACGAAAAAAAGAAACGAATTTAAGGACTTGTTTGATTCCCGATGACCGTCTGGATCAAATCTGGAAGCTTTACCAGGATAAGGAGAAGAAACCGGCAGCCGTCGACTATGTCGACCTGGCAGGCATCTCCTACGGAGATATAAAAAATGAAGCCTATCTCAATTATCTTCGGAGAGCGGATGGACTCACCCATGTCATACGTGGATACAGTGATCCTCAAATCCCGCATCCCAAGGGAAGTGTCGATGCAAAAAGGGACATTTTGGCCATGGAAGAAGAACTGCTTCTGGCGGATTTAATGTCCATCGAATCTCGGATCGGTTCTTTGGAAAAAGAGCTGAAAAGGTCAAAAAATCAAGACGGAGAAAAAGAATTCGAACTCCTCCAGAAACTGCATTCTCTGCTCGAAAATGGAACGGCAGTTCGCGAAGCTGATGTAGCCCCATCAGAAGAAAAACTCCTCAAAGGTTTTGCATTCCTGACACAAAAACCGCTTTTCCACATGATCAATGTCGATGAAGACAACATCGCCGCTGTAGATCAGCCTGAATCCATCTATGCCACTTACAAGAAAGGAACTGTTGTGCTTGCTTACTGCGGCAGCATTGAGAAAGAAATTGCGGAATTGGATGGCGATGAAAAAGAGGCCTTCCTCAAGGAATACGGACTGGCCGAACTCAGCGCGCAAAAGTTTCTCAAAACTTCTTATGATCTCCTTCAAGTGATCACTTTTTTTACCATAGGAAAGGCAGAAGTCAAAGCCTGGACAATTAAAAAAAACACGCCCGCTGTGCATGCTGCAGGTGCGATCCATTCCGATATAGAAAGGGGTTTTATCAGGGCCGAAGTGATACCGTGGAATGAACTTCTCAAGCACGGTTCCTTTCAGGCTTCAAAAGAACAGGCGGCCGTTCGGCTGGAAGGGAAGGATTACTTCATTCAGGATGGCGACGTCATACAATTTCGATTTGCGAAATGAACACATGAACAAAAACGATAAAAACTTCAGCATAACAGCCCAGGACAACACGTCGTCCGCGCGGACAGGGATCATCCATACACAGCATGGACTCATTGAAACGCCAGCCTTTGCGCCCGTGGCCAGTCAAGGTTCCGTAAAATCCCTCACTCACAGTCAAGTCGAGAGCTTAGGCGCCCAGCTCATCCTTGTCAATGCCTACCACCTTTTTCTCAGACCCGGGACTGGAACGATTCGTCGTTTGGGCGGCGTCCATTCCTTTATATCATGGGATAGGCCTATTCTTTCAGATAGTGGAGGCTACCAGATATACAGCCTCTCGGATCTCGTCAAAGTTAAAGAAGAAGGGGTGGAGTTTTCTTCACACCTGGACGGCACCAAATTTTTTGTTTCTCCTGAGGAAATCATCGAGATCCAGCGGAATCTCGGAACAGACATCATGATGCCTTTGGACCACTTTCCGCCGTATCCTTCCTCCTCGGATACAATAAAGGAGTCTGTCGAGCTGACAACGCGATGGGCCACACGCTCACGAAAATATTTCCTCGACAACACCCACAATCAGCGTCTCTGGGGAATCTGTCAGGGCAGCGTCCACTGGGATTTGAGGAAAAAAAGCATCGAAGATCTTCTCCCAATCGACTTCGACGGCTATGCCTTGGGAGGTTTGGGCATTGGAGAACCCAAGTCTCAGTTTATGGAAACGGTGGAAAAATCCTGTTCTCTTCTTCCTCTTGATAAGCCGCGCTATTTGATGGGTATCGGTTATATCCAGGACATCCTTGAAGCCGTCGACAGGGGCGTCGACCTTTTTGACTGTGTGCTCCCTACAAGAAATGCAAGAAATGGAACGCTGTTCACCAGCAGCGGGAGGCTGATTATCAAGAATCAAAAGTATGCCAACGACGAAAAACCCATTGATGAAAACTGTTCCTGCTACACCTGCTTGAACTTTTCGAGGGCCTATTTACACCATCTTTTTGAGAGAAATGAAATGAGTTCGGCCACATTAAACACCATCCACAATCTGCACTTTTATCTTGACATCTTCCAAAAAATTAGGCAAGCTATCCAATCAAAATCGTACTTGGATTTCAAAAGAACAATTTTAAAATAAAATAGGATAAAGGAAATAAAAAAATGCTATTAGCAAGTTTTGCAACATTCATGCAGCAGGCCACTCCTGGTGCACGTCCCCAAGGAAATATGCTCACGGCCTTGGTTCCGTTTATTCTCGTTTTTGTGATTTTTTATGTCCTGATCATCCTTCCTTCTAGAAAGAAACAGAAAAAACATCAGGATATGATCGAGGCCCTCAAGCCTGGAAATAAGGTCATCACCACAGGCGGGGTCTATGGGACAGTCATGGGAGTCCAGAAAGACCGGATTGAGCTGAAAATCTCGGCAAATGTCAAAGTCGATGTCACGAAAAATGCCATCTCTGTAATCCTGGGAGACAAAAAAGAAGCAAAATAGGGTAAACATATTCTCTATATCCATCGCATATATATAGAGAGTTATTTAGGCGGAATGTATAAATGAAAAAAAATTTACGCTGGAAAGTTATACTTGTCCTTGCCGTCATCGCTCTCAGTCTTTTCCTCTCCTTTCCACCAGACAAGAAAATCCAGCTGGGCCTGGATTTAAGGGGGGGGGTACATCTGGTCCTTCAGGTCATGACGGATGATGCTCTCAATCGTGAAACAGACCAGGTCATTATTCGACTCCAGGAAGAAATGGATAAAGAACTCATTACGTATGAGGTCATGTCCAAGGATGAAAACCGTGTCGGGAAATTCACGATTCAGCAGTTCGAGTCAGGAAAAGAAGGGCAGATCAGAGATTTAATTGACGAGTTTGTGGAAAGAGACTGGGATCTCTCCATTTTGGGCAGCGATGCCACACTCGTTATGAAGCAAAATCTCATTCTCTATCTTCGCGATCAGGCTGTCCGGCAAACTGAAGAAACCATCTGGAACAGAGTCGATCAACTCGGATTGACCGAACCCACCATTCAACGCCAGGGAGGTTTCACCGGAGACCGCATCATCGTCGAGCTTCCAGGTGTGGAGAACTCAGAGAGGGTCAGAAACATCATCTCAAAAACGGCCATTTTAGAATGGAAACTGGTCAAAGCCGCGGCTGACGATGTCGAAACCCTTCTAACGGAATTCGGAGGAGAAGTCCCGGCTGATATGGAGATCCTCGAAGGTGATCCTGAAAAAGCCGAAAGACGATACTACCTTCTCAACCGTGTCGCCGAAGTCACCGGAAAAGATTTGAGGATGGCCCGAAGATCTACAGACGACTATAACAATCCTGTCGTTCTGTTTACGCTCAGTCCTGACGGAAGCAAAAGATTCCACAAGACCACTCAGGATAATGTCGGAAGGCAGCTGGCCATCGTGCTCGACGACAAGGTTCAATCCGCCCCTGTCATCGAAGACGTCATACCCACAGGCAGCGGAAGAATAAGCGGACGTTACACCATGGAAGAAGCCGATGATCTGTCATTGGTTCTCAGAGCCGGGGCTATGCCGGCATCCATAAAATACCTAGAACAACGCACCATCGGCCCCTCACTGGGTAAGGACTCCATAAGCAAAGGATTTTTTGCCATTATCGCAGCCCTCCTCATGGTCCTGGTCTTCATGGGGGTCTACTACAAGCGCACCGGATTTAACGCCATAGCCGCTTTGATCTTAAATATCCTCATCTTGATGGGTGCTCTAGCCTATTTTAAAGCCAGTCTGACCCTGCCTGGTATTGCCGGTATCATCTTGGTCATCGGAATGTCTGTAGACGCCAATGTTCTTGTTTTCGAAAGAATAAGAGAAGAGCTGTCGCAGGGCAAAAGCATAAAGAGTTCCATTTCCTCCGGATTTTCACGGGCGTTCCGAACTATCCTGGACGCCAATATGACGACAATTATCGCAGCCATCTTTCTTTTCCAATTCGGCACAGGCCCTCTGCGGGGATTTGCCGTAACTCTGATCATTGGAATCAGCGCGTCCATGTTCACAGCCCTTTTTGTCTCAAGGCTGATATTTGATGTCTTCGTCACCAATGGAAAAAAACGAGAGAAACTGAGTATATAACCATGCAGATATTCAAGAAGCCCAATTTTCCATTCATGCGCTACAAGCTGTTTGCGTTCGGATTATCCGGGATTTTTATCGCCGCCGGAATTTTAAATATGACGGTCGGGAAAAAAATCACTCCTGGTATTGACTTTGCCGGAGGTGCTTTAATCCAAATCAGATTCATCAGGCCCATATCCATTTCTGAGCTGAGGCAGTCTCTCAACGTGCGCGATCTGGAAAGCACTAAGATTCAGGAAGTGGAAAAAGAGCAGAGAGAGTATATTATCAGAGCCATGCTGCCCGAAGAGGAGGCCGAACAGGAGCTGGAAACTCATGCAATTATGGCTGAAAAAATCGTCGACCTTCTTAGATCAGACCAGGATAGACAAGCCGCACAAAGCGGTTTAAAAGATCTGAATAATATTGATATCAGTGAAATCATCCGTCTCCTTGAACCCTCATTCCCCAATGAAGCGATCAACATCGCACAGTATGTCTTTGATACAAAAGAAAATGACACGCAGAAAGGCATAATTGAAAATTTCGATCAGCTTCCCGTTGAAGACATTGGTCCAGAGGCCTTAGAGCTCTTAAAAGAAAAGACATTCCTGGGAAGTTTATCAATCAAACGCAGAGAAACCGTTGGACCTCAGGTTGGGTCTGACTTAAGACGTCGAGCCACACTAGCCACGGTTTGGGCCCTTGTAGGCATGCTTGTTTACATCGGTATTCGATTCAAGTTTGCTTACGGAGTCGCTGCTATTTTTACTCTGGCTCACGATGTTATTATCACAATGGGTATCTTTTCTTTTACGAATAGAGAAGTCAACCTCCCTGTCATTGCGGCTATCTTAACGATCGTAGGGTACTCCCTCAATGATACAATAGTTATTTTTGACCGGGTTCGCGACAACATCAAACTTCTAAGAAAACATGATCTCAGTCAGATCCTTGATACAAGCATCAATCAGACTCTCAGCCGAACGGTAATTACTTCCGGGACAACGTTTGTTACCGTCGTTGCTCTGTTTATTTTTGGTGGAACTGTCATCAATGATTTTGCCTTCACGATGATGATCGGTGTTGTCATCGGAACTTATTCTTCGATATACCAATCCTGTTCTTTACTCTATTTTTGGAACAAGATTTTTAAGCCGAAAAAGGGACTTGGAAAGTGAAGAAATACTACTTGTCAAAACGGTATTTTTCTTTTATACTTTGGTTTTATTTTCGTGAAATATCCTGAAAAAGAGGTAAAAAATGGCTGAAAAACCTACGTCAAAGCCTGAAGTTACGCCCAATCTTTTTAAGGACTCTTTCCTTTTCGCGGATAAAGGGATGGGACGAAAAGCCTTTTCCTTTCCCCTGGCATTACTATTCCATCTCCTCATCATCGCTGCTATGGTTGTCCTACCGCTTTTAAGCTCAAAGAACCTTCCTCAAGTTGAAGTTTACAGCGCCTTTCTCGCACCTCCTCCCCCACCTCCTCCCCCACCTCCTCCCCCTGCTAAAAAAAGCCGTCCCAAACGCGCAAGAACACGCATTAAGCCTGTTCAGGCTCGAACCAACATCAAACCCGGCCAGCTCGTCGCTCCAGTCGAAATCCCTGACGAAATCGCCGAAGAAGAACTCATCGACATCGGCGTCGAAGGCGGAGTGGAAGGTGGAGTCGAAGGTGGAGTCATTGGTGGAGTTCTCGGCGGAGTCGTCGGAGGCGTTCTCGGTGGAGTCGTCGGTGAGGTCCAGGCCCCTGTAAGGGCTATCGGAGAAATCAAGCCCCCCAAACTCATCAAACGTGTCGAACCTATCTACCCTGAAATCGCCCGCCAGGCAAGGATCGAAGGGACAAGTATCATTGAAGCGACAACCGATATTTACGGCCGGGTTAAGCAGGTCAAAGTTTTGAGATCGATCCCCCTTCTCGATCAGGCCGCCATCGATGCCGTGCGCCAGTGGGTGTACGAACCCATGGTCATCAACGGTCGTCCAAGAGGAGTTATTTTTACAGTCACTGTTATTTTTAAATTAAAATAGAAAAAAAAGCTATCTATGGCTTTCTATCTTAAAAGGAGGTACTAAAATGCAATTCGGTCTGATTGAAATGTGGCAGGCCATGGGAGCCTTGGCCAAGTCGGTTTCGATTCTTTTGATTGGTTTATCCATCTTAGCTTTCTATTTTTTCATCGAAAAAAATCTCGTTTTTGCAAAAGCTAAAAGAAAATCCAAGCAAATCGCTCCAAAACTCGCGAGTCTGCTAAAGAGTGGAAAAGTTGAAGAGGCCCTGAATCTTTCGTCCAAGAAAGAATATAAGGGAAGCCATCTTGCTCGAGTCACGGCTTCTGGAATCCAGGAATTCTTTGAGGGGAAAAAAGCTAACCTCAATATGGAAGAGCAGATTTCGGCCGCTTCGAGAGGAATGGAGAGATCTTCTATCATCTTCACGCAGGAATTAAAAAAAGGTTTAAGCTTAGTGGCAACAATCGCCACATCTTCACCGTTTATCGGACTGTTCGGAACAATCGCCGGGATCATCAATGCTTTTAGAGGCATGGCGCTGACCGGATCAGGTGGTATCGGGGCTGTTGCCGGCGGTATTTCTGAAGCTTTGATCACAACTGCTTTTGGAATCGGTGTGGCCATTATCGCCCTGTGGTGCTACAATATCTTGAATTCAAAAGTCGAAGTTTATCAGGCTGAAATGGCCAACACCAGTTCAGAGATCGTTGACTTTTTTATCAAAGAAAAACAAAAACCTGTATAAATTGAAACATCTTTATTATTGATTTAATAAAGATCGAGAGGTGTAAGATGGGTATGAATGTTTCAAGAAGCGATGACGAAGTCACATCTGAACCTAATGTGGTCCCTCTTTGTGACATTCTTCTAGTTCTGCTGATTATCTTTATGGTTGTCACTCCCCTGGTGAAAAAAGGCGTCGATGTTCGACTCCCCACCGCATTAAATATGATCGATTACCCTGAAAATCCGGAGATCGTCCTCTCTATCAGAGAGGATGGAACGTTGTACTTGAACAATGATAAGGTGACGGAGGAAGATCTCGCTATTTTGCTGG
>Ga0209991_10001334_pt1 | contig 11149 bp, 13 predicted proteins | sample ChitaG_FD_183167 | JGI IMG/M metagenome (GOLD analysis project Ga0209991, IMG submission 183167) | Deep subsurface microbial communities from South Pacific Ocean to uncover new lineages of life (NeLLi) - Chile_00310 metaG (SPAdes)... | ecosystem: Environmental > Aquatic > Marine > Oceanic >...
TCCATTTGGAAGTTAATAGCGTTCAATTTTTCCGGGCGATTTAAGGAAAGAATTCCAATTCCATTTTCCTTTAATTCAAATTTAATAGTCTCAAAATTCACTTTTATCACTTTTTTTAATAATTTAATAAAAACATTTTTGAATTTATAATTTAAGACTAAGAATAAAATCGGGATAAAAATACTCCATTTTAATCATTTTGTTTCTTATTTAAAGCTAAGAGCGAGATAAACTCATAGATTATATTAGTAGCTAATAAAGCAGTGATTTCTGAGGGATCAAAAGCGGGTAAAACTTCAACTAGATCAAATCCTACGAAATTTAATCCTTTCAATCCTCTTACTAATTCAATTGCTTCACTACTAGTAAAACCTCCTACTTCTGGAGTTCCTGTACCTGGTGCAAAAGCTGGATCTACGAAATCAATATCAAAGCTAATAAAAACTTTTGTTTGTCTTATCCTATCGTATATCCTCTTTGTTACTTCCTTTATTCCAATTTCTCTAACTTCTTGAGTTGTTATAACTTCAAATCCTAAATCTTTTGGAATATCCAAATGTTCAGGAGAATATATTGAACCTCTTAAACCAACTTGAATAGAATTGTCTACTAGTAGCAGATTCTCTTCAACTGCTCTTTTAAATGGAGTACCATGATTATATGGTTTGCCAAAATATTCGTCAACAGTATCACTATGTGAATCAAAATGTATTAAACTTACTTGTCCATGTATCTTTGTTATTGCTCTTAACTCTGGTAAGGTTATAGCATGATCACCTCCAAGTAGAATAGGAACTATGCCTGCCTCTAGAACAGGAATTAAGCTCTCTTCAATTCTTTTATACCCCTCTTCTATATATCCTGGTACAACGGGTAAATCTCCATAGTCTATCCCCGAAAGAAAATCGTATGGGCTTATGTTCAAAATTGGATTGTGATGTCTTAGTAAAGCCGATACTTTTCTAATTGCTGCTGGGCCCTCTCTTTGACCTGTTCTAAAAGATGCTCCTGCATCTGAAGGTACACCTATTATTGCAAAATCGACTCCTTCCAGTTTTTTGATGAAAGGTAAACGCATAAATGTTTTAATTCCTGAAAATCTAGGTGATTTTATCGGATCAACTGGCTTATATTTTTTCATTTAAATCACTAAACACGAATAGGATGATTTTTCTTACTTATATAATATTCTAGAAAAAGGAAATATTAAAATGCAATTATTAGAAAAGAAGATTGCAGATGTGTTTTAAACACTTATATTTATTCCTAACAGAAGTTGTTCTGAAAATTAATTCTCTCAATCGATTTTAACTCATTCAAGACATCCGGGACAACTTTGAAGTCGTTCCAACTTAGATCAAGACTTTCAAGATTTGTAAGGTCGCTTAAACTGCTTGGCAAATCAGTTAAATTATTGCAACTTAGGTTCAAATTTGTTAAATTCTTCAATAATTTAATAGAGGAAGGAATTTGATCTCTTAGTGATATACTTAATTCCGATATGTGTTGATCTTGAATTTTAAACATTATATCGTCATCATAGATAAGCTTACTGTTTGAATTCCAATTAAAACTGTTGTAATTGTCAAGATTGAATTCTAAATCCAATAAGAACGGAACTTCATCGGAAACAACATCAAACTTTTCTCCTATTTTCTCTAATCTTTGAAGATAAACGGCATATAGAGGCTTGAATTGATAGACTTCTGGATCATTTAACGATTTTTCGAGAGTTTTAAGGAATTTTGATGACATATCGTTTAATAGAGCCCATTCCAAGCAATTTTCTCCAACTTTAAAATAATTTTTTAAAATAATTTTAGCGGAAATTATCCTAATCTCTTCATATTCGTCAGAAATTATGCAATTTTCTATGGCTTTAAAAACGATCTGATCTTGAGTATTCAGCTTGTATAGAATCTTTAAGCTTTCTAGCCTTGAGCTGGTGTTTTCAGATTTCTCTACAATCGAAATTAGAAACTCAATACCTTCTATCCTGTTGATTTTATCCTGGAGTATTTTCTGGTAGATGGTATTTGGGTTTAGTGTAACTTTCATTTCCACCGATTAGATAATAATTGTTATTAAGCTAATTTACTTATTTTTTAAAGTTTAAAAATACTTATTAGATTGTGTATTTATGATTTACAATATTTACAAATTTAAATTTCAGAGAAGAATTTGACTGTTAAAACTCCTTCCACTCGGATAACTAATCTCAAAAATAACATGCTATCAAGCAAGTATGAATTGTGTATCGAACGCATGAGGTTTTTCACTGAGATTTATAAACAATATCCAGACGATCCCGAAATCATTAAGAGAGCGAAAGCTATAGCAAGCACTCTAAAAAATATGACCATATTTATTAGAGACGATGAATTACTTGTTGGAAACGAAACGAGCAAAAATTTGGGCGAAAAAATCAATCTCGATCTTCAATGTTACGATAACAGCTTAGAGAAGAGATCAACCTATAAGAAGCTAAGAAGAAGAAAACTTCAACCTTTTTTTATCGACGAGCCTGATATTGATGAATTACTTGAAATAATTCCTTACTGGAAAGGTAAATCGCTATTAGACGGTCATATTTTTAAGAAATTGCGGAAAGAAGGACTAGTCACAGGAGAGGGATTAATCACTTCATTAGCTCCAAATGTTTCAGTTCAAATTGGACCCACAGAAGGACATTTATGCGCGGGCTACGAAAAGCTTTTAAAACTTGGATATAGAGGTATAATTGAAGAAACTAAATCATTTCAATCCCGCTTAGATAAAGAGGATAAAGATTTTCAAGAAAAATATAACTTTTACGAAGCTATTAAAATTTATTACAGAGCGGCTATAGAGTTTTCTCAAAGGTTTTCAGCACTTTCTCTTGAAATGGCAGAAACTCAAAGCAACGTAAAACGAAAAAAAGAGCTTGAAATTATCGGAGCTATGATGAAAAAATTTACCGAAACTACCCCAGAAACTTTTTATGAGGCAGTTCAACTCATAAATTTTACTCAAAATATCATAAATATTACTTACCAGCGAAGTGTTGTAGCCCTCGGTCGTTTAGATCAAATTCTCTGGCCTTACTATGTTCAAGATCTTAAAAACGGGAAAATTGATAGAGAGGACGCATTAGAATTAATAGAAGAACTCAATTTAAAATTAACTTGGAACGTTACAATATTACCTACAGAGTTTACTTTAGTAGGTAACGCTCTTGGTCAAAACACACAAACAATTACTATTGCTGGCATGGATTCAAATGGCAAAGACGCAACAAATGAGTTATCTTACCTTTTTCTTGAAGCGTATAAAAATGTAAAAGTTTTCACTACTGACCTTTCAGTTAGAATTCATATGAATACTCCAAGAGAATTCTTTGAAAACGCTATTAAAGTTTTTAAACACACTTCAGGTATAGCATTTTACAACGATGAAATTATCGTTCCAGCTCTTCAAAATACTGGTTATTCTCCCGAAGATGCTCGGAATTACGTCATAATTGGATGTGTAGAGCCTACCGGTCAAGGCAACAGTTTTTCAGCAACGGGTAGGATGTTCATAAATCTACCAGGAGTGTTAGAATTAACTTTAAATAATGGATATAGTAATTTCTCAAAAAATATAGATGGTTTACAAACTGGAAATCCAGGAGAGTTTACCACTTACGATCAATTTTACGATGCTTTTACACGCCAGCTTAAATTTAACATTGAAAAATCTGTGAAGATTGCCGAAGTAGGAGATAGAGAAGCTATGAACTATTTTCAACACCCGATTGTGTCTGCTACGCTTGATGGGTGCTTAGAAAGTGGGAAAGATTATGTATGTGGAGGAGCAAAATATAATTATTCGTCGATTACTGCTTATGGGTTTGCTACATTAGTTGATTCTATGTATAACATTAAAAAAATCGTTTACGACGAAAAATTAACAACTTTACCAGATCTTGTTGATATTCTCAATTCAAACTTTGAAGATAATGAAGTTTATCGCCAAAAATTAATTAATAATTACGAAAAGTGGGGGAACGATGGTGCTGAGATTGATCCGTTTGCAGTTGAATTATGGGATCTGTTTACGCAAGAGGTAAGTAAGAATAAACCTTTAAGGGGAGGACAATATAATGCGGGAGCTTATTCAATGGGCATCCACGTAATGGAAGGCATTATAACTCGACCAACAGCTGATGGGAGAAAAGCAGGAAGACCCATCTCAAATAGTTTATCACCCGTGAATAGAGTTGAAAAGAACGGAATCACCGCAATACTGAATTCAATCGCAAAATTAAATTACGACTACGCTATGAACGGGGTAGCTGTTAATGTACGATTACATCCCCAAAACTTAGAAAGTCAAGAAAACATCGAAAAGTTTTATCATTTGTTAAAAACTTATTTTGATAAAGGTGGTATGCAGATTCAACCTAATGTGGTTTCAACTGAAACTTTAAAAGACGCACAGATCCATCCCGAGAATTACACAGATTTAATTGTAAAAGTTGGAGGGTATAACGCGACTTTTGTCGATTTAGGAGTACCCATTCAAAACGACATAATAGATAGATTAGAAAATAAATTTTAGATTAATTGCATAAAAATGGAAAAGTTATTTCCTATAAGTTTAAACCCGCTTCAGTATCAAGTATGTTATTTAAACTAAAAGAAAATAATTATATTCAGTGGTATCCGCGGAAATCAGTAAGACTAACTGCGAAAGGCAAAAAAATCGCTTTAACAACACTTAATAATTATAACCAATTGAAGCATTTCTTTGAAGATATTTTAGGTGTAGACAATACATTTGAACTTGACGAACTCTGCTGCAAAATAGAGCACAGCATAACACCAGAAATTTCAGATGCTTTAGAAAACCTTTCTCTTAAAGTAGTTCAAGAAAATATTTAAAAAATAAACTCAAAATTTAAATCATTTAATAAGCACTTAGAAATCATGTCAGATGTTAATTTAAAAGTAAACGATGAAAAAGTTCCTTTAAATGATTTTATGGAAGAAATGCTGAAGAATTTGATCCTAGCGTATTTAAAAGCTGCAAAAGGTATTCCTGAGGAAATAAAATCAATTAATGTTGAAATTGAATTATAACTTTCTATTTTTTTTTGATTACCTATCTTCAAGAATGGAAACTAAATTATATATCTTATAAACAGAAGAATTTAAAATAATTTAAAATAATTCAAAAATTTTTCTAATCAATTAACGAAAAAGATGTAGAGAATTGAAATTAGAACCAGAATGTATAGGGTGTCTTTTTAATCAAATTTTAAGGGCTTTTAGATTGTTAAATCCAAATATTTCGCGAGAAATTGTATTGAACACTCAGAGGAAGTTTATGGATTATATGATGAATCTCGATATGGATAAAGAAGCATCTCCCATAATCGGTAAAACTGCATACACCCTTGTTGCAGAAGCATTAGGCGTAAAAGACCCCTACGCTTCAATTAAAGAAGAACAAAATCAATTAGCTCTACAATTCTACGATGAGGCTAAAAAAATAGTTAATAACGCTAAAGATCCTTTATTTAAAGCCATTATTGTGGCAGCTCTGGGGAATACAATTGACTTAGGCACCCACCATAAAATCGATGTTATAAACGATATTAAGACCTTTACGCCAGACAAATTAGCAATAGACGATTACGAAACATTTAAACAATCACTTCTTGGTGCTAATCACTTACTTGTTTTATTAGATAATGCAGGGGAGATTGTATTTGATAAGTTATTGGTAGAAACTATGCTTAAATCTTTTCCAGACCTAGAAATCATATGCTCGGTTAGATCAGCCCCAATTATCAACGACGCAACCTTGGAAGATGCAAAACTCGTTGGTTTGACTGATTTAGTTCAAGTCATAGAAGCAAGTGGCACACCGGGTATTGACCTTCCAACAACCAAAGAAGAGTTCAAGAAGCACTTTTTTCTAAAAGATGGCGTGATTTTATCAAAAGGTCAAGGCAATTTCGAAAGTTTGTATGGCATGGAAATACCAGATAAAGAAGTTTATTATTTACTAAAAGCTAAGTGTTCATTAATGGAAAGACTATTTTCCGTTAAAGAAGGAAACATAATTTTTAAGAAAAAAACTGAGAATTTTTAAATGTTATAGAAATAGAAAAAAGTTGCGAATTAGGATTTAAATTAATCTGTTAGTTTCTCATCTGTGCTACAGCATCAGTGAAAAATCCGAAGTCTTTAATTTCTGCTTTAGTGCTCTTACCATTAATTCGTTTGAAGTATTCGACAATTTGGTCGTACAAGATTTTTTTAAATGATTCAAATTGGGAAACATCGGTACAATCACCAATTTCGTTTTGGTATAAGTGATAAAACATGTCAAGTGCTTTTTCTGCTTCTTTCCTCATATCCTCCTTGACGAAATCTTTATCCATTATCGCAATTAAAACGAGGTCAAATTTATTGACAATAATCATTTGAATGGATAGACCTTTAATAGTAATTTCTTCAATCTTTCCCATATTCTCCGCTCCAAATAGGGACAGCGCCCCTACAAACGATGAGAGCAATATAGGATTAATATCAGAATCTAAAATGAGATCTAATAAATATATGCCAGTTTCCTTACAAATTATAATCCCTTTTAAAAATTTAGAAATATCTGAATTTTGAACAATACTAATTTTAAATTACCTTAACCTGTTATTATGAAGATTTTCAAATTCTCCAATTGAATATAAATATTATATAACTATTTGTTTAAATTCTTTTATTATTTATCAGATTTTATGTTATAGTGATACATCCTCCCAAATTTCGTAGGACTTTCAGGATTTTTAACTTTTTGTCGGGTATAACACATAATTATTTTATCTCCACAGATAAAGACTTGATAATTTATAACCGATAACTTTAATTTCTTATGAATACTCATTCAATTACAAATTAATATAATTAAAGCGGATATAATATGAATAAAGTTATTGGAATTCCTTCCGATGGACCAGAACTATCCGATGCAATATCAGATCATTTTGGTCATTGTCGTTATTTCGTAGGAATCGAAATTGACGAAGAAAAAAACTTGAAAAAGTTATTTTCTTTACAAAATAATGGGCATACAGGTTGTATGGAACCTGTCAACGACATGAAACAAAGAAAAGTAACGGATATGATTGTAGGAGGAATAGGCGGACGACCATTTGCAGGGTTTACTCACTATGGAATTGGATTATTTAAAGGTGTAAAGGGAACTCTGTCTGAAAATATCCAACTATTTTTACAAGGTAAATTACAATCCCTAAATGAGCCCATATGTGCTGGTAGCGATCACTCAGATCATAACTGCCAATAAAAAATTTAAAAAAAATTATTTTTCTAATTCTTCTCTTATTTTAGCTACAGCTGCTTTGAATGCCTTAGTACTTTCGCTTTCAGGGTATTTTAATATAAACGGTAAACCAAGGTCTCCTTGTTGGCTCACCTCTACCTCAAAAGGAATTTTTCCTAAAAATTTAATATTAAAATCTTTGGAAGCCTTTTCTGCGCCACCAGGAGGGTAAAGATCAATATATTCGCTACAGTGTGGGCATTTGAAGCCAGACATATTTTCAATTATTCCAAGTACATGTCTTTTCATTGTTTTTGCCATTACAATTGTCTTTCGAGCGTCCATAAGCGCAACTTCTTGCGGTGTGGTTACAACAACTACATTCTCGTCGGGGATAAGCTGTAAAATATCAAGAGTTTCGTCAGAAGTGCCAGGAGGTAAATCGCAGATTAAGTAATCAAGGTCTCCCCATTTTGCGTCTCCTAAAAATTGTCTTACTGCTGACATTTTCATTGGACCGCGCCAAATTACTGGAGTATCGCTATCTTCTATCAAAAAAGCCATACTAACGACTTTTGTGTTTAAGGGTCCAATAACCGGGTAAAACTTATTTGCCTCTGGGTCAACTCGAGGTCTAACGTTAGAGTCAATCCCTAACATCTTATTAACATTTGGGCCCGTTATATCTACATCTAAGATCCCTACACGCAAACCCACGCTTGCTAAGCTCATCGCAAGATTTACTGCAACAGTAGTTTTGCCAACACCCCCTTTCCCGGAAATAATTACAATTTTATGCTTTATTTTAGCCATATTATTTCGAATGTTTAACTCTCGCTCGTCTAATACTTCTTGTTTGCCTTTATTTACCATTTCTTTTAAATCTATATCAGGTACTTCATCTTCTCCCATAATTCATTCACATTTTCAAGTGTTATTTGCTATTAATTTTTTTAATTTATGCTAATAATTTTAAAGATACGATTATCTCCTTTAATTTATCGTTAATATTTTGAAAATTCTTACATACTTTCAATTATATTTCAATAAGTTTGATTAAAGTATAATTATAAAATTAAAATCGTTTATGAATAATTATTCTTTATTTTTTAATTTTTCTCTCATAGTTTATAAGGAATTGGCATAGAAGAAATTTATAACGGATAATATAAAGGATCTGAAGAGGGAACTATAATAATCTTTTAAACTTTTAGTTAATTATTCAAGTCTATAACCACATATAAAGTAAAATATAAATCAAATTAATTTTAAGATTTTAATAGAGAGGTTATACTAAAATGGAAATAATAGCAATCCCGAGCCATAGAAAGGGAGGATTAAATGAAATATTCCACGCCAAATTTGGAAGATGCGATAGTTTTACTTTTATTACAGTGGATAATAATGCCATTACGCAAGTTAGAGTAATCGAAAATTCTGCGGCTGATGGAACGCGTAGTTCGGGAACTCTCGCAGCCAAAATTATTAAAAATAATAACGCCGAAAAGCTGATAGTTAGCAAATTGGGACCAAATGCTTCCATGGCACTAAATTCTTTAAAGATTAAAACATTCCACGCTCCTGTTGGAAAAATCCTCGTAAAAGATTTATTAGATCTTTACTTAAAGGGAAAGATAAAAATGACTCCGTCAGAAGATCTTATAAAGTTATAAAGGACAGTGATTTTGAGTAAACTGTTTTCTCTTGTGGAACTTTTATAGATTGCTCATTTTTTTGAATTCAGAACCAATAAATTGCAATTTTAAGAAAACGAGTGGATAATCCTCCTTAGTTTTAAGAAGAATGATTATAAGTTATTTGTTCTTTGTTGTGATTATTTAGAATAATTATTCATAAAACTTAAATTCTAATAAAATTTAGTTTAATCATACTTTAAAAGGTGTTATATAAAAAATGGTAATAGTTGGTATTCCGACCTTTGGAGATAAAGGCTTGAATGAGGTTATGAATAATCGTTTTGGAAGGTGCAACAGCTTCACATTTGTTACAATTGAGAATAACGAAATAATAGAAGTTAAATCCGTTGCAAATGATGCGCAGGGTGCGATGGGTGGCGCGGGGATTCAAGCAGCTCAAATCATCGGTAATAACCGATTATGCCCCAGAATCAGTAGCCAGTCAGGTAATTAACAAAATCTATACACAATTGAAGCATAATCTCTCAAAATTATAAAGCAATTAAGTAATTAAATAAAAGTATAAAAATTAAATCTTTAAAATATCTTAATAGATTTTCGGCTTTTCGGGGGCATTTCCTAACATTTCTGAAGTTAACTGCTGGAAGTTATCAAAATGTCCAGGAAGAGTTTTTTGAACAAAAAAAGCTTCAGATGCTTTTAAATCAACATTCCTCCCAATTACTGTAGCCATCGAGCGATAAAGTCTATTTGCGTATTTTGTAAGTTTCCTTAGTTCTTCTGGAGAAACATTGGCCGGGTCGATTTTTGGGGCAAATAAATTTGCGAGAAGTTCAAGAGTGGCTTCAAATTTTAAAGCGGCTTCAATTTTCTTTTCTAAAGTTGAGCTTATATCAACAAAGTAATTAGGTTTATGACCTAGGAGCCCCATAAACCAAACATCTGAACACCCGTAAGGTTCTACGCCATTTTTGATTTGATCAGTATAGAGTAGTGGGAACGCTGCAAAAGCTGCTGCCTCGGCTGCCATCCGGCTTACTATTAAGTGATCGGGGTGAACTTCATACGCAACCCAAGGATCAAAGGTCACCACCCGATCTGCTTTTAACTTCCTAACAAAATAAACTAGCCTTTCCCGTAACTCAGCGCCGTTAATAAATCCCGCATCGGGGTAATCAAGAATTATTGTTTCTTTTACTCCAATTATTTCGTTCGCAGCTTTTAATTCTTTTTCTCGAGTAGCAGCAACTTGTGCTTTAGTTAAATCCCGCCTTAAGGTTCCCACTTCACCGCTCGTACAACACAACGCATATATATTGTGCCCTTCTTCTGCCCATCTTGCTAGTGTCCCGGCACAAAATATAGAAAGATCGTCAGGGTGGGCAAATATCGCAACAATATTCAAATTTTTAGAATCTATATTTATCACTTTTTTTTTTATTTTATTATTAACACTATTCGTTTTCAACTTTATATATTTTTAAGCAACCAAAGAAAATTTTATAAATCTATTTCTTTCAGTTGACAGAAGTTGTAAGAGCGTAATAATTTATATTCAATAATCTAAAGAAATTAATAAGTTTCTAAATATTAATCACACGTAGAACTCTAAATTATTAATAATTCTAAGGTGAAGCAACTTACCAGTTCAAAACTTTATGGAATTTTATAAATTTTTGCCAAAAACTAATTGTAAAAAGTGCGGGAAAACATGCATGGCGTTTAGTTTAGATTTATTGATGGGTAAAGTTAAAGTTGACGATTGTCCTCCGCTTTTAGAGCCAAAGTATAAAAAGCAATACGATACGCTAAAAGAAATGCTTGGTTCTGAGGAGGGAAAACAAAAAGAGCTAAAAATAAATGTAGATGAGGATCTCTGCAATGGTTGTGGAATTTGCGTGACTATTTGTCCCGTGAACGCCAGATATTGTCCATCTAGTTTAAGTGGTAAAGCCCCAGAATATCCTCCTGAGGAGCACCAACTATTTCAGGTTATAGGAGGAAAATGTGAATTATTAAAAATTGAACATTGTAGAAGGTTAGAATCGGGGGGAAGAGAGCGGGAGTGTCGCGTCTGTGAAACCTATTGCCCTCGCGAAGCTGTTAAAATTGAATATGTTTAATTATTAATTTATTAAAATTTATTGAGGAATTCGTTATGAAAAGGTTTGCTTGTTCCGGTT
>Ga0209991_10001336_pt1 | contig 11142 bp, 4 predicted proteins | sample ChitaG_FD_183167 | JGI IMG/M metagenome (GOLD analysis project Ga0209991, IMG submission 183167) | Deep subsurface microbial communities from South Pacific Ocean to uncover new lineages of life (NeLLi) - Chile_00310 metaG (SPAdes)... | ecosystem: Environmental > Aquatic > Marine > Oceanic >...
AATGGTCAAGTCATCAATTGCCCTCTTGAATGTTTCTTCCACTTGCCGTCTACTAGCCAACCCCGTTGCCACATACAAAACACCCCATGTTTTCGACATCTTCGTCGAACAAATAGTTTTGAAAAATAGGAAGATGATAATTTGAGATCAAATTATGTCTGTCTTCATTCCCGATTATTATAATGATACATACCCCCAGAATCAGCACAAAATCATTTCATTTATTTTTAAATGCACTAATGCATTATATCCATCGTATATACCATCACCACCCTGTCTTACAATAGATGATATTTTAAATGGAGCTCTACTTATTTTATGTTCTGTTTCATATACTGATAATGCCCAATCATCCAAGAAAAACCCACATCTCCACAAGTTTTCAATCAATTGTTCGACCATTCCCTCATTGGTATTCAGTGGTGTATATGTTAGAGGGGAAAGAGGGGGTGTTAGAGGGGGCGTGGATGGGATCGACAATAAGGATTGAGGTGTAAATTCTAGAATCGAAGCGAGTTCAGAGGTTCCAGCAAGTTCAGATGTCCCAGTAAATTCAGAGGGTCCATATATGATCTGACTATATTGAAGTGACGACATCGGTACCAATCTTAATGACAACAATGGTAAAATATGTCCGATGTCTTCATGTTTTAAATTTTCACCGGGTGTTGAATCGATGTATTGATACCTGATCTGGGAATAAAAAGTTTTATCCCCGTCAGTTCCCACTAACAAATCATTATCATAACATGAAATATCACCCGATATTTCATCTACTTTATAATCTATTCCTGACAAGGGTAAATTCATAACTTTTATAACAGGATAACCTAGTTCAATCCACGTCTTATGCCTAACCGGCGGCGTGTTCATCAACCCATTTAATCTACCAACCGTAAAATACCCGAGTAACCCCCACCGCAAATTCTTGTAAATAGATATAGTTTCAATATTATATGGTTGTTTTGTTGTCGGATTGAACAGAATAGATCTTTCATCCAATAAATTAGTGGGTATGCATGCGTTCCTATTACTATCAGGATCGTAAATAGGGACCAAATTAAGCATCTGTTCTAATGTCATTTTATCAGGATCCACAGTACCACTTGGGTAATTACATAAATCAAAATATTGATGCAACATCTTTGTAAATTCCGATCTGTACATCGCTATTTGTTCATCTCGAATATTTCCAACTGAAAAGTGCTCGTATGACGACATCACTATGAAATATTTGAATTCGTCTTCCGGTAGCGGCTCAACTATAAAAGTATTTATTTCAGGTCTATATATATCAAAATAACCTCTAACTGAAATAGCGTCGGTTAAGTTATCAATTGGGATAATAGAATAATGAGGGATTGTTTCATTAATAGGGAGTAATTCGCCCTTTAATATCACAAGATATTCTTTAACCTCTTCATATGAAGAGAATGCAGCCTCCACCGAAAGATCCTTATACACACGAGGAGAAGAAAAATAAGAAACCAAATGTGGATATTTCCGAATCAATATAGTATAAGATTTTACAGCCGAATACATGAACTTAGCCCTTAAGTTGCTTTTATTTTGGTAAAGAACAGATTCACTATTCCACTGTAATGGTTCACTGGTGCGGTATATAGGTAGTTTACCTGTTAAGATTTTATCAGCACTTTGTTCGTACCAATATTGTATCGGTATCGAGAAATTTATATCTGATTTAATAATTATTGGAAACGAACTATTTTTAACGGTTCCTCTCCATCTCTTCGCCAATTCTCTAAATATGTTCATACGATCGGGATCCACACCGTAAATATTACCGAAGGATATCCTCGAATCAGATGGAAGAACAATTAATTGCTTGTGTCTACTCCTTTCCAACAGACCCAATAGATCATCTTTAACAATATTGAAGTCAAGAGGTTTGATGTCTATTTTTAGAAGGATCACACCATCTTTAATTAAAAACAAATCTGGAGTCAATACCTGCGGGTATTTCTTCGAATATTTATTAAGAGCGTGAATAATTAGAGAATCAGATGATAAAGTAGTGTATCCATAAAAATTATTAGGGTTTAATTTGGATTTGATCCTGGTAGATTCAGCCGATGTTAGATATATTTGATACATATCTGTATATGGTGTTAATATTATATCACCACCTTGCATATCAGTATTGACATCACCGATTTCAATACCTGTTTCAACCATGGTGAATACCTTAATTATATCTACTATACCATTAATATAATCGGGATTCTGTTTCTCCCCGTCTTCAAAAGTCAATCCGAAATTAAGTGGTACAAAATTAATCTTGCTGATAATATCCATTAGATCATCAATAGGTGAATCTTCACCCAAAATAGTTGAACCGAAAGTTAATACATCATTCACATCTGAATTAATTTCGATTAGAGCAACTGTTTCAATCGTATTCCTATACAATTTAGTTGATTCCAACAACTTGAGATTAAATCGATTACTTTGGAGTGCATTTATCAAATCATAATGTTGTGTATATAAATATGGATCCGTAATCCACGTCAATCTAACGATTTGATTTGGTTTATTGATATCTAGTTTATTCCCATGATATATAGATCTATCAGGAAGAGTAGATGGTACCCCCCCCGAAAAATTAAATCCTCCTTGATAATAACCTTTCGACAGTATAATATCACTTGGCATGTTTATATGTATTAAATCCTCGATATTAAAAACAGGATCGGAATTAGGAGTCAAGTTGTGTTTTAATTAGACTATTTTTGTTTTGGAGTAATGTATTTTTGGTATAATGTTACACATCTGAACAAAATATCAATGATCATTGATATTTTGTTATTTGAAATTACTATAGCAATTGTCTCCAAGATTGTTCTTCTCCAGATTCGATGACATCATGAATAGTCGAAAATCCTTGTCTAGCTAGAGATATTTCAATTTCTGGATTATCACCATCCTCAAATCTAGAAATTATTTCTGTTGCCGTTATATTTATATTTTTTGTCACCTCTTGGATATTAGTTTCAGATGGTACCAAACATGAAAACACATATGGTCGTGATTCGTCAGTTGACAGATAACCAACTGTGTCATCATAACCCATTTTCTCAGCTATTGAAGAATACAATAAAATCCAAGACAGTCTACTTGAAATCATCCGGAGAATATAACCACTTCCCTCATTTGCATATATATCTATATTAGAGGCAATAGCCTGAGCATCGGCAATATTATCAACATGTACGGAAACATATTGATTAGAAAACACACCAGCTATATCATAGTTAAGGAGATATTTAGCCAAATTATGTTTAGTCAAAGATTTGTATCCAATGAATAGATCGATGGTTTTTTCTCCCTGTTGTCTCGACATCAAAAACCCATATATTCCACCATACTTAGATGTAATTCGTGAATCATTCCAACTAGTTTTGTATATCTTATTATTCGTTTCTGTATTTATTCTATTATCTTCACCCTCTTCACCGTTAATTGATATTAACCCCCATTTTTTAATAATGTCGGGGTCGGGGTTGACAATATACCCTTGAAAATAAAGATTTTTAACTCTTTCAATCACTTGAATAACTAGATCGAAATATACACTTGAAAAATCAATATATGATTCCAATTCAACCATTATACCCATTTCAGACATATGAGGATTTACATCTGGAGGAAGACCAACATATGGATATATTGATCTCAACCAATCGGATGGAATGATCACACTATCGCCAAAAGGATCTTCGGTAGGATATGGATCTATTGACATCAATAGAACAGCTGTCCGAGGACCTGTGGTTATTTTATCAACTATATGTTGAAGAGATTTTACTTGATCTGGAGTCATATCATAAACTTTACCACCTTTTGTCAAGACTACCGTTATGTACATAGAATTACTTTTACCTTCTCTACCTAGAACAGAAGGATATGAGATTAACAATTTCGGTCCAAAATTGTGTTTCAACCAATAACTCAGTTTAGTATTTAATACAAATATATCATAACTTGTGTAATTGAAATCTGGTTCATCTACCCACCCCATTTTTTCCACCTCAGGGATAGTTCTATAAAATGGTGTCCAAACTATTTTCTCTCCGGCATCTTTATTTAATGATGACATGTTATATTTTATATTGGTAAGAAGATGTGTTAGAGATAAAAATAAAAGACACCAAGTCCATATTGATCTTGGAAATCAATATCAAACAATTATGTCGACACGTAAGAACCGACACACTAATTTTTTTCATCATCCATCTAGACATTCCAATAATAGAAAAACTACATCAAACATATCACTATCACGTCTTATGTTGACTGGTCCGGTTGATGAAAATACACCCATATCAGTTCTGTTAGAAATATGTGATGCACATGGTATTTTATATAAAATAAAGTCATTACCAGATATAGAAAAAATTGCAGAAAGAATTAATACAACACCTGTATTACAAGTAGGAATACCATATCAAGAATCTGATTACAGTGCGATTGCAAGATATGTTAATAATGAATGTATTTGGGATCCACGCAGTCTAATTAATTCATTTGAATGGATTATGTCATTCAGCAATCTACGCAATCATTCACATAGACAAGAACCAAACCTACTTCGGGAAATAATTGGCACTAGTCGTATTAAATATGAGGTACCTCGACCAAACAATACAAACACCTTTAATTTGTGTATTTTGTATGCATGTTGTAAACACTGTGGAATACAAACTCATAATGGAATGAATCCTCATGAGATGGCGCATTATGTTGATATTTGTATCAATGGAAATATTAGGGTAATTATATCTGATATGATATTTAATGAATCATATCAAGAAGAAGACCTTATTAATTTTTACATCGATCTGAGACAAAATCAAACACACTCTGTGAATGAATCCGATAACGAACAAGATGATCCCCAAGATATCTTAGATGATCAAGATGATGACCATGGAAATAATTCCAATCAAGAATACGATTGGAATAATCACGATAATCACAATAATCACGATAATCACAATAACCACGATAATCACGATAATCACAATAATCACAATAATCACAATAATCACAATAACCACAATAATCACAATAATCAGGATAATCACAATAATCACGATAATCACGATAATGAAGATGGATATAATGGGGATAGAGATAATCAGTCAACATTTGACAATGTGGAATTGAATGCATCTAATCCATTACAAGAAAATAATAGTCTTTATCAATCTTTAAGAGGTGTGGGTCGTCAACTTTCCGAAGTCTTGGCTGAAGATTTCTATCAATATTTTGATAATACAATGGGACCGTCACCATCTTCGACATTGTTCAGTCAACATATGACCAGTCCAGCAGTACCGTCATTGGAATCCATATTGTCGCATCCCAGGCCTAATTTAATTTTAAGTTCTCCACCCAGAAATATACCTGATATTAAATTAAGTCGTCGTCTTAATAAATCAGGATATGATTATGATTCATTGGACAAGGCCGGAAGGAAAATACAAAGGTCATTGATGTCAAAATCCATACATAGTGTTAGAAAAATGACTGTCGATAATATATCAGAGGTTTTAGCTATAGCCGCTCTTATATATCAAATAGATTTGACAGAGGCTGATAACCCGATTGATGAATTTACCCGAATTAGAAATGTTCCTTATCGTCCAAAAGATGTTAAATTGATTAAAAGATTGGATAGTGAATTTCCCAATTTGGATAGTATTAAACTGGATGTTCGATTTAATCCACATCTACCTAGATCGTTTTACTGTAATTCAACTTTGCGAGGTCATGCCATAAATCAAGGTTTTGTTGTCTCGGAACTGAATCAAACTGATCCATATGAACTCCTACAATTGTCCTATTTTTTACCCATATTCAATCAAGGGACGTTACCAAATGTTACTAATAAAAGAACTGCTATTACATTCGAAGATATAGTCGATCTGGATTCACATGAATTAGTATCTTATGGATCATATGACAATGAAATGAGGGCTTTCACTTACTCGGAATTGTTAGATACATTTAAACGATACCGGGTTTTCCAAGATCCATCAAGTGAGGAAGGTAACTATTTCTCAGATCGATCTATTTCTACATTAGTAAGAGTTTCATCTTTGCCATCCCAATTCAATGAATCCGATGAAAATTACGCAACTAGACAAGAATTAGTGGGAGTATGTAATACAATTCGGGATGCACTCCATGATGTGGATGATGAGACAAGGAACTTTATATTTCGATATGAACAAGGTAGTGTCAAACAAAAGAAGGAAATTGAAGATATAGTTTGGTCCTTCCATTCACTTGCAATGAATATGAGAGGTTGGTTGGGGGAAGGTCCTTACCCTATTATTAATGCCCCAGTTGATAATCAGAACATGATAGATATTAGGGTTTCTGATGGTGTTGTGGATCTTGAAAGAAAGATTGAAGATGCTGGTATTAATGGTGAGATGTTTTTGAACTTACCTTTGTTAAGATTTCGTCAAAACACATTTTCAAGAGCTACTAATACAATGGATGGTCTGACTCTTGGCCAGAGATTAGATATAATCAGAGAGGGTGATTCTTCCGACAGGATTGCAGCATGTATTAGATTGACTTCAAATTGGTTTTGTGCATCTATATATCGATATATGGAATTATTGAAAATAGATCCAGGTTTCAATATTATCGAACTTAGATCGATCGGATAATTAATTGGTTGATACTAATATAATGGATAATGAATATCCTAATCGATTTATATTAATATTTTATTTATAATTTCTGTATGGACATCGATGATTGGTAGATACCTTGAGGTTCTTATATAATGCACGTCCCAGCATTAACTAACACCACAACATCTTTAATAGGGAATCCCGCTATAATGGTTGTACCGTCTATATTCAATTGTCTATTACTATGTATGCTACCTTGCCAAGACCAAGGCTTATGATAAACCCGATCAGAAAGAGGAAAAGGCCGATAAAGCAATCAAGGCATAAACCATTTGTACATATTGCATTCATATGAATGCAATATATTAATATAAAATATCTTCACTAAAATACTTAAGAACCTAGAAGCAAGGACAGTCATCCTCCTCTTCATCACTGTTGGTATCATCATTAACTCCATTTGGAGTTGAGTCGTCTCGGCGGACAAAACGGGCCGCAACACCAGATGCGGTCAAAAACATTGAATGGTAATCACCAACTTTCACAACCTTACAATTATCGTCTTCGATAAGAATTCCAAAGGAATCAAATAGACGATTTGGATATGAATAAGTCAATTCAACATCGCTTCCATTGTAATCTTGACCGTAATAAATACCCCCTTCAAATTTATATTTACTTACGAGCTCCTTAACAATAATATCGTCCAAACAGATATTATCAGACTGATTCATGATCTTAAAACCATAAGCTGATCCGTTAAGGGTTTTAACATTGAATAGATGAGCACGCTTAATTTTAAAGTCAAAAACGTGAAAGAGCGAGAATCCTGAAATATTGGCACCATTATAACCACCTTTAACTTGAGCATCGTGGGAAAGGATATAATTCCCGCAGTACTCCTCATTGCCTAGCAGACCCAAGTTCTTGAGATATCTAATCTTAACGTTTTCGAAGTACACGTGAGCGACGGCATCGGCCCTAATAGCAAAAAGACCTTTCATGACGTGAAACATTGAGTCCCCCCCACACTTATATTTATAACCAAATTTAAGAAAAGAATTAATATTAATAATGACGCCATTCCTCCAATTAATAAGGTCTTGGTTGATATTCATTCGACCGATCTTGATATCATATTTCAGTGCAATAACTGCCAATCGGAATTGGCAATCCACCAATGTATTTCCGGGAATATATGCACCGGTAATAGAATCAGTCACTGCAGTAATCTGAATAACTGACCCGGAAGGGTCGTTAAAAACACCTTGGCCTTCCTCATTAGAACTAAATCCGATAATTTCATCAGGTTTGGCGGCAATACCGTGAATTTTAGTATTGTAAACCGAAATATACTTGGAAAATTTACCCTTATACGTTTCTTCAATATGATCATTAACAGCTACACCAATTGGGTGAAACAAGATACCATAAGTACCTGATCCATCAGCAAGGCCTGATTCATTCTTAAAGAAATTGAACGATGGATTGGTAATTTTGCCATTCAATAGAACATCATCGAGGATACAATCGCTGATCGCAACGAGATCAACAAGACACTGTTCAAGCAAAGCGATATCAAAATCGATATCAAGTTCAGGCGGGAGTGATGCCAAATAAACGATAGTTTCCCTATAGAACTGAATCAGGAAACGTAGAGCACTGTAGTTACCAAGGACTGGGATATCCTGACGATTAGCACCTATTTCGACGTTCTGAATACAGACATACTTACTACCATTAAGGGCAATACCACCTACTTCGTAGTTAAAAATTTCAACATCCTCAATCAATACACAACGGGCTCCATTCCCGTGAATACCGTGATGAGAGGAAAGACCAATCTTACCATTACGGATGTGGCACCCGTCGGCGGATATTATATCGCCGAAGTCATTAGGTCCTTGTCCCGAAATGAATGGTGCCGAAGCCAACTCAATAACTGAGAAAAATCTTTGTTGGAGCGCAAATGCTTGGCTCTGACGGATAGTATAACAGTTGAGGTCAATAACAACATCCTTTGTTTCAACAGTGATAGCGGCGAAGAATCCCAGTTTGTATGCCTTGCCTTGGTATTCCTCATCTTGTGGGTTAGGTCGGTAGTCAAGATCGGGATTAGGAGAGAAAATGATATCTTCCTTTAGAATGTAGGTACCGGACCGACGAATTCGGTAGGTACCCTTTTCAAAATCTTCCTGACGAAGATAATATTTCTTGGAACACAGATCCTTAAATTTATGATCAATCTTTTCGCAAATCTCTCCATGGTTACCACATTTGGGTTTATATCCTCGGATAGACATTTTAGTCCAAAAATTGATATGATTTGTTGTTTGGATTGGTGATTTCTTTTCGAAGAGTTAAAATAAAGATTGGATAAGATTTCTGGTTTATTTTCAAGTATGTCTTGATAGTTTTATCGATAAAATTTTATTCCAAATCCCATATTAATTGATAGATATAATTATATATATCAATGTTATTTCCATTGAAAAAAAACCCTAATTATTTCAAGTTATTTTCAGCTAATCGACCTGATAATTTCAGGCAAACCGTTCCACCACCATTTATATTTAGGTTCCCTTTTCGATCTCTTTTCTATTTCATCGCCCTCCCTAAGTTTCAAATCATTTATATATATCATATCCAATTTAATTGTCGTTAGGGCCTCACGGACTGGTATTAAATAAGACTTAATTGCTTCATTGTGTGATGTCATCGACCTACTCAGCTCATAATCCTCAAATTTATCAGCCGTATATTCGATGGCGTCTTTTAATAAGGCTGTCCTCTGAATTTTATCAAATAGAGCTGCTGTACCTATGGCATAGTCACGATATATTTCAAGCCATTTTGTCTCGAAGAAATATGGTAATGAAATATTCATCATTCGAACAGGAACGAGAGATTTGCGTGCGTCCCACATACTTTGGGTCAAATTATTATATTCCAATATTGCTTGTTCTTTGGTATTAGGGTAGTCGAACGAACTTTTCAAAGACTCAAAATCAGAGAGACGTCCCCCCGCTATTAGTCGAGTTGATAGATCATAGAAATCGAAAACCGTATTAGCCTCTATATTATTACCAATTCCAATCCTTGATACAGCGTCTGCACCAGTAATACACACATCAGGTCCATTACATCCAATCATGGAATATTTGGGTAGGTCAGACATGATATCATTGTGTTCTGGAATATATCGTCGAATATATTTGGTCAAGTCAAAGATGCTAAGTCCTTTTACTGTTTGTGTATAGGGCAGGAAATAGTAAAGTCCCCGTTGTTCTTTAATGACAGTTTGGGGATCTTCGGTACTATTGAAAAACTTAAAAATATTAACAGCTCCGCTGAGGCATTCAATGTTTTTGTAATGTAACATTGTTTCCATTGAAAACATTAATAATTTATATGCGTCGTGTAAGATGTTTGAATTCGAAGGATTGACACCCCATGGCAATAATCGGTATTTACCGAAATGTTTTCCATTGTGTTCAATGTGACTGAACCCATAATCGATGATGGTTGCAATACCGTCTGTTGTTAAATATTCGATACCGCCCCTTTCGGTTTTATAAGGAATTGAATATGGACCGGATGTATCTAATGATCTGATTAAAACATTACCAGGGTGAAGATCGTAGTGTGTAAAATCAAGTTTTTCGTGGGCAACATGCAATGCATATAGAACTTGTAGATATTTATCTAGCCAATTTTTGAATGAACATGTTTTAGTGTATGCCTTAAATGTGATAGAAGGAGCGATATTCTCGTATAAAATATAATGAACATTGACTTTGCTGTCATTACACCATGATACCGCCTTCTTATTACTATCTATAACAGGTTGAGAACATTTAAATCCACCCATAACATATGCAAAATTAGGGATTATCTCCCGCAAACTGTTTAATTGAAGTCCAACGAAATATTCATGTAGAAGGTCTTTATTATTAGGATCCCTTGGAACTTTCACCACAAAGACATCGTCTGATTTATCAAGGGACGTCTCCAAAGCATATCCTTCAACCGATTCTTCTCCAATTTGAGTCATTTTATCAAACCATCTTCTGATTCTCTGATTGGAAGACATAGAACCGATTTCTATAGGTTGAGTATAAACAATCGAATCAGCTATACACATCGCTTCCTCCATAACCGAAGAATTGTAGAAATTCTTTCTAACTACCTTTTTGTATTCTTCTGAATCAATTGATACATATTTATCCCTATATTCTGTTAATTTTCTAATAGGACAAGATTGACTCTGATCGAGATATTTCCTTTCATGTTGTCCTTGATACTCAACCCATTCATTTATGTTCCTTTGTATTTCTAGAGTATTGGAATATTGTGTATTTCTTTCTAAATACGATTTTAAATCACTAGTAATAGACAAATTAACCGTTTGTCCTAACCCTGTCATCTTAAATAAAATTTTAAGATATATATATATATATATTTTAGATTT
>Ga0209991_10001337_pt1 | contig 11142 bp, 9 predicted proteins | sample ChitaG_FD_183167 | JGI IMG/M metagenome (GOLD analysis project Ga0209991, IMG submission 183167) | Deep subsurface microbial communities from South Pacific Ocean to uncover new lineages of life (NeLLi) - Chile_00310 metaG (SPAdes)... | ecosystem: Environmental > Aquatic > Marine > Oceanic >...
TCTTGATACCCTTCGTTTTCTTTTTCAAAATAGTATAGATATTTCTGAGTTTCAACGTGCTTCCTAATATAGCCTAAGTATAGGTAAGGTGGATTAGTAATGTGAAATATGGGGTATTTTTGTTGTTTTAAAATTTGTGGAAAATTTTCAAGATTATCGCGCGTTTTGATATTTTGTTCCGCAATTTCCCTCGAAATCCCGTATATTTCTGCATTTTTTATACACTTTTGAACCATATCTTCTTGGACATCAAATAAAAAAATATGGCTTTGGAAAAAAGACTCCCGCTCTCCAGTTGGAATTTCATTTAATATTGGTAAAATCAAATTACCCTCGCCGGCATAGAGATCGACCCATAGGTAATTTTTTAAGAGTTCCTTAATTTCAGGAACTATATACTTATAGAAAATATCAATAGAAGTTAGATGTAGACCAAATTGTCTCCTCCTTGCTTTTTCATTAGAAAGCAATGAATTTTTCCCCATATTTCTAGTGTTAACCTCCTATTTTTAAGTGATATTAAACCTAATTTTAAAGAATTAAAGATTACTTATAACTTGAAAATTGGTCTCCATTTTTTTTAATAGATAATCTCCATTTTTTAATATTAACATTAGTAATAATATAATTAATTAAAAAAATGAGTATCATGAGTGAATCTGAGAATAAACTAATAAAAAATTATCTGAATTCGGTGAAACAAAAACTACCCGAGTGGTTAAAATGGAAGGAAGAAGAATTAAAAAACGTGTTAGACGATTTAGAAGCACAGCTATACGGTGAGGCAAGAGCGATATCCGGAGGAGAAGAATTAACTGACGCAGCTATAAAAGAAACCATAGGGCGAATGGGTACACCTGAAAGCATAGCTAAATTGTACAAACGTCGAGGTACACCTAAATTCTATCTAACGCAAGAACTTTTTGATTTCTACTTAAGAACCTTGTTGTTCTTCTTTGGTGTAATCATTTTTATCAATATTATAGTCGGGGTGTTTCAGTTCTTGTTTAGAGTCTGGTTTGAAGTGATAGGTGGGATGCTTTCTGGAATTTGGATTGGATGTTTAATCGCGGCTATGGTAATTACAGTAGTATTTGTGTACTTTTCTATGGAAGGATTTTTACCCGAAGATTTTGGAATAATCCCTAAACGCTTAGCTATTATTTTTCCATTCAGTTTTACTGAAGAATCTATGGCAGAAACAAGAGCATACACGAAACAACACATAGAAGAAGCTAGAATGATTGGAAGAGAAAAATTAGCAGCAGCTAAGGCTCGAATAGAAGAAAAAATAGCTGAAAGCAAAGCTATAAGAGAAGATAGGCGAGTTGAAGCCAAATTACTTCGAACACAAAAATTAGAGGAAGCAAAAGCATTAAGAAAGCAAAAATTAGAAGACGCAAAACAAAAGAGGTTATTCAAAAAAACTCAACCAGTTACAATAGGCGAGCTAATCTTTGGAACCTCCGCGGGCATAATTTTTGGCTTGTTATTGATTTTACAACCTTTTTCAGTCACGGGATTAATGCTACCAGCTTTCCTCGATTGGCTTAAATTGTTAGGATTTTTAATTTTTGTAACTGGGTTGTTTGATTTAATCCGACTTGTAATTGGAGTAAATAACTATACGGGACAACAAGCCTTTTTGATAATAGGGGCAATTTATAACATTTCTTACATTCCTGTGTTTTTGTTGCTTCTTAACCAGCCAGGAATATTCCCGATTTCTTTGTTTTCTGGAGGTAATATTCCAATTATTCCCTCTGATCCATCAAATATTACATATATCGTTTATTTCTGGGTTATAATTGTAATTATTATCGGCATCATTGGTGGAATGATAGGGAAATTCGTTAAAGTAAGTAGATATTCTAAATTAAAGGCGTATTAAAGCCTTCATTTCTTTTTTTTATTTTTGGTTAGTAAAGTTAAAGAGTATAGTCAAGGCAATTATAACTAATATTACACAATTTCAATAAAACAAATAATAAAAAACAAAAAAAAATAATATATTAAGACCTTGATAATTACTTAGGTTCAACTAAGAGGGTAATAGAACTGTGTCAATGATATGAATGACACCATTATCAGCTTCAACATCAGGCTTAACGAATTGTGCTTCATCATTGATCAGATGTTTAAAAGGATCCAATTTAAGTTTCTTACCATTTAATGTTTCTACTTCCATAGGTTCTGTCATGTCTTTTGCTGCACTTGTCATTATTTTACCCTTAACTACATGGAATTCAAGAATCTTTTTGAGTTTCTCCGGTTCATTCAGTAATTCTTTTAATGTTTCAGAAGGAATCTTAGAAAATGCATCATCCGTGGGAGCAAAAAGAGTAAATGGTCCGTCATTAGACAAAGTATCTACAAGACCAGCAACCTCGGCTGCTTTTAAAAGAGTAGAAAAGCCACCTTCTTTACTGGCCACCTCAATAATATTTGGCATTTTTATATTCTCCATTTATTTATTTTTATTTATTAGTAATATATCACAAACTACTGATACATAAAAATTTATTAATTATAATATTAAACCTTCAAATTTTCATCAAATTATTTATTAATAACCGTAAAAATATTGATAGTAATAATAGAATAAATTCTGAAAAATTAGTCATAACTAATAATTATTAATTGAATTATTCATGAGAATTATGAATTATTTGAATCTAGATTTTGATTCTTTAATCACTGCGTAAAGACACTAAAATATAAAAAAAAGTTCAATTAACTAGAGTAAATTAAAAAAAATAAAAATAAAAAATAATTATTTATTATTTATATTTCTGGATCTTAATGATGTTGTAGATGTTTTCGATTGTTGTTAGGAATGTAATCGCAATAATAAGGCTTATAATTCCTCTGTAAAAACCATAAGACTCCACAGGAATCCCAACATGCGTCCACGGTTCTGAAAACCATGGAAAAATTTCAGGGTGATTCATTAAGATACCAAACAGTGGGATTACTGAAAGTTTGAGAGGAATCATTAATGCGTGCAACACCTGGTGCGTCGCAGGTCGACGATTACCAATTATCCCCCGAGATATATCTAAAGAACCTTCGAGCATTGCAATTACTCCATAAATTCTTAAAAGATTTAAGAAATCTGGAAAAAACATGTATGTAGGGAAAGGTTGGGATAAAAGCACAATACCAAATATCAAAGCGATACCTCCACCAACAATCACTCCTCCTGGCTTAATGAAAGGTTTTAAGGGTTGCTTTAGAGTTTTAGAAGGAACGACTCCTTCCTCAAGTTCTTGTTCCCTTAATTTTTTCATTAGTTTTAGCTCTTTTTTGGACTTAAAATCTTCGGGAAAATATCCCTCCATGGATAGAGCTACGAAAATTATAGTAACAATTGCAAAAGCGAGGAGAAGTCCTGTTTGAATTCCATTAAAAAGACCTCCTATTAATGTTTCAAATGAGCCTCCTCCTGTGAAAAAAGTCACTATTAACCCAATTATAACCAAGGTAACAATAACAGCAAAAACTGCACCCAGCGCTTTCGTGTAATATGGCCAAAGTTCTTTCGTTATATAATATTTAGGCTCTCCACGCCGTTTATATTCTTTGGCGATAGTTTGTGGAGTACCCATATGCTCTATTGCTAGATTAACAGATTTTCTGTCTGGTTGACCAGTTTCTGATAATTCTGCTGCTTTACTCCATATGTGTTCTTCTAAATCAGCCAAAATTTCCTTATGTTCTTTCTTATTTTTAAGCCATTCGGGAAGTCTCTTCTCAACTTCTCGTATATATTCTCTAACGGAATAATTCATATTGTTTTCATTCATTTTATTAAACCTCTTTCATCTAATTCTTTTTCAATATAATACCCACATACATCGCAATATTTGGCCTTGATATTCTGTAGATCAATTTTATTAGCGCATGCGGGGCAATATATATATTTGTTTTGTTTTAAATGAACACTTACATCAAATAATGGTGCGATTGCTTCAGTGAGTTTCGAATAAAACCCTGATAAATAATTGTATATTTTTTCTCCATAAATTGTAATGTAGTAGAATTTTCTCTTTCTTCCTTCTTCTTCTCTTTCAGATTTTATTATTCTATCGCCTTCAAGTTTTCTTAATATAGGATAAAGCGTACCTTCTTCGATTATTAACATTTTCTGTGTTTGTTCTTGAAGATCTTTCGAGATTTGATATCCATGTACCCCGTTTTCTGCATATTGATTGATAATAGACAATATACTAAGAGTTGATATACCTCGATTTATTTCGGATTCAAACTTAGAAGCATATTCTTGGAACTCAGTGTCCATTCCTTTTACTTTTTTAATCAATTTTTGTTGCACCTTTTTTCAATAGTATTTATTTTATAGTGTCTTATGAATACTATATTAAACATAGTATATAAATCTAGGTATTCCTTATATTTTTTAAAATAAAAATTTATTACTCGCCATGTTTTCTAAGGAATTAGAATAACGATGGATTTATCTAAGAATCTGAGAACTAAGTTTGAGAACCTTATATCCTTTTTAAGAAATAAAAAAGTAATAGTTGCATTTTCTGGGGGTGTTGACAGTAGCTTATTAGCGTTTCTTTCAAATAAGTACGCTAAAAAAGCATTACTTGTAACAGAAAAATCAATCCTTTATCCAGACGATGAAATTAGATTAACTAGTGAATTTGCAAAAAAGCACAGCATAACTCACTTGATTATTGAGCGTGATCCCTTAAAGGATGAAAAATTTAGGACTAATCCTAAAAATCGGTGTTATATTTGTAAAACAGGCTTATACGAGGATATCATAAAAATTAAGGAAGAAAAGAATTTTGATATAATATTAGATGGGTCAAATGTAGACGATTTATCAGATTATAGACCCGGAATGCAAGCTTTGAAAGAATTGAATATTGCTACTCCTTATATAGATTTCAAGATTAACAAACAAGAGATTAGAGAGATATGTAAATATTTTAACTTAGAAGTGCAGTCGAAACCTTCAATGGCGTGTTTTTCGTCGCGTATACCCTACGATCAAGATATCAACGAGGAAAAATTAGATATGATTAGAGAGGCTGAAAGTTTCTTGAGAAGTACATACGATTTAAACCAATTACGAGTTAGATTACACGAAGGAAAATTAGCTCGAATTGAGCTGATGCCCGAAGACATTATGAAGGTTATGACGAATGAAAACATTGAAAAAATTAAAACTAAATTCAAACAATTAGGATTTTGCTACATTACGATTGATTTAGAAGGATTTAGGTCTGGATCACTAAACGAAGTTCTTACTTTTAATGAAGAAGACTGAATTATAAGGTATAATGAAGCTTTATACATTCGAGATACTTTGTTTTTTAATGTAATCAATAATTTTTTGTCTTTTTTTCAAAGCTTCTGTAGCTGCTTTTTCAATTTTTCTCTCCATTTCTAACTTCATTTCAGGAGTTTCTTCCCCTATTTCTTGTTTAATTTTAGTGTAAGCAGATTCTCGAAATTTAGGAAGAATTGATTTTTTCACTTCTCCTTCGTAAATCAAATTTACTTGATTAGAATTGTCAACATAACCGATTTCTGCGCATTTAATATTTATTGATGCCAAATCACTGATTATTTGTTCCGATATACCGTCTGAGCAATAAATTAAAAGCGCATCTAGCGATACACCTAAATAATCAACTCCCACCTTTTCTAATAACTCAAGAACTACTGGATTAACAAGTTCTCGTACGTGTTGCTCATAAATTGTTACGCCTGATTTTGCTTCGTAGTTTATTTCGTATAAATCTCCTCTAAGACCCCCATTTGTAACATCACACATTGCCCTTATGTCTTTAAGATATTCTTTTTTTAGCAAGACATTACAAGCCTCTAGGAATTTTACATTCATCGTTTCGTTTACGACATTATGGTTTCCCGAGTATATGGCTGTTGTCGTTATAGTTCCACCTCCAGCACCCTCAGTCATTAAGATTTTATCTCCAACCTGAATGTTGCGCCTAGCCAATAATTTGTTTCGAGCAACACCAACCGCACTAATTCCGCCCACTAATCTATTTCCGATAACCATATCTCCCCCAATCCTTAAGGTCGAACCAGCAGTTATTGGTACACCTGATATCTCGGCAACTGCGGAAATTCCCGCCATAAAATCAAATAATTTTCCTACATCTGCGTCATCGGCTAAATGGACATCAATCATAATGGAAATTGGCTCTGCTCCCTTTACGTACAAATCTCGCAAGCACGCTCGAGTAACATGAAAACCACAAACGAACGGAAAATCACTAAGGCGACTATGGATTCCCTCCATTTTTGAGACAATAATAATATTATCAGTTCCATTAAAATTACTCATGTCAGATAAATTAACTGCTCCCGCATCATCTAGAGATGTTGGAGATAAAAATGGTTTTTTTTTAGTTTCTGATAATTCAGCAAGTAATTTATGAACAAAAAAGTCACCTACTCCTCGACAACCAACTCCTTGTTTTCCTATGCTCACATTTGCCATGTTGATATCTAATAATTCTTTAATAAACGGTTCTGATATTTTTGAGATATCACTTTTTTTACATTCTGTTAATATAGCGCTTGCCAGCGTATACGCCGACTCTTTGTTGATGTCCTTAAAATCAATGTATTCTTGAACTAATCTTTTAAGGATTTCTTCATCAGTTTTATTTTGCGTTATTAATCTTCTTGTTAACCCTTCTAAATCACTCAAAAATTAACACCTTTTAATAGTTTTCAAAAATAGATTATTAATAAATCAATTATCGTGCTTATAAGAATGATAGAAATAATAAGCAAAAAAATTTTTGGTGAGAATCCACTTTTTGTACTGATTGTCGAAGAATTGGTCACATTATTGAGAATTTTCTAAATGCTTAATGAATAAAATTCCTTTATTACTTTTAAAAAAATAATCAATTTCATAACTTTATTAAAAACTAAAGCCAATAATGATATATCTCTTATGAATTATTTAATATATATAGGTTTAACTATTAATTTCGAAGAATTCAAAGCTGCCAATCTAATTTAAAAAGATTTTTTATGCTTAATTAATTATAACTAAAATATTTAAATTGAGTTGAATTATATTTTAATTGACAATAGTGATTATAATACTATTGAATTAAAATGTCTAAAAAATCAAATAATAGTAAAACAAATAAAAATATTAACGTTTCTCTCACGAAATGCTTAACTGAATGTGAGAATGGGGAAGAAGTTGTTGTACTACGTGTAAATGCGGGTCGTAATGCAAAGACGCGACTTGCTAATCTAGGCCTTGTTCCGGGTGTAAAAATAAAAAAAACTAAAAATGCACCTTTCAAGGGACCATTAGAAATAATCGTAAAAGGCTCTTCGTTAGTAATAGGTAGGGGCTTGGCTTCTAAAATTATAGTGGAATGTAATGGAGCTTGTTTAACCTAATTTTGGTTACAAATTAAGGTAAAAATCATTTAAAATTGTAATTTATCTTACAATAAGAACAGCGTGTTAATAATGAGTTGTCATTCGCCCAAGAATAAATCTAAAAATGAACTAAATTTCAAAGACACTATAAACATCGCTCTGGCAGGCAATCCAAACGTTGGCAAATCCGTAATTTTTAATCAACTTACCGGCCTTAGTCAAACAATTGGAAATTGGCCTGGAAAAACCGTTGAACGAATGGAAGGGCGTTTAGAATTTTTAGGGTATCATTTTAATATTGTAGATTTACCCGGAATATACTCTCTTTCAACTTACTCCTTAGAAGAAATAGTAAGTAGAGAATTTGTTATATCCGAAGAAGTCGATATTATCATAAATGTTATCGATGCTACAAATTTAGAGCGAAATCTATTTTTTACATTTCAATTGTTAGAATTAAAAGTACCGATGATTCTGGCTATAAATCAGATGGATATATTACGAAGAAGGAACATTGATTTAGATTTTAAAGAACTAGAACGGATTTTTAAATTACCTGTTCTTCCTGTGGTAGCAGTTCATGGGACGGGGGTTCATCAACTATTAGAAGAGGCAATTGAGCTGGTAGTGCATAATCGCCCTCACCGCCATTCTAGAGAAAAACGGTTAATAGAATCGAAGTATCACGGTCGCCCTCGCCACCATTCTAGAAGAAAACGATCAATAGAATCTAAGCATCGTGGTCACCATTATTATCGCGTAGAGCATGCTCTTAAAAGAATTGAATCTAAGGGAACAATAAAAAAAAGTTTCACATTTCCAGAATTGAATCAGATAACATCTTTCGGAAAAGAAGTAGAATTAAAAATCTTAAGCTTAATTGAAAAGATAAATAATTATGAACAAATAGTATCGTCATGTAATTACCCCTCAAGGTTTTTAGCGATAAAACTATTGGAAAGAGATCTTGAGGTTATAAAAATATTTACGGACAATGAAGAAGGAAAAGTAATTTTCGAATTATCTCAAAAATATCGAGAGGAGCTTGAAAGTATACACGGTGAAGATATTAATACAATTATATCATCAGAAATTTACAGCAATATTAAGAAAATTATAGATTTAGTCCTCAGAACTAAGATAAAAAAAAGTAGGGAGAGAAGAACCCTTGCTGATTTTTTCGACCATCTCACAACTCATTCCATTTTTGGCTATCTTATTTTAATTGCAATTATGTTTGGGATTTACTTCTTCACTTTTTCCTTAGGAGATTTCTTTGCCGAAATTATGGACAATATTTTTGTGATTTTGAGCGATGTTGTTTACATAAATTATGGTGCAGATAATAATTTAGTTAAGATTTTTTGGGACGGTGGAGTAGGAGGGTTAGTTGGTGCCATTGGGGGTGTTTTAGTTTATGTAGTTCCGTTTTTTTTAATAATAGAAATTCTACAAGACTCGGGTTATTTACCAAGAGCTGCGTTTTTAATGGATAGAGTAATGCACTCACTTGGAGTCCATGGAAAAACGATTATTCCGATGATTTTAGGATTTGGGTGTAATGTCCCAGCATGCGCGGGATGTAGAATAATGGAAACTGAAAGAGAGAAAAAAGTCTCCGTAGCTCTTACTTCTCTTGTACCATGCGCTGCGACAATGACCGTCGTTTTAGGTTTGGTAGGGCGATATTTAGGATTTTATTGGGTATTAATATTATTTCTGATTAATTTTTCTGTTATTTTTATTGTGGGGCGAATCTTGAATAAAACGCTACCTGGTCAATGTACAGAACTTATAATGGAAATGCATGAATATCGAGTACCTAATTACTCTGTCATCTTTAAACAAACATGGGTTCGAACTAAAGAATTTGTATTTAAAGCTATGCCTATAATGTTATTACTCGGGATAATCTTAGAAATATTATTAATATTCAACGCTTTAGAGCCAATAAATGTTATCTTAAGTCCTATCACAGTATTATGGTTGGGACTACCTGCTATAACTGGCGTGTTCTTAATATATGGAATCTTAAGAAAAGAGTTAACCTTGGTTCTCTTATCGATTTTAGCTAGTTCTTTAAATGTTACCCTCCTAGAATTGCTAACGCCAATTCAGATGATAATATTTAGTCTGGTTACCATGCTTTATATTCCGTGTTTTGCGACAGTTATCCTAATTGCAAAACAAACGAACTGGAAATATGCTATTCAAATCTCACTTCTGGAAATAGTATTAGCCTTATTTGTAGGAGGCATTATTAATTTTGGATCTCTAATATTTATTAGCTTTTAAAGCGATTATCATTAAATTTTAAATTATAATATATTTAAATTATTGTAAAAATTCTTATTCATAGTTCTAAATTTATTATTATCTTAGAGCAAAATGGTAAAAATAAGAGTTACAACCCCGTGTAGAATCCATCTTTCTTTAATCGATGAAAATGGGTACACTGGCAGAGTTGACGGTGGAATCGGTCTCATGTTAGACCGCCCTAATGTAATATTTGAAGCTACTAATCATGCGGAAGTATTTAAAATTGAAGCTCATAAGTATTATCGCGAATCAATAGAAGTAATTAATGAGCAAGCTTCAAAAATTTTCAAAGCATTCAATATAAGCAATAAGAACTTCCATTTTAACCTTAAAAGGTATTTTCCAAGTCATGTAGGGTTAGGTTCAAAAACACAATTATCTTTAGCTATTGCTGTAGCGATTACTAAGTTGAAAAACATTAATCATACATCTTTAAAAGCTCTTACTCGACTTGTCGATAGAGGTGGAACTTCAGGAATAGGGTGGAGGGGATTCGAACAAGGTGGCTTCATTGTTGATGCGGGGCACGAGTTTGGTGAAGGGAAAGAAAAGGAAACATTTTTACCTTCTTCAGCTTCAAAAAAAGCTAACCCCGCGCTTACAATATTACGTTATCCTATTCCAGAACATTGGAGGTTTGTGTTAGTAATCCCGAATGTAAAGAAGGGAGCTTACGGGGATGAAGAAATAAGTATTTTTCAAAGTCATGCTCCCATTCCAAAAGAAGAAGTGAATGAAGTTTCACACCAAATTTTAATGAAAATTGTTCCAGGAATTATTAAACAAAATTTAGGATGTTTTGGTGAAGGTTTAAAGAGAATACAGAACATAGGATTCAAAAAAATCGAAATTTCTCTACAACATGAAATCGTAAAAAAGACACTCACTTTTTTTGAAGAATATGGAGTAAAAGCTTATGGGATGTCTTCATTCGGACCCAGTGTAATTGGGATTGTAGAATCTGATGAGGAAGCTAACAAACTTTTAAAAGATGTTCAGATGCGCCTTAACAGTACAGGTGGACATATCTACTTGTGCAGACCCAATAATAATGGAGCAAAAATTGAATTTGTTGATGAGGATTAATGTCGAACGGTAAAGAAAACACCTATTTTTCTTCTGATATAAGCGATAGAGAAAGAGCATGCTTTGAAATCGGCATAAAATTGGGAGCTCTTTATCACATTTTATGTGGATTGCCAATTTCATCGAACACTAAAATTATAGAGTCAATTGAAAAAGGTATTGAAGCATCGATCTCGTGCCAACCATATGTGAAATCCGTTAAAATTAATATAGATAGGGAGAAAGTTCAGGGAGATAAAACTACCGAGTTTGAGTATGATGAGCTATCTGGAATGTTAATAGCAGCGACAGTCGTTCTTGAGTTTAACTCGGTTGAGATTA
>Ga0209991_10001338_pt1 | contig 11141 bp, 12 predicted proteins | sample ChitaG_FD_183167 | JGI IMG/M metagenome (GOLD analysis project Ga0209991, IMG submission 183167) | Deep subsurface microbial communities from South Pacific Ocean to uncover new lineages of life (NeLLi) - Chile_00310 metaG (SPAdes)... | ecosystem: Environmental > Aquatic > Marine > Oceanic >...
AATCATCAAAACAATGATTGCTCCAGGGACACAACGGCCTTAACCAACTACAAACTCATCCAGTATAATATTAACACCTTTTCTTGATAAATAATAAGTTACTATTAATATACAAGGGACACATCCTATTTTTTCTATGGTTTAGCTTTCCATTTTACGAGGTCTCCCTTTGGGATGTCTATCTATATATTAATACCTAAAGCCTCTCGTCTGGTTAAGAAACTCCTTAGACCTCATAGGTTTTCGCTAAAAGTTACCGAATTATTGACTTGGTACGCCTTCCTTATTTATTTTATTTAAAAGTAAAATATTAATTGTCTAAGAAAATGGGATGTGTCTCTATTTATTCCAATAGTAGCGTAATCTTAATCACAAATACACACAACTTTTGGATAAACAATATTGCTTTAATATTTTTAACTAAGTTGTTTTTGTATAAAAAATTACTGTATTTCTTTTTCTACGGCAGATAGATTAGTATTAACTATACCTTTTTCATTAATTGTTGTATTTTTAATTATAGATAAAGCAATCTGGTCAGTTAATTTTCTGCCATCAGTAATATTGGTTGTAGGTTGAAAATCTAATCTCCCCTTTCCTCCTGCATTAAAAATAAAAAGCACGAGTTTATCCAAGTCATAAAATTTTTCAACGATTTTTTCATGAACAAAGTCACTCAATTCTGGATGGCTTTGTTTTGATATTTCCATTAGTGCAGATCTTTTATCATATCCTATCTTTAATAAATTGTAATAATCTTTCTCACATTTTACCCAGTATTTTTTTCCTACAAAGGAATTTTTAATCATACTAAATAAAAAATAAATTATAAATGCTCCTATAGCAACTAATATAAATATCATTTTAGAATTTTCCTTTCGAATATATTTAATTTTTTCTAGAATTCCCTGAGGCTAAAATATTTAATATGCTCTGTTTGAGCCTGCTATTTCTTTATATTAAAAATAAGTTTCTCTAAGCCTACTCATAAGCGTGACTATATTGACGCATACGAAAATTTTCTTTAATTGATTTATTTTATTAATTAATCAAAATTTATTTTGTAATTTATTATTCAATTAAATTTACTTCTTTCATTAAGCCAATAATCAATTTTCGATACATATCGGATGTATCAAAGTAATATTTTACTATAAGTGTGTTATAGAGAATATTGCCTTGGCCACCACACAACTGGTCTGTTATACTTTTAGAGAATGATAAAATACGGTCAGGATCTAGTTCTTTTACTGCATTTAAATAATAATTATATCTTGATGATAATAAATCTTCAAAATCATCATTAACATAGAAAATATTATATTCAATTAAACTATCCTCACATAAACGATTAAAGGCGCTCAAAATGTTATTTCCAGTTTGATTTCCTTTGAAATATTTTAAAACTTGTTGTCCTAGCAAAAACATTTCAAAAACAATCCATTCCTTTAGTATATTTTTTTTACCTTTTTCAATACCTAAGTTAAATTTCCAATTTACCGTGATAAATTCCCAAGATTTATCATTTTCCTCAACTGTTTTAATGTATGCATTAATAAGCGGAACAATGTTACTTTTTTGAAAACTTATAGCTAAATTATTACCGAATTGCTCAGGTGTCATTTTTAATTTTTCCACTGAATAAATAACCTCTTAGTAGTTTTTATATCAAATGTAAAAGCCTTGAACCGTCCCCTTAGCATTTAATCTTCGTAAGGAATATCATCTTCTGCGGGGGCTTTATCGCCTTTATCAATATCCTTTACTGAAACAGCAAGTTTTGTGTTTCCCAAACCAATAATATCCCTATCATGCAATTCAGTTTTTTGGGATATACGTTTATTATTAATAAATGTGCCGTTTGTACTATCGAGATCTTTGATGAAACATGCTTTGTTCTCCCAATATAATAAAGCGTGTTTCCTTGAGCAGAAGTCGTCATAGTTAATTCTTATAATTGCTTCGTTACTTCTGCCTATTAGAATTGGAGTGTCAGATATAACGAAGTATTTATGCCCTTGCAATGGACCCGAAACTACAAGAACAAAAACAAGTTTAGTCACATTACAACTCCTCTCTTCCAATTATCTAAAGTCCTTTTGTATTTTTCTTTCAGTTCACGCTGTTTGTCTTTGGGGTATTGAGCTATCGCCTTCTCCAATAAGTCTATGGCCATTTTTAAATTATTATATTGTTTGCCCAATTCTAAAGCCTTTTTTACATTTTCACCTGGTAAACGAAATTTTTTTAGCTGATATTGATCAATAGCATTTAGAAAAGCTTCTGCATCTTGATATCTTTTTTTAATGTTGGGTTCTAAAGCCATAAGAACAATATCATTTATTTCATCATCTAAATCTAAATTGAATTTCGATGGCAGTTCTGGTTTTTTATTTCTTGAAGCAACAATAGCGTTTTTCAGTTCATCTTCTTTTATACACTTATGTACCGCGGGTATTTTAAAAGGTGCTACACCTGTTAACATAATATAGAAAATAATACCTGCAGAAAAGACATCACTGGCTGGTGTTTCATAACCCCAAAAACCCTCTGGAGGTAAATATGCTAGGGTCCCAGCCGCTTCTGTCATTCGTGTTATAGGATCAACATGCTTTACTAGGCCAAAGTCAGAAACCTTTGCAATAATCCTGTTAGTCATGCTGATCATTATGTTTTGTGGTTTAACATCCCTATGTACGAGTGGTGGTTTTGATTTATGCAGTTGAGTCAATCCGCAACATATCCCTCTCTGCATTTCTATCGCCATATCAATAGGCAACCTAACAAGCTTTTCAATATAACTTGAAAGAGTGCCACCCTTTACATATTCCATTGCAATATAACAGTATCTGTTTCCATTATACTCAAAGGTATTTGCTTCATAAACTCTAACTATGTTTTCGTGAGTGATCTTAGATAATATATATGCTTCGTTGAACAATTCTGGCTCTTGTTCTTTGGGGATAATTCCTGGATGAAATATTTTTAGAACTTGTATACCTAAATACTTATGTCTAACCATATATACACTACCAAAAGCTCCTTTTCCCAAGAAACTATCAATAGTATATGTATCTCTTATTTTTGTATGTTTAGGAAACAAAATATATTCCGTCATTATATTTTTCTTATACCTGCATCACTTACTCTATCACCCACTTTTTCCTGCTCCTCAGATGGCATTAAGCTCCATAATTCTAACATTATGCTCTTTAAGGAATCCAAATCTTGACGCTGTAAAGCAATGCTTCCTTCTTCTATTAATTCTTCTGCTCTCCTCTGATTTGTAAATCTGCCTGGATCGTTCTTTATTTCCTGGAATACAGAAACCCAAAAACCGGGCTGTCTGAATAATACAGCCCATCTAATGCCGAGTATTTCTTCAGTAATTGTCTTAAGGCGTTTAAGATCTTTATTATCAATTGCTTTTTTTGCTTCTTTTTCAAGAGTTTCCAATTGGTCTTTATCCTCGTCATTTCCATATTTATCGACAATCTCTTTGCAATTACTAATAATTTCGTTATATTGTTTTAATGTAATAGGCCAATTCAATAAATATTCTATAGAGTCTAATCTTTGTTTTAATCCTTTAAGATGCCGATCGGCTTTTTCTACAGCGTCGGGATCACCACCTTCCGCAGCTCGAATATCATTTCTTATTTCATCTATTTCTTCATTCACTTCCCCATCTGAAAATTCCTGCTCAATATTTTTATCATTTACGAGGTACACTTCATGTTTAAGTTTCTTAAACCTATCCTCTTCTCCCTCGAGGTCTTGCACAATATGCTCAGGCTTTAATTTAGGTGATATTTTATCAGCTAATATCTTGCTAAATTTCTGATCTAGCAAGGGACTAAAAGCTTCCGCGGTAACAATTCTTGACTGATCCACGCTCACGATTATTTCTATCTCACTATTTTCGGGAAGAGTTCTTTTAATCTCGTTCCCTGTAATTTTTAATGTCCCTAAATGCTGATTCCTATCTGCCGTATTACTTTCACCTTCCCATACATGTATATTAAGTGCGTTTTTATCTTCTCCAGGATTTACCGTTCTTGTAGTGTGATATACAATTCGCTCGCTTCTTGTTGGTAATGATTCTCCTTTATTCAAATGTTTGCTAAATGAACGGTCTTCTAATTCTACGCCAATTGAACGTGTAAGCGGCGGCTCGGCCACAGATATACCCTGTGTAATTGTAAAAGAATCTGGTTCAACAGGTATTTTGTTCCCAAACTTATCGAAAAGAGATAGTTTAAATGTATTTACTTTTTTCTCACGAAGAGTAACATTTGTAAAGAAAGCATTGTCTTTTGTTTCTATCAACCCGCTATCCCAATCACCGCTTGCGCTATTAATTTGAACATGTATACCTTCTGGTAAAGTTTCATTTTCTTTAGATGGAAAAATTTTACCCCCAACTGCAGCATCTATCTCTGTTGTCATAGGACTATATGCAAGCTTGATAAACGCCTTAAAAGAATTCCTTTTTATCAACTCATCTGGCACAAATTGAGCTGCTGCAAAAATTGCAGCGCCCCCTGCAACTACTGTTATGGGGTCAATTTTATGATCTATTGGAATATTAAACTTATCATTCAATCTATTACGTAAATATGGTATTTGCGTTGAGCCACCCACTAATATAAGTTGGTTAATATCATTAGGGGATAACCCTTGATTTTTCAAAACCTGCTCGAATAACTGAATTGCCTTTTCAATATATTTCTTAATTAATAGCTCGAATTGCTTTTGCTTTATTGGAATAACAATATCAATTACTTTTCCGTCCCTATCCTTTATTATTTCACGAGGATGGACAATAATGCTCGCTTCATCTCGTACAGATAGTTCGATTTTTGCTTCTTCTGCAGCATTTTTTAATACAGCATTTAACATTTGGTATTCTTCTGATCTCCCTAAATTCGGAAGATTATATTCTTTTATCAATACAGGATGAATTATATTCTCAACAATTTTCCAATCAAAATCTTTGCCCCCTAAATAATTATCACCGCAATGATCAACTACACTCAATCTGCCCTCTTTAGCAGACATAATTGCCACATCGAAAGTCCCACCCCCTAAATCAAATACAACCCAATATCCTTTTGGCATTTTTTCAAGAAAACCATATGCGACTGATGCGGCTATCGGTTCTTGCAGGAGCGGTGCGTATTTAATGCCGGCAAGAGTGGCCGCTCTTTGTGTTGCTTCGCATTGAACTGTTTCAAAATTGCAGGGCACTGTAATGACCGCACAATTAATTTCTTCATCTTGTGAAAGCTTTGCTTTTGCCGTTACTTTAAGATCTTTTAATACTTCTGCTGACAGCTCCTCTGGTTTCAGTTTTTTATTACATAACACAAATTCTTTAATTTGCTGAGTTCCCATCCACCTTTTAAACCCTCCAACAGTATTCTTAGGGTCATCTAAAAGTCTCTCATATGCCTTTCTACCAACTATTACCGTCCCTTTTTCATCTATTCTCACCACAGAAGGAGTGAATTCACTTCCCAAGTAATTCTTAAAAACTATCACGTCTCCATTATCCATACACGCTATCTCTGAATTTGTCGTACCTAAATCTATTCCAAAGTCTATAGTACTTCTTCTCATGATTTACTCCTTTTATTTTTTTTCGATTTACCCACTATAACTTCCCCTAGGAATATTACTTTTCCCTTTAAATAAACTGACGGTTTTATTGTCTCAATTATCTGCATTTTCCCTTCAGGAAGCCCATCAATCTCTTCTATGTGCAGCACTTTCAAAGACAATCCATCATTATAAGCTGTCCCGGTATGTTCACATATCTCTACTTCCTGCTTTTTTAAAACATCCTTAATGCGCTGAATCTGATCAATAATCGAAGCAATCCCTGATTTTTCACCTTTTGTCATATCGTCTTTTACTTTTTCGAATCTTTTTTCAAGCCTCCAAATTTCAATCGCCAACGAAGAGATAAAATCCATAAAAAATGTAAATTCGGATTCTTCAAATACATTATCCCTTGATATGAATTTACATCCGCTGGCAATACATCTTTCAAATTGTGCACGATCCTTAAAAAAATACATGAGTCTTTTCTTGTCCTTACTTTTGGAAAATTTAATCTTCGGTTTTAGGAACATTAAACTCCTCCTTTCTTACTTAACTCTCTAAATTTATTAAAATATAAGGCGCATAAAAATAAGGTAACTTATAAATTATGCCCCCCTTTTTGTCTTCGTTTATCTTCTAATTGTTATTCTGAGGTATAATTAGCTTCTGGCCCGGTTTAATGAGTCTTGGGTCAGCTAATTCATTAAGGGCGATAATCTTTTCAGCAGTTGTACCGAATTTTTGGGCGATTTCCCATAGAGAATCACCCACTTCTACGACATAAATTTTACTACTAACTTCCTCCTCGGATAACCAGTTTTGTTTTACCGGAGGAATAATACCAGCATTATAAGCTTCTACTAAACTTTTATATGTTATTATGTCTTTTTCATATTCATCAAATAATTTATCATATTCCAAATAAATGTTTTCATAAGAGTTAAAACGATCATTATACTGCTCGACCTTTTGATTGTATTCGTCTATCAATTTATCTTTACCGACTATAGTATTTTCTATTCGTAAATCTAGCCTTTTCATCTCGGATTCCAAAGCTTCTAACTTGTCCTCTTCCGCTTTAAACCATGACTCCAATTCTAATATTCTTCTTTCTTTTTTCTTGATTTCCCCTGCTAAATTTTCTATTCTGTCTTCTAATTGGTTAAGAGCATATTGTACCTTGTTGTAATCTGCATTATTGCTATATGGCGATGTGCTTGTTGTAGTTTTATTGCTAGATGAATTATCATCGTTAAACATAGGAATAATAAAAAAATATAAGATAATGGTTCCCCAAAAAAGAAAAGCAAAGATGGATTTCCATTTAGCTTTTGAGGAAATTTGTTTATGATATTTTATATTTGCTCGTACCGTTATTAGATTATTTTTTAACAACTCTTCATCTTTTTCATACTTTTGCCTAGTATATGTTGTGGTCGCATATTCAAGCGCTTTCCTTATCATTTCATGTGCCTGATAAGCTTCATTTTCTTTCTCTTTTTGTGGAAGGCTAGTGTCTGCTACTAAAATATTATTTAATGCTATCGCACAATTTCTTATAACTTTTGCTAATTCATTTTTTGCTAATGCGAAATCAGAAATAGAGTTTGGATCCACTAGGCTTCCTTCATAGATAATATCTGTAACATTGTCAATAAGCTTGGAATAAACATCAATTATTACTTTATCTGCATCTATATCTCCTTCTTCGACTCTTTTAAGTTCTTTTGCCGTATTCTGAGCATGTCTGTTCAATAAATCCGTCTGAGATGAAAGTACTCTATTAAAACCTTTTCTTAGAACTTCTGAGGGGAGTAATGAATCATTAGGAGTCCAATCTTCACCCAACAAACTTGAATGTTGTTTTACTCTTTCATAATCTTTTAAGATTAGAGCTTGAGACATAAATGAAAAATTGGGTTCAACGATATCTTGTAGAAAGTTATCACAAATCTCATCAACTTTAATAGTGGATAATCTTGGATCGTCAATTCTTTCAGCTTTATTTTTTACTATTTCCCGAAACACTTCGTTTGAAGCAAGTAAAGTAAACCGATTAATAACAACTTTCCAATTTTTCCAGTGTCTCTCATTTAAAGTAATATTTTTTTCTTTTATTTTTTTTGTCTCGTCTTTATATCTAACATTGTTCTCTTCTCCAATAACACTACTATGTGCCAATATAATCTGATTTATGAATGCAGATATTGATTTTTTAGTAGGATTTTCTTCTGTTATTAGAACATTCCATGTATTGTGCGCTTCCTCGCGATTATTTTGTATGAGGTAATTTATAGCCCTAGTATCACAATCAGTTTCAAACCAAAACCAAAAAATCTCCTCTTTTAGTCGTGAAATGGGATTTTCTAAGCGCTGTAAAGCGTCAATTACACTAAGTTCATTCCTATCTAATTTTCCCATCCATGGGAAATCATATTCATATACAATTTCCATACCAAGAGATATTTTTACCTTAATTTCATTTACACGTTTCATTATCTCGTGCATGGAAACATTTGGTTGAAGACCTAAAATTCTAAATGCGTTATTTTGATATCGAAGCATTTAAAATTCTCCTTTTTCTTAATTGATTATCAAAATACATGTTTATTAAATATTAGTATGTCTGCTCTTCTACCTCGAATATATTTCTTACTTGTTTTTCTCAATTTTATAAATTGTGTTGTTTGTATTTTTCGAAAACATATCTATATTATTCTTATTGCAAATATAAAAAATATTGCAGTTATAATGTCTATAGGTATCCAAGTGCTTCGAGAAAGATAAATGGGAACTAAAGGGTTAAAAAGTATAGCAATAACTATAAATACTACTTTTGCCCAATCGTTATTTTTCTCAAATGCTTTAAAAGTTACTAAAATAGATGTTATACAAGTTATCCATCTCAAAAGAATATAATAACCATATGGCCATTCAGCTATTGCTCCAAATAACATAAAAATGCTTAAAATGACAAAATATTTTGTAAATCGACTTTTCATTTTCCTTTATCCAATTTATGAATTTTTCCTGAGTTTCTCAACACACTTCATAATATATTTTTTCCATTTCTGGTATTCTTGTTCAATTTCTGCTGGTTGAGCATTAATTTTTTGTAACTGTAGGTTAAGCTCTGCTTCCCGACTAAGAACATTTTCATATTCAAACATTGCCCAAATAACGTCTTCAAGTTTTTTATTGGTATTTTCCAATATGGAATCATAATGTAAACGTTCCTCGTGTTTTGTAGATGGACTAAGAGGAGCATTAATCCGAGACGTAATAAGAGAATTTAAGATATTGTTTTCAGACGCATATGGAAACTTTTTTTTAATGCGTTTGTAAACAGAAATTTGTGTGTCAATCAACCCCTTTGGACCAAATGAAGGAAATATTTTTAACAATAATCCTTTAAGAAATAGTGACATATAATTCTACATCCTTTCTTTTTAAAAAATATATAAGATCAGGTATTTACTTTGACATATTTTATGTTCTAAAAATATAAGAAAACATCTAATGAAAAAATAATAATACCTAAAACCTCAACTATTTGATGAAGAAACTCCTCAGACCCCATAGGTTTTTGCTAAAAGTTACCGAAATATTGACTTGATACACCTTCCCTTGTATATTAATAATCACTTATTATTGATTAAGAAAAGATGTTAATATGATACTGGAAGAGTTTGTAGTTGATTAGGCCGTACCTTCCCTGGAGCAATCATCATTTTGATGGTTAGCTCGTTATTATAGATTGGCCGCCCTTCTACAATCTTGGACAGTATCAGAAGCGAAATATGAAATATTTCAGCTTGCATTGCCACAAGGTAAAGCTACAGAAGGGCGACCGGCAAACTCTCCTAAAAGATTAATAGGAGGTTTCATAATATATTATATCGGAATTGATGTATCAAAGAAAGACCTATCGGTATTTGATGGTAAGGATTTAAATTTTATAAACAAAGAAGGTTTAAAATCTTTTAAAAAATACCTGAAAAAGAAATACCGATTTTCTGAGATAGCCATCATCTTTGAACCAACCGGGATATACTCACTATACTTAAAAGAATTCTGTGCAGAAAATAGTATAAAGGCTTATATTGTAAATCCTAAACAAAGCCATAATTTTACCCGGGCCTTAGGGAGGCGTTCAAAGACCGATAAGATTGATGCCCGAATTCTCTATCAATTTCATAGGCTTATTAATTCAAAGGATATCAAGGTACCCAAAATAAACCAGCAGGCAAAGACTTTATCCAGCTATCTGGTAAGCTATGAATTTGCCCTAAAACAGAGAATCTCTTTATCCCATCACCTGGAGAGCCTGAGAGATAAAAGCTTGATTGCCCTGATGAGGAAAGATCTGAAAAGGGCAAAAAACTTAGAAGATAGGATCTTTGATGACATCAAAGAATACCTTGGTAAAAATCAGGATTTAAAAGAAGATTATCAAAGGCTTTCTACCATCCCTGGTATAGGGGAGAAGGCGGCTATCGCCCTACTTGCTCTATTTAAAACTTATCAAGGTACAAACCGGGCCCAGATCACTGCTCTTGCCGGACTTGATCCGGTAAGAAGAGAATCCGGAACTTCGGTAAAACATAAAGTCAAGATCAGTAAAAATGGTAAGGGAATATACCGCAAAATACTCTATTTGCCTACTCTTTGTGCCACGGTTCATAATCAGAAAATAAGAGCATTTTATCAAAGATTATTAGCTAATCATAAGAACAAGAAATTAGCCGTTATTGCTTCTATGAGAAAGATACTTTTAATCGCTCATGCAATGTATAGAGACAAGACAGAATATGTTGCTGTCTAGTTTCTTTAAAATATTTAAAATAAAATAGAGTGTCTAAGGGAGAGTTTGCGGGTTGACTTTTAACACAGTATCTATTTATCTAATTTAAAAGTAAAATATTAATTTTCTAAGAAAATGGGATGTGTCTATTTATTCTCTATTTATTCTAAACTTTGTGTTTCTTAGACAATTCGTCCAAATATTAATTATTACAAGGTGGCCTATACTTTTCGATTTCCTCTTCCTCAACTCTATCTCTTTCAGGTTGTAAGGTTATCTCAATAAATCTAAAGAAGCAATTGAAATTTTGTAAATATCTTTTTATACATTCATTAGGTTCTGAGTTACTCAGATGCTCATTAAGCCTTCTCTGTAAATCATCACTTTGCCCCACATAAAAAACGTAATATTTTTCACCTTTTTGTAAATTAATCTATATACACCTTCACTTGCAGGGACGTAAAGATTTACATTATTATCAGTATATGGATACCTACTTGACCATTCACTCATATTTATCACCTTCTAATTTATTTGATATTTTTGCAAATAAAAAAGACAGAGTAAAAAAATAATGACATTACTTTCTTACTCTGTCCTTTTTACCTGAGAGATTCTTCCTATGTAATTAGGAAATAGCTCTTTTAGTAAACTCTGTAAGGGTTTTCCTAAAGATTAGGAGTTGCCCCTTCGGTGCTTTTTTGTATAAAGCTCTCCAGAGTTCTGTCCG
>Ga0209991_10001339_pt1 | contig 11138 bp, 9 predicted proteins | sample ChitaG_FD_183167 | JGI IMG/M metagenome (GOLD analysis project Ga0209991, IMG submission 183167) | Deep subsurface microbial communities from South Pacific Ocean to uncover new lineages of life (NeLLi) - Chile_00310 metaG (SPAdes)... | ecosystem: Environmental > Aquatic > Marine > Oceanic >...
AGGAGCCACCACAGGAACGGCACGACAACCAAGAACAGGAGCAGTGAGATAACGGCTTCGACCTTGCCTATGCGCCTCGCCGACCTCATTCCGGACTCCTCCTACGAGGCTTTCCCCTCTTGCGGGTGCCAAGCCAGCGTTATGCTCTTGGCCGCTCGGCAAGACTACCCTCAGCGGAATCCAAATGTCAAGGCGCGGGACTTCGTGCTGTTGCAGACATGTGAGCCCTGCATAGCCCGCTGCGTGCATTTGCTGTCCACGCAGCATGAGCCGGCGTGGACTATCTGAGCACCGTGGGCGGAATCAGGGCCGACGAGGAAGAACAGCTTGCTGCGGCCCAGCCGCCAAGAGTATTATTGCAGGCGAAAGTAATCCGCGGGAACAGGGAGGAGCGGGCTCATGACGCAAGACTATCGCAGTCCTCCACTGCGAAAAATTCGGTTGGACAAGATACGACAGAACCCGGCAAATCCGCGTGGTCCCAGATTTCGCGAACATGACCCTCAGTTTGAGTCTTTACGATCATCGATTCGGCAGTTTGGCATTCTGGTCCCCCTTGTCGTGACGCCTCAGGATGACGGATTCCTTCTCATCGATGGCGAGCGCCGATACCACGCTGCTAAGTCCATACGGACGATCGAGGAGGTTCCGGCCTACATCATCGAGAATGACTTGGAAGAAGCGCGATTCCAGAGCATGATGTTTCACATTCATATGAATCGCCTGCAGTGGAACGCGGCCCAGCAGTGTCGTGCTTCCGAGGCGCTTTACAGAGAACTGGTCGACAGCCACCAAGAAGATCGAGGTGCCATTCTAAAGGCGTACATGGCAGGGACGGCTATGGACAGTCGAACGGCCAGGAATCGACTTCAGTTCCTGCGATGGCCTCCGGACATAAAGCAGCGCATATATGAGCAGAGGCAAGAGGCGTACTGGTACGTTGTCGAGATCGAAGACAAGATTGTCGAACCTGCGGAGAAGAACTACCCAGAGTATTTCGAGAAGGTGCCTGCAGAGGATGTGCGGCGATTTCTGTTCGAGAAGTATGAGGCTGGGCTGGTGAGGGCCGCAGTGGACGTCCGAGAGGCTGCGATTGTCGCCAAGAGCCGCTTTACGGACGCGGATCACCGCGGGCGGGTGGTGAGGATCCTTACCGACCTTGCGATGCAGCCAGACTACTCGTTTCACGACGCCCGTGAGGACTTTCTGAACGCATTTCCTGAGGCAGGCGAACCGCCTCTGCCATCACCTGTCTCGATGCTCAATTTGATCAGGAGACTGGCCCGCTCACTAAGCGCGTATGTGGTCGCGATGATTGTAGATGACCGGGCCCGCGGCCAGCGCCGCGTAGACCCTGACGAGTTCAAGGATGCGCTGAGCACTCTGGAGGAGGCCGCGAGGGAACTGTTGGAGGAACTGGAGGAGGCATAGGGGAACGCGGGTCATGGACGGTTCGGCTCTCGAAGAGGCTATGATCGCGGCGCTGCAACGTCTGCGTGGTGGCGTCCCGCTCCGCCTAGATGCAGACAGTTTCTTCAATGAGAAGGCCTCCGACCTAGAGTGGTTGCCACCGTACCTGTTCGCGGTCAACGAAGAGGTCTGGGCGATAGAGATCGTCCGAAACGACCAGCTTTCAGAGGAGACCGCGAAGGAGATGCAGCGGGCCTCTCAAGAGGTCCCGGGTCTCCATTCGGCCGTCTTCATCCCAGCGGGCGAGATGTTTCAGGAAGCGCGGGTCACTGCGCAGGCCTTCGGCCTCGCGATGATCGTGGAAGCCGAGCGAGGCCATGTGGTTGAGCTGGCTCCAGCTCCAACCGAAGCGGCCCCTCAGGTTCCCCTCCGCCCCAGCCGAATACCGCCCAGACTATGTGAGGCCTTGCGGTCATTATCGCGAGTGGAACCCAGTGTCCGGGCGGTGCTCACACGGTTCGCGGAGGAGCACGAAGCGCTTCGAGCAGGAGGCAGAGATGAGGAGTCTGAGGCGCAGCTGCTGAAGGAGACCGTGGAGCAATTGCTGGCGTGCGACCAGCGGTTCGGTGGGACTCTCCAGCCATTACTGTCACTCCGGCGCTTGGAGCAAATCTGGGAGGTAGGTGGCCTAAGTTTCCGAGACCATTTCTTCCATTCGTTCCACGACATGCTTCTTGGGTGTCTGGTGATGGACGGGTGCCCGGGCAGCTTCGAAGGTTTTCTTGCAGAAGCTTTCCCAGGCACTTCCGGCATGTCCATCGAGTACGTGTGGCTGCTCGTGGCCCTGTACCATGATGTCGGCTACCTGGCGCAGCGTGGGGAGGAGGTCATGGCCATGCGTTTCGGCGCTGCAGCGGCCGTAAATCTCCTCACTGGCGAGCGTGAGGCCGCGTTAGCGGAGCACGAAATTGCCCTCAGGGATCGGATGTGGCAACAGTACGCGCTATACAGGAGGACTCTGACGTCCCTGTACGACCATCTGACCCAGCCAACAATCACTTCTGATTGGGCCCCTGATACCCTGAGCCCGCCGCGAAAACACCCACTAGACGAAGCTTTACGGCAAAGTTTTGCCTCCCAAGAAAGCCACGGTGCTGCGAGCGCCTTCCGCCTACTTGCGGACGTTTCGGAGTATGTGGGCAAGGCGGATAGTCCGGATAGGCCCTTCCTGCAGAAACATGCCTACCTAGCGGCGCTTTCGGTTCCATTTCACGACTGGCACGTGCGGCGCGAAATGGTGAAGCAGGGCATTTATGCCGTTAGGACGTCGAGGTTTCCCTTCGCGGCCTTGCTAATGTTCATAGACACTCTGCAGGACGACCGGCGGGAGCCGGTCGCAGTGGGGCCGGAGAACTCAGATCTGCTCGAAGGCCTGGTTGTGGAGGATGACACGGTTTCGGCCGTCATAGACGTGGGACGTCTCGACCCAGAGCGGCTCGAGAAGAAGAGAAGAGAAGCGGCAGGCGTTCTCGAATTCCTCAACCAGGACGGGCTGAAGTTTCGCTACCCTAAGGAGTTCGTGTGACGCCGCAAGCGATGGAGAACGGGGTCGGGGCCAGCCTCGAGACGGTTGGCTTGTACCGGCGAACGAGCGATCAGCTTCCGCAGGTGCGGAGCGAGGACGGTACACCGTTCCCTTCATGGAAACAGGTGCCACCCACCTACGGCCACCCAGTTCATCGGATGATGGCTCGCCTAGGTTCATTTCCTCCAGCTCTAGCGCGCTACCTAATTCTCGGCTACTCGCGGCGAGCAGATGTGGTCTTTGATCCGTTTTGTGGTAAGGGCACGACTCTGGTTGAGGCGATTCTTGCTGGCCGTACGGCGATCGGTTCAGACGTCGCCCCCGATGCTGTCGTGGTGACTCGAGCCAAGGTCTCAGGAGTTCGTGCGAGTAGCGTGAACCAGTGCATAGAGCAAATGGCGGGTGAACTGGAGTGCGAAAGTGGCCCTCCCGGCGAGGACGTTCCGGAGGAGGTGCGTCTTTTCTACCACCCGCAGACGCTTGGACAACTGCTGAAGGTGCGACGCTGGTTGCTCCGGAGAGCACGGAGTAGCCGCAGCGCCCAATTTCTGTTGGGATGCCTTCTAGGCATACTCCACGGCAAGTCTTCTATGAGCCTGTCCTTACCCTCTGCGCACGCCTACGCCATGGCTCCGGCATACGTCAAGAGGTATGCAGCACGGCATGGTCTGCTAGCTCCGAAGAGAGACGTGGTTCAGTGCCTTAGGGCCAAGGCCGCCGCCTGTATTTCGGACAAGGGGGCTCCCAGAGGCGAAGCCCACGTCTACCTTAGCTCGGCGGAGAACTGCTCGTTTGACCGATATAACCACCTGGACGGGGCGGTAGATCTCATAGTGACGTCGCCACCGTATCTCAACGCGCAGACGTACGCCAAGGATGCCTGGTTGAGGCTGTGGTTGCTGGGGTGGAACTATCGCGACCTCCGCCCAAGGTTTATCGAGACCGGAAGTGTGGAGAAATACCGCCAGCGGATGTCGACCTGCCTTACCCAGATGCTCAGGGTTCTGAAGCCAGGCGGCCATGCCTTTCTGGTCGCTGGGGATGCAACTGCGCGTGTGCAGGCTCGGCCAGTGGTTGTGCGCACCGCAGAGATACTAGCTGATGTCGCCAGCGGGCTCAGCCAGGATAGCTTTCAGTTCAGGGCGCTCGAGATAATTGATGATTACGTTCTTCCCCACTCCCGCTACCTATTCCCAGTACACCGAAACGACAAGTCTGGCGCGAGCCTAGAACCGAAGCAGGAAAGGATTCTCCACCTGGTGAAGGTGTCCACCGCACACGTCTCGCACTAGAATTGTGGTGACGCAACTTGAGATCACTTCCTAAGGGCCATCACTACGGGTCGTCAGGGGAGCGCTGGTGAAGCTATATTGCGCGATCCGAGCCTCAAACATCCCATAGTGCGTCGGTAATCGTTTGCCCAAAATCACCCTCCACCTCGAACCTGGACCCGCGGCGCCAAACAACCTCTGCATTGTCATTATGGGCCGCGCGCTGGTGCACGAGGGTCCTGACTTCCGCCCGCCGAGCAGTGCCATAGGGTCAGCCTGGCGGCAGCTTGACGTTGTCAACTGCTTCAGAGCGAGACCGACCACTTTGAGCGTGAGCGCTTGTCCACTCAAGGCCGCAGAGGTCCACCCTGTCTGATATTAGCTAAGCAACGTTAGCAAATGAGCCCTGTGGGGACAGGTCCTGATATAGAAATTACGCGTCCGGCATGTTGTAGAAGCGCTCAATAGATGATGTTGCCCGCCCGGAAGGTCGACAGCCTCTAGGCGGGCGCAATTAATTGGTTACCTTGGTTATCAATATAACCCCGTCCGATGCATTTGTCAACCGGAACGGCGTAGCTGTATGGACTGCTTCGTATGCTATAATGCAGGTCGACGGATGGGGGTGGGGCGATGCGTTCTGAATCCTCTTTGCTTATGTGGGCTGCCGGTCTCACCCTCTGTCGGCCACGGCGTTCACACTTTCAACTCTTGCGGTCAGCAATCCGATGAGGCTTGATAAGCAACTCCACCACCGCAAGCCTGAGGTGCTTGCCTACTATCGCTCTCGCGCCGAGGAGTCCCTCGCTGAAATAACGCGGAGCGTAGGTAGCCATGACTTCAGGAGGAGAGCCAGTGCCATCAACAAGGAGATCCAGGTAACATGCGACAGGCTGATTGCGAGCCTGAGACAAGAAGCGGAAGCTGAGAACTGGCCGAGAGATGAGGCTCTGAGCAACATCCTGATGCTCTCCTACTGTAGCAGTGTGGTAATGATAGAGTTTAGAAACGCGGTATGGCCATACGAGTACATGGCGTTCTCGCGCCGAATAGGAGAGCGCTGGGAGCGATTCTGTGCGCTTTGCTTCGAGCATCCCGCCAGGGATGACGTGCGGCTCTTTGTGCCCCCGCTGTTCTCGGAGGTCCGCAATAGGCTCACCCAGGAGATTCGGGACTATGTTGGTGCGCTGCCGCTCACTGAGGAGCAGCGGTCAGAGCTACTGCGCTACTACGACAAGGTCTGGGGTCTTGTGACGTCTGGTGAAATAAAGCTCGAGCTCGATGTCCACACCCAGGTTGAAGACGTGAAGTACGTGATAGACCTCAAGAGCGGCTTCGGTTCGAACGAGAAGGGGAACACCAACCGCCTGCTTCTTGTGGCCAGCATCTACAAGAATTTGGAGGAGGAGAACTACCGCTGTCTCATGCTGGTTCGCCAGAAGGAGGACGAGAACAACCACTACCTTCTCACTCTCAAGAACTCGCGGCTCTGGGAGGTCCACTGCGGTGAAGACGCCTATGAGGCCATGAGGGGCTTGTCAGGATTCGACATCGCGCAGTGGGTTCACAATTACATAGACTGGCACGATGACTTGTCCCCAGAGACGCTTCACTATCTTCAATCTCAAGACCTTACACACTATCTGAAATGGTAACCAACGGTCATTCACGACAGGTTCGGGAGGCTAGCCACAGACGCCGGGACGTCTTCCAAGCTCATTACACGCGCTCGCCTCACATCCTCTCGTATATGCTGAGTCGCCTGCAGGTTTCAGACGCCCACAGGGTGCTAGAACCATGTGCAGGTGAAGGGCACTTCATTGACGCGGTCTTGAAGGTCGCCCCCCGGGCACGGATAGACGCCTACGAAGCAAATCCCGTGTCAGCCGCGGCGCTCAAGGAGAAGTATTCTGCTCTCCCCAACGTCCGTCTTGTTGCCGCCGATGCAGTGCTGGTGCTAGGGAAGCTCCGCAACAGCAAGAGCCCGCGCTACGACCGCATCATTGGGAACCCACCATACGGAGCTTGGCAAGATTATTCACGGCGAAGGGCGCTTCGAAAGCTGCTACCGGCGTTGTACGTTCGAGAGACCTATGGCCTCTTCCTGCACCATTGCATTAACGCGTTGGGTGAAGACGGGCGTTTGGTCTTCATACTGCCCGACACGTTCCTCTATCTACACCTCCATGAGGGCCTTCGGCGACACATACTCGAGAGCACTCTTGTAGACGAGGTTGCCATCTTCCCCTCGCGCTTTTTCGAGGGCATTTCGTTCGGCTATGCGAACATGGCCATCATTAGCCTGGTTTCGGCTGCGGGTAGAAATCTAGACACCCACATTGTCCGAATCATCCGAAACCTGCGGTCGCCACAAGAGCTGTCGCTCCTGGCTCTATCCAAGGACCGGCCGGCCCATTGGGAGACATCATACATCAGGCAAGCAGAGGTGGCTGACAACGCTCGCCACGCGTTTGTCCTGACCGGTGAAAGTGATCTTGCCCGTCACCTCAGCGGTCCGGGCCGGACCATCGGCGATATCGCAGATGTCGTCACTGGCTTCTATTCTGGGGATGACCGGCGTTGGTTTCGTCCCGCGAGGCCAGAGGTGCGGGGAGCCTGGCGATACCGCACCGTGAATCCGCGGGCCGTCGCGTCCCAGCCGCCAAAGGGTAGTGAGAAGCTGGGTGGCATTAGTAGGCCGGATTGTTTCATTCCCATAGTCAAGGGAGGCGCGAAGCCTTACGTGAAGCCTACAGAATGGTATGTTGACTGGAGCGTTTCCGCGGTCAAAGAGTATCGAAAGCCTAAGCCGAACAAGGCGCGTTTTCAGAACTCCCATTACTACTTCCGGGAGGGCATCGCGGTGCCCATGGTGTCATCGAAGCGTGTTACTGCGGCGCTTCTGGAAGGACGGCTTTTCGACCAATCCATCGTGGGCATCTTCCCACACGACCCCGAACTGGTCCTCTATCTGTTGGGCTTCTTCAACTCCAGTATCTGCACACGACTATTGAGAATCATAAACCCCAGCGCTAACAACTCGGCCAACTACGTCAAGAGGCTTCCCTATGTACCTCCGTCCGATGAGATGCTGGCAGAAGTATCAACACTTGTGAACAAGGTCGTCGCCGGTCTACGGGCGGACAGGATTCTCCTCCGCGATGAGCAGAGCCGTCTTGACATGCTTTTCGACCAGGCCTACTGCCAGTAGAGAGTCCTGGGGCTAGCCCGTTCACCCCTCTTGCGATAGAGCACCTTCCTGATGCCAGTCTACAGGGCGTAATCCCGGGTTGGTAGTAGCAGGAGGGCGGCCTAGCCCTGGCCGCCGTTACTGGAACCATCGAAACAGGGGTGAATTGCGCACAGGGCGAGCGCAGCGAGTTCTTCTCGACCCTTGCGCAGGAGGGGCCTAGCTCTGCCCTGATGTGGCTGTGGTCCTAGATGGATGCATATCGCGCAGAAGCGAAACAGACGAAACATGTGAAACAGCCAGATTGGGCGTCGAAGCTTACGTTTCGTTTGTTTCGCTTGTTTCGCTCTCTGGGGCTATGTCGAGTATATGGGGAAGGTAGCGCGCCCATGCGTCGTGGAAGTCCTCCCTCATGTAGCCCTTCAGCGTCCTATCCCCGACCCGCACTTGCTTGGGCCGTATCTCGTAGGGCCGCAGCCGCCGCGCCAGGGAGCGCTTGTCCAAGGGCTTGCCTCGCAGGTCACCCCAGGGGGCCTCGTCCATCTCGTTAAGGGCGGCCACTAGGTCCTCGCTGCTGAGGCGATCTGTGCCCCTTTCCGTGAAGACGAGCTGAATGTCACGCAGAAGGCGGACGCCCAGACTATCCTCCTCCCGCTCCTCGCCCGCTGACAGGGCCACCGCTGCCCGCCTCGCCCGCTCCGGCCAGTCACCGCCCGCAGCGTCGGCAATGGCCAGCAGGGGTTCCCAGCCCTCCTCGGCACGGTCATCGAGGCTGTCAGGCATATCAGGCCGAGCAGTTTTCAGGGATTCCATGTTGGTCGAGGCCCACTGGGCTAGCCCTTCCCTCAAGTACTCCGCCAGGGGCTGGGCTTCCCGCTGCCGAAAGCGAACCACCTGCTCGTTTGGTGCCCGTCGCTTTAGGAGGATAGGTATGGCGCGATCGGCGACGGTGTCCGGCAGCCGCCCGATGCCAGCGATGGCCTTGGGGCCGAACACGGGGAAGTCCCGCAGGTCGTAGTCGCCGCCCACCTTCACGCACAGACTGGCGACACCGCCTCGCCGACACCCGGCATTCAGGGTTGCGCGCAGAGCTTCTGCGTATTCCCTGTCGCCCTTGAAGGCTGCATCGGATTCGTCCAGGAGGAGAGTGGGCGGGGGCGTCCTGGCGAGCTTCCGCACAAGCACCGCTGCAGTCACTCGCCCTGTGAACCAGGCGCGTGCCACGAGCAGGGACAGGACTTCGAGAAGTCTGGTCTTGCCGCTCCGCTTCTCGGCTGACGTGATGTTGAGGTAGGGCGTTGCCTCGGCGGCCTCTATAGCGTAGGTGTGGACGATCCAGAGCGCAACCGCTACTGCCGCCTTTTCTGGCAGCACTACGTAACGGCGCACGAATGCCATCACAATGTTCAAGAGGGCTGCGCCCTCAACGTCGATGCGCTGGTCGGAATGGAGAGCGCCCATCACGGCTCTCCCTCGCCAGACTCCGCTTCCTCTGCGGCCTCCTCCTGGAGCCGCGCAACCAGGTCCTCCAGGGCCTTGGATGAGACCCTTACGCTGCGGCCTATGCGCACCACGGGGATAAGGCCCTCCCCTATTAGCTGATACATCTTGCTGCGTCCTAACCCAAGCTGAGCCGCTGCCTCCGGAATCGTGAGCAAAAGCTTTTCCATTATGCACCTCCAGGGGCTTGACAATCCCCCATGAACGACGTTATCATGGCATGGGAACGACAGACAAGGAGTTTATGCGCCACTTTAGCGCAATAAGGTGCCAAAATGGTGAGACGAAGACGAGGGCGGCCACATATCCCCGATGAGATTCAGGTGGAGATTGAGCGCCTGGCCTATCTGGAGGTGCCCTCCGCCGAAATCGAGAAACGGCTCAAGCAGAAGTTCGGGGAAGCCGTCGCTCCCTCCCTGAGAACAATTCAGCGCCTGGTGGCCAAGCTTACCCCAACGGATCCTTCCAGCCCCTGGTCTCTGGCCGACGCTGAAGGGGATGACGCGGAGCTAATCCTCCCAGTGCTGGCATCGGTAATCGAGAAGACAGAAGGAGAGCGCCAGCACCTGACGCGGGCCGAAGCTGACTGGATTGAGCGCATCCGGCGGGCGGCCCCTGATCTGCCGCCGACGGTCGAATTGTTCTGGCTTGCGCGGGACTACATATTGCGGACTGAGCGGGAGGAATCGACGGCAGACATTGACGCGTTCCTAGCTTTCGCACCCTGGCGGCTTGGGGAGCCGAGGCAACGTTACTTGAACGCGTTGGGGAAGGAGTGGACTACACCGAGTCCTCTCCTGGACACGGTTGCGGCGGACATCATTGAGCTTGCGGCGGACGAAGAGTGGTTGCGCCGGATGGCCCGCGCGCGGGAGTCAAGCAGAGAGGAGGATACCGATGTCAGGGAGACGCGCTAACAATGAGGGCTCCATCTACAAGCGCCGTGATGGCCGCTGGGTAGCCAGTGTCAGCGTGGACCACGGGCAGCGCAAATACCTCTACGGCAGGACCCGCCAAGAGGTGGGGCGCAAGCTGACGGTGGCGCTGAAGGCCCGCCAGGACGGCCTGCCGATGGCCGGGGAGCGCCAGACGGTGCGCCAATACCTAGAGGGCTGGCTGGAGAGCGCCCGTCCCTCCCTGCGCCCCAGGACGTGGGCGCGCTACGAGCAGTACCTGCGCCTCCACGCCATCCCTGAGATTGGCAGGCTGTCCCTGGCCAAGCTCGGCCCCCAGCACCTCCAGCGGCTCTACGCGTCCCGTCTGGAGGCCGGCCTGTCACCTACGAGCGTCGCCCACCTCCACGCCGTCCTGCACCGGGCCTTGGGCCAGGCGGCCCGCTGGGGCCTCGTGGCCCGCAACGTGGCCAGCCTCGCGACGCGGCCCCGCATCAAGCGGCAGGAGATGACTACCCTCTCACCAGAACAGGCCAGGGCATTCCTGGACACGGCCCAGGCCGACCGCCTCTATGCCCTCTACGCGTTGGCCCTGAGCACGGGCATGAGGCAGGGGGAGATCCTCGCCCTCAGGTGGCGGGACATGAACCTGGAGGCTGGCACGTTAAGGGTTACGGCGACGCTCCAGCGCACGGGTGACGGCTTCCTATTCGCCGAACCTAAGACAGCGCGGTCCCGCCGTCAGGTTGCGCTGACGACCGTGGCAGTGGACGCCCTGCGCCGACATCGCGCCCACCAGCTAGAGGAGCGCCTGCAGTTGGGTACTGCCTGGGAGGACAACGATCTAGTGTTTGCCAACGAGGTGGGCAGGCCCATGGAGGCAGGCAACCTCATCCGACGCTCCTTCCATCCGCTACTGGAGAGGGCTGGCCTGCCCCGCATCCGCTTCCACGACCTGCGGCACACCGCTGCTACCCTAATGCTAGGCCGGGCCGTTCATCCGAAGGTGGTGGCCGAGATGCTGGGGCACAGTCAGATTGCCGTGACGTTAGACCTGTACTCCCACGTCACCCCGACGATGCAGCGCCAGGCCACCGAGGCCCTGGACGCTGTCCTGAAGGGCTAACCTGCTCCGGGTTGCTGTCACAATTGCTGTCAAACGGGGCAAAATCTACCACTCATACACGAGGTGGTAGATTTCCAGATACAAGACCTGGGGCCCCTGGCCGGACTCGAACCGACGACACGCGGTTTAGGAAACCGCTGCTCTGTCCACTGAGCTACAGGGG
>Ga0209991_10001340_pt1 | contig 11134 bp, 9 predicted proteins | sample ChitaG_FD_183167 | JGI IMG/M metagenome (GOLD analysis project Ga0209991, IMG submission 183167) | Deep subsurface microbial communities from South Pacific Ocean to uncover new lineages of life (NeLLi) - Chile_00310 metaG (SPAdes)... | ecosystem: Environmental > Aquatic > Marine > Oceanic >...
AGCTTGCTTCGGCTGTATTCTCCGCGAATATTCTACCATACATAATAACGATAACCACACATCTCTCTCAAACTTATATATCTGCTTTCCCTTTTAGGAATTGCAGTGATAAAATGATATAAAGGATAGCAATGTCAGGACATTCTAAGTGGTCACAGATTAAGCGGCAGAAGGGAGTAGCTGATGCCAGGCGCGGGCAGTTATTTACCAAGCTTGCCCGAGAAATCATAGTTGCAGTGCGACAAGGTGGGCCTAATTTAGAAAGTAATTTACAGTTACGTTTAGCAGTACAGAAAGCCCGTGATAATAACATGCCTTTGGAGAATATCGAGAGAGCCATAAAGCGGGGTAGCGGTGAAGCCGAGGCATCTGCCTTAATTGAGATGAAACTCGAAGGCTATGGGCCAAGCGGGATAGCAGTTTTGGTGGAAGCCTTGACCGATAACCGTAATCGTGCCATTCAGGATGTGCGCCGTCTCTTCACCCGCCACGGTAGTAATCTTGGTGAGAGTGGTTGTGTCTCCTGGCTCTTTGAGAGTAGAGGGGTGATTACTGTAGAAAGCAATGCTTCAGATGCCGAAGAAATAGCGCTACGAGCTATCGATGCCGGGGCTGAAGATGTTAAGACCGAAAAGGATTATGTGGAAATTTACACGCAACCTCAGGATTTAGAAAAAGTAAGGAAGGTTATTGAAGAGAAAGAGCATGTGATTTCGGCGGAGCTCTCGCTAACGCCTAAAACTACAGTGTTGCTGGAGGAAAATAAAGCAGTTCAGGCCCTGAATTTCCTCGACGAGCTAGAAGGATTAGACGATGTACAGCGTGTTTTCTCCAATATCGATTTTTCTGAGGCTACTTTAGAAAGGCTGCGCAGTCGAACCTAACATGTGCATTCTAGGCGTTGACCCCGGCACTATAAATTTAGGCTACGGTGTAGTAGATGGCGAGGAAGAAATGCATATGGTAGATTGCGGAGTAATCAGTCTCCCATCCCGGCTTCCTATGGAGGAAAGACTGCGCTCTCTCTACAATGAATTAAGCAAAATTATCGCCAAGCATAAACCAAGCGAAGTAGCCATTGAAGAGCCCTTTATCGGCCACAACGTAAAGTCAGCGTTCGCTATTGGCAGAGCACAAACTATAGCTATCCTGGCAGCAGTCAACCAGGGATTGCCTGTCTACTATTACTCACCAGCCAAGATAAAGCAGCAAATAACCAGCTATGGGCAAAGCGATAAACAACAGGTTCAAGAAATGGTAAGAGCCCAGCTCGGGCTCTCTGAGCTACCTCAGCCTAGCGATGCTGCAGATGCCCTGGCTGTAGCCATGTGCCACATTCAACAGAGGCGACTTAACCAATGGCTCACTGAACATACGCCGAAATGATAGCTACATTAGAAGGAATACTGGAATATCGTGGTAACGACTCCATTATCATTAATGTCGGCGGAGTAGGTTTTCGGGTATATGTCCCCGGCTCAACTTTAAGCCAATTAGGAGCTGTTAAGGGCAAGGTCTCCCTCTATACCCATCTCCATGTGAGAGAGGATAACGTTTCTCTTTACGGTTTTGCCTCAAGCGAGGAATTAGCTCTGTTCAAAAACCTTATTTCCGTCTCGGGAGTTGGCTCTAAGGTGGCTTTAGCCCTACTCTCGGCTTTGAATCCTGAACAACTTGTCATGGCTATAACCAGCGGCGATAGCGACCTCATCAGCCAAGCGCCTGGCATCGGTAAAAAAATGGCCGGCCGCCTTGTCGTTGAACTCAGAGGCAAGTTGGAAAAAGAATGGAAAGAGGTAGCCCTGCCCTTGGCCCCGGAGAGTGCCGATGTCATAGCTGCTTTAACTGGCTTGGGCTACTCTTTAACGGAAGCCACCCAAGCTATCTCTAAGCTTCCAGATTCTGAGAAGCTAAGCTTAGAAGAGAAGATTAAAATGGCGCTGCAACAGATGGCAGGAGGATAGGCTGACCGCAGAAAAGCCAAGCAGGGGAGACAAAAGTGCCTCTTCTTTTGGCCTTGCTGAAACATGATATAATGGGATTCTGTTTTTAGTTTGACTGCCTGTAAGCAATGAGGCAAATTTAGCTGAGATGGCAGGTGGGAACATAACCATACTTTTCAGTATAAATCGGAGGAGGAGCCATGAGATTCGTGAAATGGTTTGAAGAGATTGGAGCACAGGACGTAGCTTTAGTCGGTGGTAAAAACGCATCTCTTGGTGAAATGATAAGAAATCTGGGTAAGAAAGGGGTAAACATTCCCTCCGGATTCGCCATTACTGCTGAAGCATATAAGTATGTGGTAGAGAAAGCAGGCATAAGTCAAAAAATCAAAGACACTTTAGCGGGCCTGGATACACATGATATGAAAAATTTGGCGAAGAGGGGCGAAAAGATAAGGAATTTGATAGCAAATTCGCCTTGCCCTAAGGAATTGGAAGAAGAGATAAGAGTTGCCTATCGGGAGATGGAAAAGAAATATGGAGGTGGTGTTGATGTTGCTGTAAGAAGCAGTGCCACTGCCGAAGACTTGCCTACGGCTTCATTCGCGGGACAGCAAACGAGTTATTTGAATGTGCGAGGAGAAGACGACCTCTTAGATAAGGTCATGGACTGCTTTGCATCTTTGTTCACGAACCGGGCGATCTCCTACCGAGTGGATAAAGGGTTTGCCCATTTAAGCGTTTACCTCTCGGTGGGGGTGCAAAAGATGGTTCGTTCTGATTTAGCCTGCGCAGGCGTCACATTCTCCATAGATACAGAATCAGGCTTTAGAGATGCGGTGTACATAACCGCTGCATATGGTTTAGGAGAGAATGTGGTGCAGGGGATTGTAAATCCTGACCAGTTCTACGTTTTCAAGCCCACTTTAAAGAAAGGGTTCAGACCCATTGTGGAAAAGAAGCTGGGGACGAAAGGAAAGCAGTTAGTATATAAAAGAAATGGTACAGGAACGGAACAAAAAGAAGTCAAACTAAAGGACCAAAGAAAGTTCGCAGTAAGTGACGATGAAATCCTGACTCTCGCCAGGTGGGCCTGCATTATAGAAGAACATTATGGTCTGCCCATGGATATTGAATGGGCAAAGGATGGAATGACAAACGAACTCTTCATAGTCCAAGCCAGACCAGAGACAGTGCATTCACACAGGGACTTAGCTTCGCTTAAGACTTATGTACTTGAAGAAGAGGGGAAGTTATTGCTCAAAGGGGAAGCAGTGGGCGTAAAAATAGGGCAAGGCCAGGTGAATGTGATAGAAGATAGTAGCGAAATTCACAAATTCAAGAGCGGTCAAGTTTTGGTTACTGATATGACAGATCCCGACTGGCAGCCAATAATGAAGGTCGCTAGTGCCATAGTTACAAACAAAGGTGGGAGAACATGCCATGCAGCTATCGTCAGTCGTGAGCTTGGGGTGCCCTGCGTAATTGGATCCGGCATCGGGACAACTATCCTGAAAGACGTGAGGGAGATTACAGTAGACTGTTCGCAAGGTGAGGGCAGGATATATGAAGGGAAATTGAAATACAGAATAGATGAGGTAGAGGTAAACAAGATCCCCAGACCCGACACCAGAATAATGATGAATTTTGGCATTCCCGATGGTGCGTTTATTCAAGGCCAAATTCCTAATGACGGTGTGGGTTTGGCTCGGGAAGAGTTCATCATCAACTCTTACATCGGCATACATCCCGTGGCACTGATAGAATATGGTGAGTTGAAGAAAGCAGCAGCTAATGACAAGAAATTGGCAAAGGTAATTGAAGAGATAGATAAAAAGAGCGCATCATATGCGGATAAAAGGGAGTTTTTCATTGATAATTTAGCCATGGGGATAGCGAAAATAGCGGCGGGGTTTTATCCCAACGAGGTCATCGTTCGTTTTTCTGACTTTAAGACAAATGAGTATGCCAATTTAATTGGGGGGTATCTTTACGAACCGGAAGAAAGTAATCCCATGATTGGCTGGAGGGGAGCATCTCGCTATTATGATGAGAAGTTTAAGCCCGCCTTTGGTTTGGAATGCGAAGCGATAAAGAAAGTAAGGGATGAGATGGGGTTGACAAATGTGAAGGTGATGGTTCCTTTTTGCCGGACGCCGGAAGAAGGAAGGAAGGTAATAAAAGCCATGGAGGAGTTTGGCTTAAGGCAAGGGGAAAATGGGTTGGAAGTGTATGTGATGTGCGAGATACCGTCCAATGTGATTTTGGCTGAGGAATTCGCCGATGTGTTTGATGGATTCAGCATAGGGTCGAACGATTTAACGCAACTAACTCTTGGTTTAGACAGGGATTCCGAACTAGTGGCACACATATTTGATGAAAGAAATGAAGCGGTGAAAAGACTGGTGAAGCAAGTTATAGATGCTGCACACCGTCACAAACCGAGGAGAAAGGTAGGGATATGTGGTCAGGCGCCGAGTGATTTTCCTGAATTTGCCGACTTTTTAGTTGAGTGCGGCATAGATTCGATGTCTTTGAACCCGGATGTAGTATTGTCAACGAGGTTAAATGTCGCAGAGGTGGAAAATAGGATAAAATCAAAAACCAAAAAAAGACGCGCGTGAGGACATGAGGGTGCTGCTGGGATAAATTAAGGATTTTGCCTTGACTTGCTATATTACAGTGATTCCATGGTTAACAAACCTAATGTACGTGAACAAACAGAGAAGAAAGAAGAAGCCCTTTCCCCTTATGCCGCTAAGAGTAAGTTCAGCCGTGGTCGGCTGAAGTGGGAAGAACCATGCCCCATAAGAACCAGTTTTCAACGTGACCGTGACCGTATTATATATTCCAAGGCCTTCCGTCGGCTAAAACATAAGACACAGGTTTTTATTGCTCCCTTAGGTGACCATTATGTCACCAGGCTTACTCACACTCTGGAAGTATCCCAAATAGCCAGAACTATAGCTCGAGCTCTCAATCTCAACGAAGACCTCACTGAAGCTATCGCTCTCGGACACGATTTAGGGCACACGCCTTTTGGCCATATAGGCGAGGAGGTTTTAAATGAGTTGTATCACGGTGGCTTCAGGCATAATGAACAAAGCTTACGAGTAGTTGATTTATTGGAAAAGGAAGGGCAGGGGCTAAATCTTACCTGGGAAGTGCGAGATGGTATTCTCAATCATTCCAAGGGACAAGTGGAGATCTTAGGAGAGAGATGGGGAGATGTCAATACTTTAGAGGGCCAAATATGTAAGATAGCCGATATCGTGGCCTATGTTAACCACGATGCCGAAGATGCTATGAGAGCTGGCATTATCTCCCAGAATGATTTGCCCAAGTCAGTAATAGCAAGTCTGGGACATGCGCATTCACAGCGAATTAATACCCTGGTTTGTGATGTCATAAAGTGCTTCTGGCCTGTTAGTGGCAATGGCAATTTAACCAATCCAACTATAGGCATGAGCCCTGAAGTCCTTAGAGCAATTAACATGCTCCGCCAGTTTCTATTTGACAAAGTATATTATCCCAGCTTAGCTGGAGAGGAGGCAGTAAAGGCGGGAGAGGTATTGCGTCTGTTATATTCTCATTTTCTGAAGCATGAGGATAGATTACCTCGAGAATTTGCCTCTTTACCGGATAACAAGGAGCGCAAAGTCATTGATTACATTGCTGGGATGACTGATCAATATGCGCTAAGATTAGCTGAAAAGATATCTCAATGAGCGTAATCACAGAGGTAAAGCAGAGATTAGATATAGTAGAGCTTGTCTCTGACTATGTTACTCTGCAAAAAACGGGGCGTAACTTCAAAGGCTTATGCCCCTTCCACAGTGAGAAACACCCTTCGTTTTTTGTCTTTCCTGAGCAACAAAGCTGGCATTGCTTTGGTGCCTGTGGAACTGGTGGCGATATCTTCTCTTTTATCATGAAAAAGGAGGGCATTGATTTTGGCCAAGCTCTTCGTCTTTTAGCTCAAAGGGGAGGCATAACTTTAAGCCCTCTTGAGGCGCCAGACAAGGCTGAAGATGAGAAGAAAGGGAGATTATTTCAGATTAATGAAGCAGCTACCGAATACTATCACCATTTACTTTCAAGCACTAAGGCGGGCGAGGCAGCGAGAAGCTATTTGGCAAGAAGAAATGTCATGCCCGGGAATATCAAAGAGTTCCGTCTCGGTTTCAGTCCTGATGCCTGGGAAACCATTAAGAATTACCTACTGGGTAAAGGTTACGCAGAAAAAGAGCTAGTAGAAGCTGGTCTAATAATCGAGAAAGAAGAAGGAGGTAGTTACGATCGATTTCGCAACCGGCTGATGTTTCCTATATGTGATATCCAGGGTCGAGTCACTGGTTTCGGAGCTAGAGCCCTGGATGATTCCCTGCCTAAATATATCAACTCTCCCCAAACATCAATTTTCGATAAGAGTAGCAGCTTGTATGGCGTTGATAAGGCTAAGTCTGCCATTAGAAAGGAAAACTTGGCAATAATCGCAGAAGGCTACATGGACGTTCTCACCGCTCACCAACACGACTGGCAAAATGTAGTTGGCTCAATGGGAACTTCTTTAACCGAGAAGCAGGTGGGAGGCATTAAAAGATTAACCAATAACATAACACTGGCACTCGATGCCGATCTTGCCGGAGAAGAAGCTACCTTGCGAGGCAGAGCGATATTAGCTTACTCCAATGCCGAAGCAAATGTCATTTTATTACCTCCAGGTAAAGATCCAGACGAAGTAATAGGGGAGGACCCTGCCCTCTGGCAGAAACTAGTGGAACAAGCTATGCCTATTCTAGACTTCGCCTTTCAATCTGTAATAGGCAAAGTCGATATCAATAAAGCCAAGGATAAGTCCCTAGCTGTACAAAAGCTCCTGCCCTCAATTTATGAGATAAAGGATCCCACACAAAAATTCCATTATGTGGAGAAACTGGCCCGCGCACTAAAAATCAAAACGTCGGACGTAGAAGCTGCCTTGCAGAAATTAAAGACCGCCAGGAAAAGGCCTCAACTTAGCAAGCCAACAGAACAATCTCGCCTTGCCCGCCAGTTTGTATCCAGTCGTGTTGAAGAGGATTGCCTGGCACTTCTCCTTCAGTACCCAGAGCTTCGTCCTTTGGCTCGAGAGCTATCACCAGAACACTTCGAATCCACGGAAAATCGGGAAGTCTTTGTCAAATGGCAACATTCTTCTGATAGCTCGGACATTGAAAGTAAACTTGACACGAGTCTATTAGAATATTTATACTATTTGGTTAATAAAATTTTCCCGCCAGCCATACGGGAGAGCGAGCGAACACGACACTTTGCTTTAGCCGATTATATTCTCCGTCTACAGGAGAAGTTATCCCGGAAATTAGAAACCGAGAAGGAGGCGGCGCTTGAGATTGAGCGGGGAAAGGGTGGTATAAGCTCAGAGTTGTCCAAACTAGAGGAGCAAGGAATAAAATCCGGGCAACAACTTCAGGACGTCTTTGTTAAAAAAGGGAAGAAACCATGGATTCAATGAAAGAAGCAGACATCAATCTGGGTAGTGATGAGGAAGAGGCTGAAAGCTCACTCAGCGATGAAGCCGAAGTTGAGGATGGCAGCACCTCAACCGAGGAAGGTGAAGAAAAAGAAGAAAGCGAAGGATTCCCTGCTGAACAAACTGAGGAGATCAAGCCTCCGCCACCACTAGGGGAATATGAGGTAATTGACGACTCAGCTCGTATGTATCTTCAGGAAATTGGCAGAGTGCCACTTCTCAATGTCCGTGAAGAGAAGTTACTATGCCGGAAGATAGAGCTGGGCAGAGGCTTAGAAAGAATCGAAGACAACCACTTCAGGAAATACAAGAAATTCCCTTCACCCGTTGAAATAGTTATTCACCTAATTTCTCAATTATCCAAGGCATACCAGGTTGTTCAGATTGTCGAAGAACATATTGGTATCGATCCCTCCAGCAATGTGGTAGAGACGATTAGGAATCCTAAATTTCGCTCCGCCATTGACGCTGTTATAGACCCATCGTTAATAGCGGCAACCACTGAGGAAATAGACAAAGGAACCACTGCAGCCGAAGAAGCCATAGTAAATCTTTCCATAACCAGTCAACTTCTGCCCCCGCAGTTGCTAGAGATCCTGGCTAGAGATAAAACTTCATGGCAAAAACTAAAGACTCTCCTGACTGATGACAGTTTCCTATTCCAAATCGATTCTCATGGTAGTGAGTGCAAAGCTTACTTTGAACAGGTACAAACCGAAGCAAAAGCATCAGAAAAGCACCTTACTGAAGCAAACCTGCGCTTGGTGGTGAGCATAGCTAAGAAATACATCGGGCATGGCATGCCTCTCCTTGAGCTTATCCAGGAGGGGAATATTGGCCTTATCCGAGCTGTAGATAAGTTTCAGTATAGAAAAGGCTACAAGTTCAGCACCTATGCCACCTGGTGGATCAGGCAAGGTATCACTCGATCTATAGCTGACCAATCCCGTGCCATTCGCATTCCGGTACACATGGTAGAAACAATTAACAAGCTATTACGCACAATGCGGCAGTTAGTTCAAGAACTTGGACGCGAACCAAGTTACGAAGAAATTGGCAGCCGCCTAAGTATGTCGCCAGAAAGAGTAGAAGAGGTCATGGCCTTGTTTTTCCGTGAGCCAATATCGCTAGATATGCCTATTGGCGAAGATGCTGATAGCCGTCTAGGTGACCTTGTTGAAGATCGCGCCAGTTTAGCACCAACTGAAGCCACCTCGCAGCAGCTACTCAAAGAACAAATAGATAAAGTACTTAGTGAACTTACCGAGCGCGAAAAAAGGGTTCTACAGCTTAGATTTGGCCTTAAAGACGGACATGCTCGAACTCTGGAAGAGGTGGGTAGAGAATTCAATGTAACTCGAGAAAGAATACGACAGATTGAAGGCAAGGCTCTGCGCAAGTTACGTCATCCCACCCGCAGTCGAAAGCTCAAAGGCTATCTAGACTGATTTCACCTCAAGGGAATGTCAAACATAGTACCCATCTTTTTAGGTAACTTGCCTCGCGTTAGTGACTTAGTCAACTTTTGTATCTCACGAAACTGATTAAGAAGTTGATTAACGTCTTTGGATGTGGTGCCGCTTCCACGAGCAATGCGACTTCGCCGTCTGCCATCAATAATGGCTGGATTACGCCTTTCTTCGTAAGTCATAGACAGGATAATAGCCTCTATCTTCTTTAATTGTTTCTCACCCTCGTCACCTGGCAAAGAAGGAGCGAATTTGGAGACGCCCGGTATCATTTCCACCAGTCGCCCTAAAGAACCCATCCTGTGAATTTGACGCATTTGATTGAGGAGATCCTCAAGGTCAAAATCCCCGGTGCGCATTTTTCTTTCCAAATTCTTGGCCTGTTGCTGGTCAAAGGTCGTCTCAGCTCGCTCGATGAAGGTGAGCATATCTCCCATACCCAAAATGCGAGACGCTAAACGGTCAGGATAAAATACTTCCAAAGCATCCATCTTCTCACCCGTGCCCAGGTATTTTATGGGCACTCCGGTAACAAATCTAATGGAGAGAGCAGCTCCACCTCGGGCATCTCCATCCATCTTCGTCAGGATGAGTCCTGTGAGCCCGATTCGACTGTGAAATTCTTGAGCCACTCTTACGGCATCTTGCCCAATCATAGCATCTACCGTAAGCAGTACTTCTGAAGGCTGTACCAGGGATTTGATATCAGCCAATTCCTTCATCATGGCCTCGTCAATATGCAGGCGCCCTTGAGTATCTACTATAACCCAGGTCAATCCCCTTTCCCTGGCTTGGTTTAGAGCATGCTGGCAAATTGTTGTTGATGCTACGTTAGCGTCCTCACTATATACCGGAATATCGTGTTGCTCACCCAGTAATTTGAGTTGTTCAATAGCAGCAGGTCGGCGAGTATCAGCAGCTACTAATAAAGGACGCTGCCCTAGATGTTTGAGCTGAACAGCTAGCTTCACAGCTGTAGTGGTCTTACCGGAGCCTTGTAATCCTACGAGCAAAGCGACCGCCGGTGAGTCCGTAACCGAAGCTAAACGGCCAGGCTCTCCACCTAAGATAGCGATCAATTCTTCATTGACAATTTTAATAATCTGCTGGGCTGGTGTTAGGCTGCGCAATACTTCAGAGTCAAGGGCACGCTCTCGCACCTTGGACAAGAATTCCTTGACCACCTTAAAATTTACATCTGCTTCCAAAAGCGCCAGCCGTACCTGACGTAAAGCATCGTCGATGTCCCCTTCACTAAGCTTGCCTTTCCTGCTAAGCTTATCAAATACAGCGGTCAACTTTTGGGTCAAGACTTCAAGCATATTAGCCCCCGGAGCATTTTATTCTTAGCTAAGTCCCGTAGTCAACTCGTTTTGCCATATCCAGAATTTTTCACCTCAAACTAAGAATCCTATTGCACTTAACCCAGAATCAGCATACTATATAGGTTTAATGGAATATCTTTGGGCACCATGGCGAATAGAATATATACAAAGAGCCGCAGAAAGCGGCTGTATCTTATGCCAGAAACCCCGGGAAAATAACGACGAGGCAAATTTTATCCTTTATCGTGGCCAACACAATTTTATAATCCTGAACGCCTTTCCCTATAATCCCGGGCATTTAATGGTCGCCCCCTATCGGCATATAGCAAATTTACAGGATTTAAGGGATGAAGAAGCAAAGGAACACTTCGACATTATCAAGAAAGGCTTAGAACTTCTAAAAGAGGTAATGGAGCCAATGGGCTTCAATATCGGCTTAAATGTGGGCAAAGTTGCCGGAGCCGGGATAGCGGAGCACCTCCATACTCATATAGTCCCCAGGTGGCAGGGTGACACTAACTTTATGCCGGTGTTGTCTGATACCAAAGTCATACCGGAGGCCTTGAGTGGCACATATCGAAAGCTAAGAGCAAAGTTATAGTATAGTTGCCAAATTTCATTGAGACCGTATAGCGCCTCTCCTTATAGCCAAAACAATTCCTTTAACTTATAGACTTAGTTAAAATGACGCCAAAGCAAGATAGCTGCGCAAACAGTAATTCAAAAATATAAAGGGATTTGTCGTCGTCATGGAGCTAATCTCAATTCCGCTATTCCTCTTGGTTAGAAAAACAGCTTAGCCTTTTACCAAAGTGAAAGCTGGAAGGGAATCTCCCGAATCTGAACAGGATTTAAGAAGCGGGG
>Ga0209991_10001341_pt1 | contig 11133 bp, 12 predicted proteins | sample ChitaG_FD_183167 | JGI IMG/M metagenome (GOLD analysis project Ga0209991, IMG submission 183167) | Deep subsurface microbial communities from South Pacific Ocean to uncover new lineages of life (NeLLi) - Chile_00310 metaG (SPAdes)... | ecosystem: Environmental > Aquatic > Marine > Oceanic >...
TAAGTCTACCAGTAGTAAGCTACAACCTAGCTGCCACCCGCTAGCCTAGATTGTGCTTCCACTACTATCACCTCCCAAAGGGCTTAAAATGAAGTAGATGACACGGAAGCAAAGGTATATTATACTATCCCTATGTCCCCATATAGTGTCTCTGAGGAAACCGTGGAGGTTTTACCTTTCGTACACCACGGTTGAAGGAGAGGGGGACAAAGAGGGTGAGGTTAATAAACAATCTCTGTGTAGGCTTGACAGTAAGCATCGGGTTCAGCTTATAATAAACAGACTTCCCTCGGAGTGGAGGTGTGGGTGATGCAGATAAATGTATCTCAGCAACTTAAAGCAGCTATAGGGTCAGTACGAAATTATGATGTGGACGAAGCTGCTGATATTGCCGGTAGTGCTAGCAGGGTTCAGGGGGAGGTTAAGCTGATGCGTACTCACCGAAGTATTCTGGTTAAGGGCACATTACATACCGAGTCTGAAGTTACCTGTAGCCGCTGTTTGAGTTTGTTTAGTTATCCTCTGACTCTCAATATTGAAGAGGAGTATTTTCCTATTGCGGATATAGTCAGTGGTGCTTCGCTGCACTTGCCTGAGGAGCCTGGCTGTTTCCTTATTGATGAGCATCATGTTCTTGATTTAACCGAGGCAATACAGCAGTACGCACTACTAGTTGCCCCTATGAAGCCGCTTTGTCGTGAAGATTGTGCTGGATTATGCCCTAATTGTGGTCACAACCTTAACCAGGAACCCTGCCATTGCCTGCCTCAGCAGACGACAATCGCTGGTCTGAGTTAAATAAAGTGGCCTTCATTAGCGATGCAGCGGTAAAAAGGCGGAAGGAAACGGAGTAGATTATGGGAGCATTACCCAAGCGAAAATACGCTAAGGCACGTCAGGGTAAGAGGCGAAGTCATCTCGGGTTGTCCCTTCCTTCTCTAGAATATTGTCCTCAATGCCAAAGCCCTAAACTGCCTCACCATGCTTGTCCTACCTGCGGAAGCTATGCTGGCAGGGAGGTCATCAAGATTGAAAGTCCAAAAAAGAAGGCTGGCTAAGAGAGGCTGGCTGTGCTCAAAACCGCTATCTATGACTTCTTCGCATATTAGAAGAAATAGTAGCTGAAACTGAGACAATAACCACCAGCCTGAAAAATTTCTACAGAGAGAACTAGCTATGGCTGAGACGCTGAAAGTAGCCTATGTCTTCCCCGGACAGGGCTCTCAGTGGGTGGGCATGGGTCGTGACCTTTATGATAATTTTAATTCGGCAAAGGCAATCTTTGACCAGGCTGACGAGGCTTTGGGGTTCCCTCTCTCCAAATTATGTTTTGAGGGTCCAGAAGATGAACTTCGCCAGACTATTAATGCCCAGCCAGCGCTGGTAGCAGTTAGCTTTGCCTGCTTGGAGGCTGCCCATGATGTAAGTGGCAGCAACGGGTTACCACCGCCTGCTTTTGTTGCCGGCCATAGCTTAGGTGAGTATACAGCACTGGCAGCAGCCGGGGTACTTGATTTTGCTACTACTGTTTATCTAGCTCGGGAAAGAGGGCGGTTGATGCATGAAGCTGGGCTGGGAAAACCCGGAGGCATGATGGCCATAATCGGGCTTGATGAAGCTTCAGTAGCTGAGATGTGTAGTAAAACTGACACCCAAATTACTAATATTAACTGCCCGGGTCAGATAGTAATCAGCGGGGCAAGGGAGAACTTAACTAAAGCCGCCGATTTAGTTGAAGCCAGAGGGGCTTATCGCACCATTCCCTTACAGGTAAGCGGTGCCTTTCATACCCCGCTAATGCAATCGGCAGTTGATGGCATGTCTGAGATTTTAGCTACTCTTTCCCTGCATGAACCGTTGGTTCCCATTATAGCTAACACCACAGCTCAGCCAATGACCACTGCTAAATTGATTAAGGAAGAGCTACTCAGGCAACTGTGTCATTGTGTTCAGTGGCAGCGCTCTATTGAGTATATGGTAGATGGCGGTGTGTCTACCTTTATTGAGATAGGGCCAGGGAAAGTGCTGAGTGGTCTCATTAAACGAATAAACAAGAATGTTAAGACTCTGAATATTGGTGATGCGCAGGCCATTAAGAATGTGGTTTGTTGTCAAGGGTAGATTGAAGGGGGTGAGGTAGATAAATACCCAAGGGGGGAAATGCCATCAGGACACATAATAAAGGGGGCAGCCTATGAACCTTTCAAATAGAGTGGCAATAGTTACCGGCAGCGCTCGTGGCATAGGGCGGGCTATTGCCCTGAAATTGGCTGAGGTTGGGGCTACGATTGTGGTTAATGACATAAGCGAGTCGGTTAACAGCGTGGTTGAAGAAATCAAAGCGATGAAGCAACAAGGCCTGGCGGTGGTAGCTGATGTCAGCTCATCACCGGATGTAGCTAGATTGGCAGAGACAGCAGTGGCTACCTTTGGCAAGGTTGATATCCTGGTGAATAATGCTGGGATTACCAGAGACCAGCTCCTGATGCGAATGTCAGACGAGGATTGGGACCGGGTATTAGAAATTAACCTTAAGGGCGTCTTTCTTTGTACTAGAGCAGTGCTGAGGAATATGATTAAACAGCGCTGGGGTAGAATTATTAGTATTGCCAGTATTGTTGGCGTGGTGGGTAACCAGGGGCAGGCTAACTATGCTTCAGCTAAAGCCGGTATTATTGGCTTTACCCGGACTATTGCCAAAGAGGTAGCTTCCCGGGGTATCACGGCTAATGCTGTTGCCCCTGGCTTTATTGATACCGAGATGACACAGCGGCTACAGGAAGACTGGAAGCAGCAGCTTAAGAGTCGTATTCCCCTTGGTTACCTCGGCGCTCCCCGTGATGTAGCTGAGGCAGTTGCTTTTCTGGCTTCTGAAGAGGCAAGATATATCACCGGGCAGGTCCTAAATGTAGACGGAGGCATGGCAGGAGCCTGGCTGTGAACCTAGTTGATTCTTACCAGTTTGGGCTGATAGTAGTTAATGGCAAGAAGTACACCTCAGATGTTATCATTTTCCCCGAAAGGGTTAGAGGTAGCTGGTGGAGAAAAAGTGGTCATCAGCTATGCCTTGGTGATATAGCCGAGGTTATGACTGAAAATCCCGAGGTGCTGATAGTTGGTACCGGAGCCTCAGGCCTGGTGAGGGTGCTACCTGAGGTGCAAGAAGAGCTTGAAGCTAAAGGCATTAAACTTATTGCTGAGCCGACTAATGAGGCATGCCAGATATATAACCAGCTTTGTCATTCCCAGAAGGTGGCGGCGGCTCTACATCTTACCTGCTGAGTGAATTTGAAATTGGAATTGTGTTCGCATTTCATTAGCATGATTTTTTAATACACTGTCGTTTATATGGAGTAGTAATCAAGGGAGTCTAAGAGGGGCTATGCCCTTTATGGGAAAACCTAAAGAAGGTGGGGTGATAAACAAGCTCTTAACACTACTTGACTAGCCTATGCTATAATGGTAGCTTAAGTTTGGAGGTAATCTATGGCAGGGGCGCGGCGAAAAGCAAGGGGGCTTGCCCTTCAGGCATTATATGAGATTGATTCTGTGGGTCATGAGATGGCGAGAGTGCTAACCCGTCTTCTGGCTAATGGAGAGCTGTCTGAGGAAAACAATGCCTTTGTCCGTGAGCTGGTCAGCGGCGTTATCCAAAATAAGGAGAAGATTGACATTAATATTAAAAACTTTGCCCCTGCCTGGCCAATAGAGCAGATACCGGTAGTAGATAGGAATATTCTAAGGCTTGCAATATTCGAAATTTTACTTAATAATAAGGTGCCAGTTAAGGTAGCGATAAATGAAGCGGTCGAGCTAGCCAAGACTTTTGGCAGTGATAATTCACCAAGGTTTGTCAACGGAGTTTTAGGCTCGGTTAGCGCACTTGTTAATTGATAGAAAACTTAGAGAAAGGGAGGATAGAAAGTGGCAACTATTTTTGAACGGTTAAGGAAGATAGTTGTTGAGCAGTTAGGGGTTGAGGCTGAAGAGGTAGTGCCCTCAGCTAACTTTGTTGATGATTTAGGCGCTGATTCTCTAGATTTAGTAGAACTGATAATGTCATTAGAAGAGGAGTTCAGCAATCCAGACAGGAAGGTTGAGATACCAGATGAGGATGCTGAAAAGATAGTAACTGTTCAGGATACCATTGATTATCTTAAAAACCTCGGTGTTGAGGATGCTTAGATAGAGAAGTCTATGTGATTAAAGCAATATTCTTTGATTGGTTTAATACTCTAGCCCACTTTGACCCTCCACGGCACCAGTTATATAGTCAGGCTCTTCGAGAGTTTGGTATCGAGTTACCCCCACTGAAAATAATACGTGGTATTTTGATTGGTGACCAGCACTATTTTGAGGAGAATGCAAAATCGCCGGTAGAGAAAAGAAGCCCCGAGGAGCAGGTGGAGGTTTATATCCACTATCCGCAGGCAATATTAGCCGAGGCTGGAGTTAATGCCCCCAGAGAGCTGCCGTTGAAAATTCTAAAGACTGTGAAGAAACAGTTCAAGGGAGTGACCTTTGCCCTCTTTGATGATGTACTACCAACCCTGAAGACATTAAAACAGCGAAACATTATTTTAGGTTTAATAACCAACTTAACTAAGGATGTGAACCTTATCTGTCGTAAACTAGGTCTGGAACCCTCTCTCGATTTTGTGGTTACCCCTCAAGAGGTAGGAGCTGACAAGCCTAAGCCCCCCATTTTTCTAGCGGCATTAGACCGGGCCAAGGTAGAGGCATCCCAGGCAGTACATGTTGGTGACCAGTATAACATAGATGTGGTCGGTGCCAGAGGGGTGGGTATTACCCCTATACTTATTGACCGCTATGACACATTTCCTGAGGTCAGCGACTGCTCCCGAATCCACAACTTGAGCGAATTAGCTCAATACCTTTAACAGTTAGTTTTTAGCCACTACATCTCCCAGTTACCCAAGCCATAAGGCACGCCAACCTCACTCCCTTTTCAATAACCGGACATGCTTCTCTTTTCCCCAGACTCCGCACTTTTCAGTATATCTTGGAATTGCATGGTCTGTCTCTTACCTTCTGAATTCTTACTCACTCGGGTGAACACCAAGGTCCGTCCCGACATCTTCCGGAACTTATCCTGTGTAGAGATTTGGTATCTATTCCGCTCCCTGTCAAAAAACGCTTAGTAGTTCTCCGCCATAAGCTCGTAGTAGCTCTGGGGGAAGCCACAGGTAGGACACTTCTCCGGCGCTTCGGTCCCCTCATGGACATAACCACAGTTACGGCACTTCCACCTGACCACCTTGTCCTTCTTGAAGGCCTTCCCTTCCTTCAGGTTCTTGAGTAAGGCGAGGTATCGCTTCTCGTGCTCTTCCTCCACTTCAGCCACTTCTTTGAAGAAATCGGCGATCTCACTGAAGCCTTCCTCACGGGCTACTCGCCTAAACTCGGGGTACATCTGGGTCCACTCGTAGTGTTCGCCTTCCGCGGCTGCCTTCAGATTCACATTAGTGTCTCCGATTCCTTTAATGAAGTCAAACTCCTTTTTGGCGTGCTCCCGTTCGTTCTCGGCTGTCTCCAGGAATATCCCGGCGATCTGCTCGAAACCTTCCTCTTTAGCTACCGCGGCATAGTAGGTGTACTTGTTGCGCGCCTGGGATTCGCCGGCAAAGGCGGCAAGAAGATTCTGCTCGGTCTTGCTTCCCTTAAGTTCCATTTTCCTCCTCCTTTTGTAAAACGCTATCAAGTGAAGTTATGTTCTTTGTGTTTTTCGGCAATGGTAGTTGCCAGGCTATCCAGTGCCTTGAAATCGGCTTCCTTCGGAAAGCCCTTGCTCAACACCGGTTCCAGTATTTCTACCTTCAGGTTGGGAATCATAGCGGCGAGTTGCTCAACTGCCTTACCTCCCCAACCATAGGAACCGATGATGGAGATGAATTTAAGATTGGGTCTCAGGGCATTCGCCAGGATGGCAGCATAGGCGACATTCGGATGCGGACCCGCGAGAACAGTAGGTGTCCCGATAACAACTGTCGCTGCATCCAGCAGGGCCATTGCCAATTTTCCAATGTCCGTTACGGCAAGGTCAAACTGCTTTACCGCCACGCCTCTCTGGGCTAAAGCTCCGACAAAGTATTCGACCATCTTACGGGTGCTACCATGCATCGAGATATAGGGTAATACCACGATGTTCTTGGGCTCATCGAATGCCCAGCTATGATACGCTTTCACGATGAACTCCGGTTTATCATACATGGGACCGTGGCTGGGAGCGATGATGTCGATTCCATAGTCCTTTACCTTCTCTAGATTCTTTTGAATAGTAGTTCGGAAGGGCATCATGATTTCCGCGTAATACCTCTTGGCTGCTTCATAGACCTGCCCTTCATCGCTGACATACAGGTCGGTTGTAGCCAGGTGGGAGCCGAAGAAGTCACAGGGGAACAGTATTTTGTCTTCCCTCAAATAGGTAAGCATTGTCTCCGGCCAGTGAACCCAGGGGGCATGGATAAACTCCAGAGTTCTATCCCCCAGCGAAATGGTCTCTTTATCATTGACCGTGATGAATTTCTCTTCTGGAATCATGAGCAGGTCGATGAGCATATCTTTACATTTGGGCGTGCATACCACTTTCGCCTCAGGGTATTTCCCCAGCACCTGGGGGATAGCGCCCGAATGGTCCTGCTCAGCATGATTGGCAACCACATAATCCATACTCTTAACTCCGAGTTCACTCAGGTGCTTTAGCAACACGTCCTGCATAGTAGGGTCGACGCTGTCAATAAGCGCAGTCTTCTCACTACCCTTGATTAAATATGAGTTATAGCTCGTGCCATCGGGAAGCGGTATGAGGGCATCAAATAACCGCCGGTCCCAGTCAATAGCTCCTACCCAGTAAATCCCTGGTTTTATCTCTCTTGGTTTCATTTTACTCCGCCCTTTCAAACTCGCTCTTGGCAGCCCCGCAGACAGGACATACCCAGTCGTCTGGTATCTCCTCAAACGGTGTTCCCGGTTTTATGCCGCCATCGGGGTCTCCCAGTTCTGGGTCATAGACATAGCCGCAAACGGTACACTTATATTTTGCCATTTTGGGTGCCTCCTTTTTCTCCTCAATATAGCTGGGAGCTGCCTTGGGAGTGGTGCCCCGTTTAACTTGATGATAGTAGGCATAGGTCATAGGCTCGCCTTCTTTAAGGACATCCGCCCCTACAAGCTCCCCTATAAAAATAGTGTGGGTCCCCACATCTACTTCCTGAATTACCTTAGCTTCCAGATAAGCGAGGGCATTATCAGTAACCACTGGAGCCTGGGTCTCACCTATTCTATAATTAATGCCTTCAAGCTTATTTATGTCTCTGCCTGACTTGAAGCCAAAGTGACCAATGAAAGAGAGAGGCGTATCTTGAGAGAGGACTGAGACCGCCAACACCTTACTTTCCTTGATAAACTCATGGGTTAAATTGTTTTTGTTGATGCTCACAGCAATAGTTGGCGGCTCAGAAGTTATCTGAAACACGGTGTTGGCGATTTGCCCATTGAGCTTGTCTCCCGTTCTGGAACATACGATATACAGACCATAACCTAACTTATATAAAGCCTTCAGATTCATTATTCATCTCCCGCTGTTTTAATTCACATAAGGTCTTTTTCACTGGCTTTCACAACCTGCTGCAATTCGTCACTGAGCAGTGGGGGTAGTCCTTCAATATCCACCCTGAGGAAGCCTCTAACTATGGTAGCTGTCGCCTCATTCCGGGTTAGTCCCCGGGCCATCAAATACTCCACTTCTTCTTCGGCAATTTTACCTACAGCAGCTTCATGGGACAGGTCAATACCAGTCAGATTACCTTTAAGCTCAGGTATGGCATGAATTACGCCTTCTCCCTGTAAGATAAGCCCCCGACATTCAAGATGGCCCTTTACATCAGGGGCATTGCCTTCAATGTAGCCTCGGGCAACAATGTTACCCCCGGTGGTTATGACCCGTGACACGATTTCTGTCCTTGCGCCCTTAGCATTCAAGAGTACCCGAGAGCCAACGTCCAGAGATGACCCTTCGGTGGCTACCAGAATACTATTGTACCTGGCAACTGCGTTTTCACCCACACACCTGGCGACAGGATACATCTGCAGTGAGCGAACTGGCTTCATAAGCACATAGTTGCTAAGAAATAGGCCGTTCTCTTCCACTATGGCGGCGGTGCGGGGGCGAACCGCCACCTCTGGATTCCAGCTATGTATCATGGTAAAGGTAACCTTAGCTCCTCTTTTTATGTAAAACTCAGAAACTCCCATGTGTAATCCGGGGTCCTCTCTGGAAGCAGTGGTACAGCCAGCAATAATATGTAGTTCTGAGTCTTCTTCAGCAATGATGATATTATGCACATTCTGAGCTAGTCGCGCTTTTGCCAGGTAAAGACAAGCCTGAACTGGTAAAATAGTTTTATAGCCGGGAAGAGCTCTGATGAAGTAACCATCATTCTGACTCAGCTCTATGTTGGCGGTGTACTTATCGGTATCCACGGCTACTGCCTGCCACCAGTATTCCTCCAGCCAGTCATACTTTTCCAGAGCTTGGCTGACTGCCATTACTTCCACACCCTCTTGCCTGACTGAACTGTGCACTGGTGTATTATCCATCTGGATATAGGTCCCTGACCTTTGACTTGTGTCATCCAAAATGACTCCTGCCCCCAGCATCTGCTCTTTGGCTTTGGCGGGAAGTTTTGATGGGTCAGTCTGGTAGGGTTGTTCTTCAGCGGAGCTAACATAGCTGCTTAAATCTATATCCTCGCCGAGGGCGGCTGGTTTATTTGCTGCTGCTCTAGCTCTATCTTTAAACGTTTTAGGTGATTTTATCTCAGGCATGTGGCAAACTCCTAACCAAGCAACTGATACACTTTTCATAGCCCTGCTCTTTAATGGTTTTTAAGATTTCATGGGGGTCACCCTCACAGCCTATTGTACCATCACACATGACATAGCCGGTGCGGGCATTAACATAGTCCAAGATGTGACCGGTATGGGTAATGATAAGCCCCATACACCTTCGAAGCCGTATTGGGCACTCCTTTTCCAGCAGCTCATTGATGAGCTCACCAATCAGGACTATATTTTCCAGGTCAACTCCAGACTCCGGCTCGTCTAACAAAGCTAGCTCTGGTCTTTGCGCTAGTAACTGCATCATCTCCGAGCGCTTTATCTCCCCACCGGAAAACCTGTAGTTTATCGCCCTATCCAGAAAGTCAGCCAGGTTAGCCTTACTAGCCAGCTCGCTGACAATTTCCTCATTGCCTCGCTCCCTAAGACAGGCGGCAACCATATCTCGTGTTTTTACCTCCCGCACCACTGGTGGCCGCTGGAAAGACATACCAATGCCTAAACGGGCTCTCTCATCCAGAGACAATTTAGTTATGTCCTTACCTTTGAAGAGGATGCTGCCCTTGGTTACGTGGTACCTGGGGAAACCCATTATTGCCATGAGGAGTGTGGTTTTGCCACTGCCATTAGGGCCGAAAAGAACATGTGTCTCGCCATCTCCAATATTCAAATTTACATTTTGCAGAATTTCTTTTCCATCTACGGCTACGTTTAGTTGCTTAACCTCCAGCATATTTCTCACCCCCCAAAATTTCTTTTGCTTGTTCAGCTACCATGTTCATTCCCCACCAAACGGTCATGATTATTATAGCAACTTTACTTCGGCGAAGTAAGGGCTAGAGAGCATCTATCAACCTCACCCCCTTTAGTCTTTTATTTGGTGGCCCCATCCCCCTTTATCCCCCTTCCCCTTGATAAGGGGAAGGGGGAATTGTTATGTAAGAGGGACTTCGTCCCTCTAAAACTCCTTATAAGCATAATTTGGAGGCTTCGCCTCTCTTTGACTCTCCTTCAAAAAGGGAGCGCGGGAGGGAATATTAAAAAAGAGGGGCTCTGCCCCTCTTAAACTCTATATCAAGCTGCTCTTATGACATTTATTCTAACGGCAGGTCGTAAATGCGCCAGGTCTTGTAGCGCTGCGCTCCCATAAACTCTGAAGGACGCAGGACCAGGTGGTTACCCTCTAACAGCATAGAGGTCTCACATTTGCGGTAGCCCCGCTGCATTGCGTATGCCTTGACCTCGTCGATGAGGAGAGCATCAATACCCAGGCAGCGAAAGCCGGGACAAACTCCGAAGAACATCAACCGGATATGGGGAATGTGTCGACGCATCCTGAGCAGCCTAGTCACACGCACCAGGTCTGAGTCACCGTACCAGCGCCAGCGCGGCCGCAAGGCATAATAGGGGTCAGGGAAAGCCCCTAGGACAGCGGCTGGCTCCCCCTTGACGAAAGCAAAGCGGATTAGGCCCGGGTCTACAATCAAGCGCAGGGAATCCGCCAAGGTATTAGCCTCCTCATCAGTAATGGGCAGGAATCCCCAGTTCTGGGCCCAGCTCTCGTTGTAAATCTTCACTATCAGACGCACCTCAGCGAGCAATTCTTTGAGCACCAGGGGGCGTGTTTCGATATCCCGGCGCAACCGCACTTGCTCTGCCAGCTTCTTCAGGCGGGGAGGGGCAGGGGTTTGTATGTCCAGTATGTAGGCGTAGTAATCCCTAGCCTTATGGAAACCGTACCGTTCTAAGAATTCGCCGTAGTAAGGGGGATTGTGTGTCAACTCTACCGTTGGAGGATATTGAAATCCGTCTATCAGGATGCCCTGGCGTTCATGGGTGGCATTGGAGTATTCCCCGGGGCCACGCAGTACAGTCATCCCACGCTCTTTTACCCATTCCCTCGCCCGGTCTAGCAGGGTCTTAGCGACTTCGTAGTCCTTGATAGTTTCCAAAAAGCCGAAGAAACCGATGCGAACGCCGTAGTGGTCGTTGAAGCGGTAGTTGATGGCTGCCGAGATGCGACCTACCGGCCGTTCTCCATGACAGGCCAGAAAGTGAGTCACCTCCGCATGGCGATGATAGGGATGCTCCCGGGTCAGCAGGCCAACCAGACCAAGGAGGCGATTGCCGAGCAGGTCACCTCGCAGAGGCGATGTCCAGCAGGGGTCGCCTCGATAGAGACGCCAGGGGAGGTCGGCAAAGACCTTGAGCCGGGATGCTCCCAGGGGAATCTCTTCAATCTTCAAGAGCGCTTGAGAAACAGTAGTCCTCCAG
>Ga0209991_10001343_pt1 | contig 11130 bp, 11 predicted proteins | sample ChitaG_FD_183167 | JGI IMG/M metagenome (GOLD analysis project Ga0209991, IMG submission 183167) | Deep subsurface microbial communities from South Pacific Ocean to uncover new lineages of life (NeLLi) - Chile_00310 metaG (SPAdes)... | ecosystem: Environmental > Aquatic > Marine > Oceanic >...
AAGTCCGTACAGTTTTATTTTTAGAAAGGGTAAATTTAACTATGCGCACACAAGAAGTCCCTATGGTTTCATTTCTCAAAGAGGTAATGCGTCGTCGGAAACGCTTACCCAGTCAGCTGGCGGCTGATTTAGGTATTAGCCATGCAACCGTCAGCCGCTGGCTTTCCGGTGAGGATGCTCCCAACATCAAGTCCTGCCGGAGGCTGGCTGAATATAGTGGCGTGCCCGTGGAGAAGATTCTTTCCATCGTTGGTCACCTGCCCAGAATAGCTGAGAAGACACCTCCTGAGTGGCCTGAGTTTCGTGAGTATGCTCGCCGTAAGTATCCCGCCGAACTGGATGAAGACCTGATTACTATGATTGAGGACCTAATTGAGCGTCGGAGGGAAAGAAGATATGGGAGAAAAGATTCCTGAATGGGAGTCCGAGCTGTGGTCTTATGTAAGCAGTAGCGATGGTGAGCACTGCCCCTTATACAGCCACTGCCAGGCTAGACAGTCGGGTAAGTGGTGCGTTGATGAAAATATAGAACGCATCAAGCCTTTACTTGAGGAATGCAGACTTAATCTTAGTGACTGCGATTTCATAAAGCCTGTGAGCACGTGCCGGGTATTTCAATTAGTGGAAATGCTGGCACAGGCGTGGCAATTAAGGGGAAGGGTTCGCTGCCCACCGGTGCCAACCGGGCTTGTTTCGCTGGCTGATGAGCAACACCCCATAGAAGTCCGCGTACTGCCCTTAAAGGCCTATCATGGCGCCATCTGGGGGTTGAGGGAGGGATGGGTAATACAAATCAGGAAGAATGCCCCATCGGCTGCAAACAGATTTACTATATTCCACGAGGCTTTCCATATCTTAGCCCATTGTAAAGCCACCCCGGTCTTTAGAAGAAGAGGAACCATGCGAGGTTCTTTCAACGAGCTATTGGCTGACTACTTCGCCATCTGTATCCTGATGCCCAGAGAGTGGGTAAAAGAAAAGTGGACAGAGTTTCATGATTTAGGCAAGATGGCAAAAATCTTTGAAGTTCCCAAGCCGGCAATGTGTGTCAGTCTTAAGCGTCTGGGGTTAATTTAAATAATTAGGCGGCCTGTTTCCTTACCATTTGGGTTCACCAGAAGTTATCCACCTTAATCAAGGTAAGCGACAAAAACAATTTCTTGAGTTTGTGGTTCAATGTAATATACTTCGTTGCCGAGAATCACCGAATTGATGGCATGGATAGCGCCATTGGGTATCCGTTTTTGTTTGAACAGGACATTGTATTCCGCAGAGCGTATAACCTCAAAGGATATTATATACCCGTCCCTTAGTGCCTTCTCCTGTAGCCTTATGGCATAATCCTCGCAGTCAAATTTTTTGATGCGTTGGCCCGTTTCCTCGTTGACCACATCAAAGCGAATATCAAGCACCCTGATATTTCCCAGCCATCCTTCTAATTCATCGAGGCTTTGAAAGTGACACAGTGGTTTGGGTATTTCAATGCGCTTGACGACGAGCCTTTCAACAGGTTCATATACGACCCTTTCCACAGGTTCATATACGACCCGCTCTATGACCCTGTATATGGTGTGAATTTCGTGGTCAATAATAACCTTGGGTTCAAAGGTCGCCTGACCAAGATAGCCACCGGCACAAAAAACCAAGGCCAATGTTGCCAGTATAAACAAAACACCTAATACCTTGGTAAAACGGCCATTTGCCACATTTGCAAGCACTTTCGTCTGAATGCTCCTTTCTTAGCTCAAAGTGATGTCAAATTCCAGAGCCCAGTAGAGCCGGATGCTGATTGCCTGCTTCCCTTTTTGGTTTCCTTCATTGCTCATGGCCTTTCTTCGACCTCTATCCTTCTTGTTTCCGCCTGAATCTTATTGAGGTCGTCCTCAGTAAACATCCTCCAGCCTCTTCTGTCCTTGTACAACTTCTGGAGTAAGCCTTTTTTAAGCCATCGGGAAAGTGTAGCCCGACTGATACCAGTCTTCTCGCACGTGTCTGACGTGGTATAAAAAAGCTGCCCATCTATTTGTATCGGCATAGTCCAAGTCTCCTTCATCTGAGTTATGTCGATATAACTCGATATAGAAAGAGCATAAGCTCACCAAATCACAGCCGTGTCACAGAAAGCAATCGAAACCTCACAAAAACATCACAAACTGACTTCATCACCGCAAATGTCATCATGAATGCCAGATGTTTCTGGTATATATACCTTGTTGTCGACCTGGCTGGAGAAATCCTGAAATGTATCCTATAGAAGGAATGATCAAACACGCTGGAGACAAACTACCGGATAGACGATGGTAACACGACAAACTTAACTTGCGAACTTTGGGATAATAACCCGAAGGTCGTTGGTTCGAATCCAACCCCCGAATGTTGTAATGACATTGCTGGTAACATTTAGCCATTTTGTTGGAGATGGGGGTAAGCTCTTCCAACATGCACAAAGTGGAATTCCAGAGAGACTATTGACAATTATAGAAGGAATAGTTTATCGTTCATACCAAAAGGGAGGTAAATCAAATGCAAGCATACTGTGTGAAGTGCCGTGCCAAAAGAGAGATGAAGGACACCAAGGCCATAATTATGAAGAATGGCAAGCCGGCGACCCAAGGTGTGTGCCCCGTGTGCGGCACTAAGATGTTCAGAATCGGGAAGAGTTAAAATAACAGGTATCAGGTTTTCACACAAGGCTGGATATTTCCCTAGTTGGGATATCCAGCCTTCTTGTTATCTATCACACATAATGACGATTGTCCTCTGGCTAGGATTTGGGAGTGATGCCCGTCACTTATCCTGCCAGGGTATCACCCATGTGGATTTGCCAGGGTTCGTCTCCTTCCTTCACTGCATACCATGTATCATAACATCGCTAACATAGAGCCTAAAAAGCATTGACCACCAGAATCCATAAGGTTACAATCACATAATATGAGATGTTAAAGGAGAGAAGTCAGTAAATGATAAGCAAAAAGCCTGGCAAAACAGCCAACTGCCAGAATAGCTTGGAATAGAAGCCTTGACCTTAAGAAACATTGGGGGGGAAAAGGAGGAGACGTGAGCATTGAGGTTCTCGAGAATCTAAAGAAAGCTATCATGGAATACGATAGCGAAGGAGCGGCAAACTGGGCTAGAAAAGCAGTCGAGGAAAAGGTAGATCCTGTTGAGGCTCTAGATGCAATGACTGTGGCTATAAGGCGAGTTGGCAATGGCTTTGGTAGAGGGGAGTTCTGGCTTCCTGATTTAATTGGTGCTGCAGATGCCATGTCGGCGGCTACACCTATACTAGAAGAGGAGATAAAGAGGAGGGGTGCCAGAAGAGAAAGCCTAGGCACTGTTGTTATAGGAACGGTTTATGGCGATATCCATACTATAGGGAAAACTATGGTAGCCACGCTACTCACCGCCAACGGCTTTCAGGTGTATGATGTGGGTATCAATGTCACTGCTGAAAAGTTTGTAGAGGCGATAAAGCAGTATGAACCAGACATGTTGGCTATGTCTGCCCTTATGACTATGACCGCTTCAGAGCAGAAAAAGGTTATCGAGACCCTTAAAAAAGAGGGACTGAGAGACAAGGTGAAGATAATGGTAGGTGGAGGGGCTATAACTCAAGAATTTGCCGATAGCATTGGAGCCGATGGATATGACCCCACGGCACCCGGGGCAGTGAAATTAGCCAGGAAATTAGTTGGGAAATAAAGGAGAAGAACATGGCTAGGGCTGGGATAGAGGCATGACAGGAAAACAGAGAAAAACAGAGCTTATTAGCACCAAAATGATTTATTGTGCCCAACAGTGGCTCAGTTGCCGATTATGTGGCGCCAAATTACTTTGACAGGCGCCAGGAGACATGTTAGACTAAGAATGTCCCAGGTAACTGGAAGCAGTGGCAATAGACGGGGGAAGAAGCAACTGAGTAGGTTCTAGCCGAAAGGGAGCAACGGAGACCGAAAGTTGCGGGATGTAAAGGTTACCTGGGGCGTTTTTTATTATTTTTTTACGAAAAATCTTTACCTCCGCTCGAGCCTTCCTGCCAAGTCGTTTCTTCTGCCTCTTCTGACTCAAGTACGCCTATAAACGGCAGGTTCCGGTATTCCTCCCTGTAGTCGAGCCCATAGCCCACCACAAATTTGTCTGGCACCTCGAAGCCAATGTAGTCAAGGGACACATCCGCTATGCGCCGCACCCGCTTGTCTAGTAAAGTGCATACCGCCAAGCTAGCTGGCTCCTTAGCCTCCAGATAGTTGAGCATGTAGTTCAATGTCATACCTGTATCCACAATGTCTTCCACCATAATGACGTGCCTACCGGCTACGTTCAAATCCATGTCCTTTGTAATCTTAACCGCGGAGCTATCCCCACCGCTATAATAGGATATGGCTACGAATTCCACTTCAACGGGGATACTCATCTGGCGAACCAGGTCAGCCATGAAGCAGAAAACGCCCCGCAGCACACCTACCATAATGGGGTGGCGGTCAGCATAGTCCTTGGATATCTGTTCTGCCAGCTCCCGCACCCGTTGATGAATTTTAGCGCTAGAATACAGCACCCGGCTAACGCCACGACCTCGAGCCTGTGCCAGTGGGCCACAGCCATACTTTGCCAGTAAGCGGTCGAAGTCTTTCTTGTAAAGCAGGGTTATCTTGATTTCAGGGTATAGTTCCCTGAGACGTCGTAGCTTGCGGTTTTTCTCGGTGACCAAGCTTTGCTTGAGCGTGGTAAGCTCCACATACAAATCAAGCCCCGGTAGGTAGAAGTCAGGAGTGAGCATCTCCGTTACCTTGTCACCCTCCCACCTCAACGGAAAGGCACGGGGCTCATATACCCACTCTATGTGGTAGAAATCCAGTATGCGAGCAAACTCCTCCTCGCTGGGGTGAGCAAAGGTTACACTCCGGACTTGCCGTAGGGCTGCCACCTCAGCTTCAGTCTGACTCCTGCCTTGCTGAAGCTCATCCTTCTCCTGACGCAGGGCACAGCTATGAATAGCCATAGCTGCCAGATTAGCCATTGTGGTCACGAAGTTGATATCCTGCTTGCTGAACTCGTTGTACTCTCTAGTATAGACCCTGAGGCTGCCCGCCGGCACACCACTAACCACGAGCGGCACACCCAATATGGAGACAATGCCAGCCCTGGCCGCCAGCTCGGGGTACTGGACCCGGCTATCCTGGCTTACATCAGCGATGGCCACAGGCTGCCCCAAAAGCACCTCAGCCAGGCTCTTATCTGCCTCCAGCACCCCCTTGCGTATATAGGACTGAGGTAATCCCCACGAGGAACTATGTATCAGCTTCCTCTTGGTAGCATCAAGTAGCACTAGCGAGGCACCGACCTTCATCGCCCTGGCTGTGCCCCGGACAATGGTGTCCAAGACCTGTTTCAACCCCACATCGTAATTGACGAGCGCCGCTGCCCGCCGCACTGCCTTATAGTAGGCTCGGTCTTTGCTTGCCGCCAATCCAGTCCTCCTGATGGCATTGTAAGTGCATAACATTTACATGTCAATTGGCGTTCCGAGTCAAGGCTGTAGCCAAGCTAGGCGATAGTTCCGCCAGTTGCGCCTTGTTGGGGGGAAAGGAGAGCCGACGCCATGGGAAATAGCTGGCGAAAGGTATGGTTAGCAAAAGTCTGGAGAGGGATCGAGCCAGCGAGCGTTACGTGGAAGCTGTGTCAAGATTCCTATGGCCGTGGCGTGAGTCATGGCTTCTAGCCCTCGTCGGCCTTGTGGCTGTGCTGGACTATGCCAGCACTTATGCCGTCTTGGAGCTTAGTGGAAATGAGTATGTCTACGAGGGCGGTCCGCTGGCTAGCTGGGCCCTGCAGATGGGCGGGTTTACCGGGCTATTCTTGGTCGACATGGCGGCTGCGAGCCGGACGGCAGCCTGGCATCTGCTAACAAAGGTTATCAACCCTCAATCAGTTTAATCTGATAGTGCAACTTGCCCGCAGGTGCCGTTACCTCTATTACTTCTCCCTGACCATGACCAATAATGGCTTTACCTATGGGTGAAGCAATGGAAATCTTGCCTTTGGTCGGGTCTACCTCTCTGGGACTAACGAGGGTATAGCGCAGTTCTTCACCAGAATCAAGGTCGCGGAGGACAACACTGTTACCAAGACCTACCTTGAGGGTAGCCTTCGGTTTCTCATCAATAACAATCGCTGACTTCAGAGTTTCTTCTAGCTCCCTAATCCGCCCCTCCAAATGCCCACGCTGCTCTCTTGCCGCTTCCAGAGGTGCATTCTCACGAAAGTCCTTATCAGCGGCTGCTCGGCGCATTTCATCAATAGCCTGAGGACGCTTACCCTTAAGAACAGCAAGCTCGGCTTCCAGCTCAGCATACCCCTGCTGAGTTAAAGCGATAGTCCGTGGTAAACCCCGCCTGGACGAAGTCTGGAATCTGGCTTTCCCCTTCCTACCCTTAAGGTGAATGGCTAGATTACTCTTACTCCACCCCGCCTTTTTAGCATAAATCAGGAAGGTTCGTAGTAGCTCAAGCTTTCTTACGTAATCGGTGTCTGATAACGATAACTGCTCAGCATAGTTAGCTATCTCAGGGGCAGTAAGTCCAGCCAACGGTCGTTCCCCTCCGTACCAGCGAATAAATCTATATATCTCCTGCTGGCTCGTTCCTCTTTCTTCAGGTGATAAGTTAGCTAGAAAACGACTAGCTGCTTCACTCAAGCTTGGACTCTGCCTACCCCCATTCACTGCTAGGATACCCCCATAGATACATTCTCAAACTCTACGAAAAGGAATCTTCATTACCCCAATAGCCTTAGACACTGCCGTCTGCCCTAGTAGCTTCAATAGCGCCTTGCCGTGCCAGTCAAAGGAGAAATCGCCTGCCTTAAGCAGAGCTTCATCAATGTTAGTGGATTCCATTATGTCAAATATCCGGTCAATTTGCCGGTCGCTCAGGCGCCCATAGAATTTCCGAGCCCAGTAGCCTATTCTCAGCTCCTGTCCTAGCTTTTTCTTCCACCCTCGCTCATAGCTAGCCAGACTCGTAGCCGACAAATCATCGCTTTCCAGCGCCCGGTGCAAATTATTAGCTGCTATGTCAGCACACAGCAGCCCAAAGTAGATACCGCCACCGGTGGTTGGTTTGACCTGCCCCGCCGCATCACCTACCACCACTAGCCTATTACCATAGGTTCTAGGCAACGGCTTTATTGAAATTCCCCTATAGCATGGCTCAGCCTCAACCGAAGCTATTTTCCCTTGAGCCTGTAGGGATGATATTAACTTTCTCAGATAAAGCTCCGGGCTGCGGCGGGATAGCAACCCCGCCAGAGCCCGCTGTGACGATGTTGGCACCAGCCAGGCAAAAAAGGCAGGAGCTATCTCCTGACCAAAATAGACCTCTACCTCATCCACCCCCCTATTTTCTACCACCGCCTGAGCTCCTATAACAAAATCCCCAACCTTGCCCAAACCTAATTCCTCACTAAGTCTTGAGCCAAAGCCAGTGGCGATAACAACTGCTCTTGCCTCAAAGTTTAGCCCTTCTCCCTGACGAGTTGCCTCAATTATAACCCTATTATCCCCGACGTCTATACCCCTGACCAGACTATTTAACACATATTCTACTCCCTTACCCTGAGCCCGATTGACCATAGCCGCATCAAAAGCTGCCCGGTCTACAACACAGGCCTCAGCTTTCCCCTGCCCAAGCCAAATGAGCGACCTGCCTGAAGGCGAAAATAGCCTGGCACTGTTTACCCACCTTAAAATAACACTGTCATCAATGGCAAAAGAGCTTACACACTCCTGGCTAATAATGCCAGTGCAGCAAACCGGCTCTCCCAGCCTCCCCTTCCGCTCCACCACCGCTACCCCATACCCCATCTCAGCCAGTTTATAAGCCACATAGCTTCCTACCGGTCCGCCACCGATAACTACCACATCATACAATCTCAGTCCTCCAGCCTGAAAAATAAGCTAATACTACCTTATCATACACCATATTTATATCCAATTGAAGATGTGATAACCTTGCACTAACTTATAGCTCCACCCGGATAAAACTAATGAATAAGATACCTAAAAAATGGTAAAATCTTCTGGCAGTCATTTGTATCACGGCTCTGGCTTTGGGCTATTGCTTCTCAATAATATAGGAGGCGAGCTGAAATGAGGATGGAAGAGTTTGCTTATACCGTCCTGTTTATTACTACAGCTAACACTGAGGAAGCACGCCGAATATCAAGTGCGCTGCTTAATCAGAAGAAAGTTGCCTGTGTCAATATCGTGCCAAGGGTTAGCTCGCTCTTTTGGTGGCAGGATAAGATTGATTCAGCCCAAGAAAGCCTTCTAATCGTCAAGACTAAAACATCACTCTTGAACGAAATTATTACATTGGTTAGACAGATTCATAGCTACGATGTTCCTGAGATAATTGCTTTGCCTATCGTGGGCGGCAATCAAGATTACCTGGATTGGATAGGTAGAGAGGTGAAGTAAAGAGCAATATACAAGAAGGAAAAAGTGGCAGCGGTGGGATTTGAACCCACGACCAAAGGCTTATGAGGCCTTAGACCCGCTACGATTGCTTAACAGCCTGAGCGTAACAGAAATTTCTTTGTTAAGCAAATTAAGCAAAGCCTACATCTCCCAGGTAAAGAACGGCAGCCGCCCTCCCTCAAAAAGACTTCTTGAAACCCTGACCGGTTATAACCGATGTTCCCGAACAGAGCACGATTACTTCACTCTCTTTCTCCAATCACGTAAGGCCATGGAAGTATCCCCGGGAACTGAGCAATTCTATCGCATAAAGCTCGGTCGGTTTCTGGCTGAAGTAAATGCTGACACCGCCCAAAGACAGGATATTGAGCTATTTTTGCTACAGTTCAGCAATCCCGGTAACCGTCACGCCTACTACCGGGCGATCAAGACCTTTTATAACTGGCGCGAGGAGACCTTTGACCTGACTAATCCGATGAAAAAAGTTAGAGCCCCGAGACTTGGCAAGCTCATTCTGCCCAGCCTGACCGGAGAGCAGGTATCCACTCTTCTCGATAAGGTGGATAACATCCGGGGCAAAGCCATTATAGCTTTTTTTACAGAGAGTGGCCTCCGGCTGTCAGAGCTAACCAACATAGAACCACAGGACATAGATTGGGATAACCATACTGTTAGAGTTATGGGAAAAGGTAGGAAGGAAGCTTATGCCCCATTTGGCGAGTCGACTGAACGATATCTCAAAGCATGGCTAGCTCAATATCAGCCCAATGACAACATCTGGGGGCTTAATGAATGGGGGATCATCTCTATGCTACGCCGGCTTGAGGCAGCCACAGGAATTACTTGTAATCCACATGTGTTCAGACGCACGTTTGCTTCCTTACTGAGAAAAGCCGGGGTGGATACCATGACGATCAAAGACTTGGGCAGGTGGGAATCCTTGGAAATGGTGCAGAGATATACGAGATCTGTCAGTTTTCATGATAGTTTGAAGTTCTACAAGGCACCTTTATCGTGAGGCAGCCCACTTAGGGCAAAAGGTAAAAAGCAACGGAAAAAGAGAGTAAATGTGTGATTATGACTTTGACTGGAAGTAACAATGCAAGCAATTGTGTGCTCATTAAACATTCTGGCCAGCCATTGCTAGCTAATTACCAATTATAGCCTAACGCCAAGCAGGAGGCTTGGCTTTGCATTGAACAACGGGGCCAAACTGATAGAACTGGTAGAGTTGCCTTTTCAAGCCAACTTCGGGAGACAATCATATCTACTAACTATGGCACTAGATCTTCCGCAAGCATATCTATGCCTAGATCCAAGCTGAAGGTAATGCGATGACCTTGCTTTACTGAGAATACTTTGCAGCTCTTGCTCAAATCAGAGACATAACTTATAGTTTGGTCAGACCGGAGTGCGGCTGAGACCAAGAATATAAATGGTCGTGCCCTTAATCATAAGCGAAATGAAGGACAGACCCAACTGAGTATTGGTCGAGATAGCTGAGCAGCTGAAAGATCTGGCAAAGATGTGGCCCTGTTTTAAGCTTAAGGCCTGTGTCAGTTTTGGTCAATGCTGCAAGGCACCGCCCGCTCCGGTACTTTACGGAAGGAGGAGCAAATGGAAAACCACCGCCACAAGGTATATGTAGGTATAGATGTCCACCGCCAGGAACATAGAGTAGCTATCATGCCCATCGCACTTTTGCACGGCTTGGAGTCCAACTGGAAACAGGCAAAGTTCTTGGACATCAAGAATAACTCCAGTGATTTTGAGCTACTGGATGCCGCCATCAGGGAACATATCCTGTGTCCCGACGAAGCAGCTATTGCTGTAGACCATACCGGAGGGCATTACTCTGAACCACTGGTGTACTTCCTACAAGGTAGGCACTATAATGTTTACCATTTAGAGCCGAAGGCAGTTAAGGCAGCGAGGGAGCGCCTTCTGGATGAAGAGAGTAAAAGCGATACTATTGATGCCGCCGGTACAGCTTATCTACTCTACCTCAGGGATGTCCATGGTTTGTCCTTTCGCATCTCGGCAGTAACACCTGAATTGGGAAGTAAAGCGTCGGTCCTACGTTGTCTAGTTATCCAGAGGCAGCAATATAATAAGTTAGCCACACAGTTCACTAATAGACTTCATCAGCTCCTACTGGCTGTCTTCCCTGAAGGCGAAGCCAAATATTTTAGCAAGCTATTAAAGATAACACCCTATTATCCCACTCCTCAGGACATCCTCACCAGCCAAAATTTGAAAGGTATCAAGAATGTCAGTCATGCGGATAAAGGGATAATTACGGCACTCGCAGCCCAGACTGTTGGCATCCCCAGTGAGCTTTATCAAGGGCTGATCAGGGACCTGAGCCAGCAAAGAAATGAGGCCATAACCAAGCGTGAGGCTATCACCGACCTTATTGAGAAGAAGGTCGCGACCCATCCCTATGGCCCTATCTTGCTTTCACTCCCCTACTTTGGGTCAACTGCTGCTGCTACCATTATAGGCGTGGTCAGGGACATAGATAGGTGGCCAAGCAAGAAGAAATTGAAGAAGGCATTGGGAGTTTATAGCACGCTTAAACAGTCAGGCACCTCCGCTGGCAAAGGGAGAATGGGTAAAGAAGGGAGCAGACATGGCCGCAGAGTCTTGTTTCA
>Ga0209991_10001344_pt1 | contig 11128 bp, 11 predicted proteins | sample ChitaG_FD_183167 | JGI IMG/M metagenome (GOLD analysis project Ga0209991, IMG submission 183167) | Deep subsurface microbial communities from South Pacific Ocean to uncover new lineages of life (NeLLi) - Chile_00310 metaG (SPAdes)... | ecosystem: Environmental > Aquatic > Marine > Oceanic >...
CAAGTAAGATAGGCTATATCCGCTTTCATGGGCGTAATAGTGCCAAGTGGTGGCAACATGAGCAGGCTTATGAAAGGTATGATTATAGCTATACGCCACAAGAGCTCAGCGAGTGGCTGCCTAAGATTCAAAAGCTGGATAGTGTAGTTGAAAAGACCTTTATCTTCGCCAACAATCACTGGCGTGGGCAGGCGGTCAGTACTATTCGTCAATTACGGATAATGCTGGACTAACCTGTCCTGCCCATCATTACTCTCTAAAGTAACACTAAGTATAATAGCTTACCCGTCAGCATCTAAATGAGTAAAATCTGAAACAGCCTATCTCAAGCTTGATAGGTGAGGGGAGGGAAGAAGAAATGACTACCTTCAATCTACTTCGCTCTCGTTTGGAGAGTGAGCAAAAGCGCTTAATTGGGGAATTGGAGCAATTAAAAGCTAGCGTCCGACCCTTGGATGAGAGGCGAGAGGGCAGCCCCTTTGGCAAGAGGGAGGAGGAGGCTACAGAGAGCTTTGAATTAGAAAAGCGGATATCCTTAGAGAAGCGTGTAAGAGATAGCCTGGTTGAAGTAGAGCGTGCTTTATATAAATTTGACCACGGAACCTATGGCTTATGTGATATTTGCGGTCAATCTATAGACCCAGCTCGACTAGAAGCACTTCCCCAGGCGAACCTGTGCTTGAGTTGTAAGGCTCAACAGGCAAAGAATGCAAAAGGCAAATCGTCTCCAAGGTAGGTGGCGGAATGTGGTCTTTCTTCTTACTGCGTTACTAGTGGTGGCTGCTGACCGGCTCAGCAAGCTCTGGATAAGGTCTAATCTACTTGTGGGGCAATCGCTACCTGAGGCGGGATTCTTGCGGTTAACCCATGTCCATAATACTGGAGCCGCCTTTGGCTTGTTTCAAGGTCAGTCATTCCCCTTAACCATAGTCGCCTTGGTCGGCATTGCCGTTCTCCTAGTCTATGCCCTCTTTATTTATCGTCGGTTTCCCTTTTTAGATAACAGGCTAGGCATATCAGCCCTTGGCTTGGTTCTTGGCGGCACAGTGGGTAACCTGATTGACCGACTGCGCTTTGGCTATGTTATTGACTTCATCGGCGTTGGTATCTGGCCGGCATTTAATATTGCTGATTCGGCAATAGTTGTCGGCGTTATTATACTTGCTTACTCTCTCCTTCCATTAGCCAGAGCTGAGAAACACTGAGGCTTGATAAAACATAAAACATAAAAGATAAAACATAAAAGATAAAAGATAAAAGATAAAAGATAAATGGGGGACAGGGTTTTTGTCCTTCCTTTGGAAGGATTATCTTGAACCTTTAATCTTTTTATGGGGATAGGGTTGATAAAAAATCTCTATAGTTTTGTAGTTGATAAGCCGGGTGTTCGGCTTGATAAGCATGTTGGTGAAAAGTGCCCTAAGCTCTCCCGAACCTATGCTCAAAAGCTTATTGGTGGTGGCTATATCACGGTTAATGACCGTGTGGCTAAGGCAGGTGTTAAACTTAATATTGGTGATAAGGTAAATATTATCATACCCCCCACCCCACTCAGCCCATTGTCGCCTGAGGACATTCCATTAAATATCATTTATGAGGATGATGACCTTTTAGTCATAGACAAACCAGCCGGGCTGGCTATCCACCCGGCACCGGGACACCCGAGTCATACCCTGGTTAATGCTATTCTGTCCTACTTGCCTAGCTTGCCCGATACTGGTGACTCACTGCGACCGGGAATTGTCCATCGGCTAGATAAAGATACCTCTGGGCTAATGCTGGTGGCTAAGAGTAGTATGGCTCAGGCTAACCTGATTAACCAATTTAAGGCTCGTTCAGTAGTAAAAGCTTATCTGGCACTGGTTAAAGGGCATCTGACACCGGAGAATGGCATTATTGAGGCGCCTATCGGGCGTGACCCCCGTAACCGAAAGCGCATGGCGGTAGTGGCTGAGGGCAGGGAGGCACGCACTGAATATTATGTAATTAAGTATATAGGTGATTATACCCTGCTTGAGGTCAGACCCGAGACCGGTCGCACCCACCAGATACGGGTTCACCTTTCAGCTATCGGCTACCCGGTGGTCGGAGATAAAGTCTATGGGGTGAAGTCAGCCTATCTCTCCCGTCAATTCCTCCACGCCTGCCGCCTTGGTTTTAAATTGCCATCAAGTAGCGAATATATAGAGTTTAACTTAGAACTGCCCCCTGATTTAGAGCAAGCACTGAAGGATGTTGGCTAGAATACTAAAGATTTAGGTGGTAGAATGGGAAAGGAGTTAGGGGGAGGCACATGGAAACTACTGAGAAAATCGTAGAGTCTTATTGTCGTTATGTAAAAGGTTGGTTTACAATCTCAAATATTAAATGTTCAGGACAATATGAGATTGATCTTCTCGCAATAGAAGCTTCATCAGATGAAGGACTTAAACGCTATCATATCGAAAGTGGTGTTTCTATTTCAGGTGCGTTTTCAAAGCTAACAGCTAAGCCATTTTCACCTGAAGAACTTAAGCGGCGTACCAAACAAGCTGGTCAAAGAAGAACCCTCGGTTATTTTAGAGACAGGAAATTTAGATTACCAGAGGTACTCACTGAACTCAAGAAATACGGCTTCAAAGAAGGTAATTATTCAAAAGTTATCGTGACTTGGGGCTGGGACGAAGAGACGAGAAAGCAGGCAGACCGTGCAGGTATAATCCTTTGGGATTTTCGGAATATAATTAAAGATATTGCTGAGACTTTTCGTAAGACGAAGACATATTTCACTGATGATACCCTTCGGACTATCCAGCTATTTGTGAAGGCGGAGCAGTGATGAGTTGTTATGGGAGAGGTTTTAGATGAGGAAGGCAGGGCATAGTGAAAGAAAAAGAGGAACAGAAACAAGCTCTTTTGGCGTTCCCGGGCGAATTGGACACGATTCGACAAAATTTTATAAAAGTAGACTATATGATGGTCAAAGGATTAAAAGACCTGCCCAGTATATAGAGAAAAAAAATGCCCCTTCATTGTTAGATAGAATATTTTGCAAATCTAGTGAGAATATGAACGAAATTCCAGATTACAGTGTCCATTTGATGGTAACCTCACCGCCTTATAATGTTACAAAGGAATACGATGAGAATCTGACTCTGGATGAGTATAGAGAACTCCTGAAGAGGGTATTTACCGAAGTATATAAAAAGCTTGTTACCGGTGGCAGGGCATGTATAAACTTAGCCAATCTTGGCAGGAAACCATACATTGCCTTGCATAGCTATATTATCCAAGATATGCTTGATATTGGTTTCTTGATGCGGGGCGAAATAATCTGGGATAAGGCTTCCAGTGCTAGTCCGTCTACTGCCTGGGGAACTTGGTTATCTGCTGCCAATCCTGTTCTTAGGGATATCCATGAGTATATCTTGGTTTTTTCAAAGGAAGCATTTAATAGAAAGAATCTGCCAGGGAAAGTTAGTACAATAACCAGAGAAGAGTTTTTAGAGTTTACAAAAAGTGTGTGGTCATTTCCTGCACAATCAGCGCGTAAGATAGGCCATCCTGCACCTTTTCCCATAGAACTACCTTATAGGTTGATTCAGCTCTATACATTCAAGGATGAAGTTGTTCTAGACCCCTTTTGTGGAAGTGGCTCAGCCTGCATTGCGGCAATTAAGGCTGGAAGACATTATATAGGTTATGATACAGAAGAAGAATATGTGCAGTTAGCCGAAAGAAGAATAAGGGAATATAAACAACAATTAGCTATTCCCCTTGTTTACAAAAAAGAGGGCGATTACGCTATAGTAAGAAGCGACCAAGAGACTTATATCTCAGAGAACGTTTCAGATGACTAACTCAGTCAGAGTCCGCTTTGCCCCCAGTCCTACCGGTTATCCCCATGTGGGTAATATCAGGACTGCCTTGTTTAACTGGCTCTTTGCCCGACGCTATGGCGGCAGCTTCATTATCCGTATTGAGGATACCGATGTTACCAGGAAGGTTAAGGGCACAGTTGAGGCTATCCTTGATGGTCTGCGCTGGCTGGGCATGGATTGGGATGAGGGTCCTGAGGTGGGTGGTAAATATGAACCTTATGTTCAGTCGCAGCGCTTAGACATATATCGTGAGCTAGCCGAGCGCCTGATTTCGCAGGGAGATGCCTATTATTGCTATTGCTCTCCCCAGCGTCTGGAGGAGATGCGGGCTGAGCAGGTCAGGCGCAAGCAGCCACCTGGTTATGACCGACGCTGTCGCGATTTAAGCCGGGATGAGATGAATAAAAAAGAAGCCGAGGGCATCACACCGGTAGTTCGTTTTAAGACTCCGCTCAGCGGGCAAATTAGGTTCAATGATTTAATTCGGGGTGAGGTGGCATTTGAAAATAATACCATTGATGATTTTGTATTGCTTAAGTCGGATGGCTACCCCACCTACCACCTAGCCAATGTGGTTGATGACCACCTGATGGAGATAAGCCATGTCTTGAGGGCTGAGGAGTGGCTATCCAGCACCCCCCGCCACCTGCTTCTATATCAGGCTCTGGGATTTGAGCCACCACAGTTTGCTCACCTGCCGATGATACTTGGCGATGACCGTGCCAAATTGAGCAAGCGGCATGGGGCGGTGTCTATAACCGAGTATCGTGACCAGGGCTATCTACCTGAGGCTATGGTGAACTTCCTTGCCTTACTCGGTTGGTCTCTGGATGATAGAACTGAGATTTTAGCTCGGCGAGAGCTTATAGATAGCTTCTCCCTGGAGCGGGTTAGTCGGACGGCAGCTATTTTTAATAAGGATAAACTTAACTGGATGAACGGGGTATATATTCGCAGCTTGAGTTTGGAGGAGTTTAGTCAGCGAGCAATACCCTTTTTGGAGAGGGACTTGCCCCCTGAGGTGAAGCGCCCGCTATCTATTGACTATGTCAGGCAGATTATGCCTCTTCTCCAGGAGCGAGCCCGAACCCTGGCTGAGGTAGCTGAGCTGGCTCAATTTTTCTTCGTTGATGAGCTTGACTATGATTCTGCCCTGCTTTTAGGTAACAATATGAGCCAGGAATCAACCACTCAAGCATTAGAGACAGCACAGCAAAGGCTTGGGCAATTAGCGGTGTTTGATGCTGAATCTCTGGAGGCGGTGCTCAGACCTCTGGCAGTAGAGCTAGGGCTGAAGACCAGCCAGCTCTTTGGCACTCTGCGGGTGGCAACTACCGGGCGCACAGCAGCCCCACCCTTATTTCAAACTATGGCAGTGCTGGGTAAGGAGCGGTGCCTGCGGCGAATTGAAGCAGCGCTGCACAGGTTATGATTGGAGTGAACGGGCAACAGAACAAAGACGGTGCCTTATCCGGCTATCGTGTCCTTGATTTGACTGATGACAAGGGTATGCTTTGCTCCCGGCTTCTGGCTGATATGGGGGCTGAGGTTATCAGGGTAGAAAAGCCGGGGGGGGAGTTAGCTAGAACTCCTTCCTTCTGGGAAACAAATCTCGGTAAACTTGACATAACGCTCAATATAGGGGTCAGACCGGGGCAGGAAATATTTAAGCGACTGGTTAAAACTGCCGATGTTATAGTAGAGAGCTATCCGCCCGGATACCTTGAGGCGTTAGGTCTTAGTTATTCTGAGCTTAGTCAAATCAACCCCCGACTGGTTATGGCTTCCATCACCAATTTTGGGCAAGACGGTCCGTATCGAGATTATAACTCATGTGATATGGTGGCTTGTGCCCTGGGGGGGCAGATGTATGTCTGTGGTGAACCCGAGACACCACCACTTAAACCCTTTGGCAACCAAGCCTATTACTCTGCCTGTCTGTTGGCTGCTATTGGTATTCTGCTGGCACTGTGGCATCAACATACCTCAGGCAAGGGGCAGTATATAGATATTTCGGCGCAGGAGTGTGTGGCGGCTACCCTTGACCATGTCCTGGTGCGCTATTTTTATGAAGGCGTGGTGGCTAAGAGACAGGGCAGCCTTCACTGGAATAATGCCTTCCGCATCTTTCCCTGCCGGGATGGCTACATTCTACTCTCCCTGTTTCAGCAATGGCAGACGCTGGTGGAGTGGCTTGATGCTGAGGGCATGGCTGAGGATTTGACCGATAAGAAATGGCTGGACTGGGAGGAGCGACTTCGCCAACTTGACCATATTATAGCCGTTTTGGAGCGGTGGACACGAAGCCATACTGTAGCCGAGCTGGTGGAGCAGGGGCAATTAATGCGCTTCCCCTGGGCGGAGGTTACCTCAATACCAGGGCTTGTGGATAGCCCTCAATTAAGGGAGCGTGGTTTCTTTGTTGAAGTGGAGCACCCCCAGTCAGGCAAAAAGTATAAATTTCCGGGGGCACCGTGCAAACTGAGCCGGTCTTCGTGGCGGGTGGGAAGCCGGGTGCCGAGTATCGGTGAGCATAATTTAGATATATACCACCGGGAGCTAGGGCTATCAGAAGACGAGATAGAGACTTTAGTTCAAAAGGGCGTTATTTAGGCGTATGAAAAGCACTATTAAGGACTGGCTCGTAGTTGGGGTATTACTATTAGACGATGTAGTGGCATTAGTTTTGGTGCTATTAGTCTTGTGGGTTCTCGGCATAAAAATTTCTTTACCGTTTGTAATTGTTATCGCACTGCTGCTTGGCACCTTTGCCTTCTTAACCCATAAGGTAATTATACCTAGTTTCCATAAGAAGAAAGTTACTGGCTCGGAGGGAATGATAGGCCTCGAAGGTGAGGTGATAGAACCGCTGACGCCGGTCGGAGTTATCAAGGTTGGGGGCGAATACTGGAAGGCAAAATCGGTTGGTGAGGACATAGCCGCTGGTGAGGAGGTGGAAATTCTGGGATTAGATGGACTGACACTTAGAGTCACGCTTACAGGTGGTGGCAAATGGAGTTACCCTGCGATGGAGAAGCAGTGATTTGAGAGAGGAACCTGTTTATATTGCTCTAGATCGGTCGGGCGAATTGAAACGGCGTGCTGAGGCGCTTGAGTCACGGTTGGGGTCATGTGACATATGCCCGAGGGAATGTGGCGTAAATCGTCTGGAAAATGCACCGGGTTTTTGCCATTCGGGTCGTTTGCCCGTAGTGTCTGCGGTCTGTGCCCACCATGGGGAGGAACCGGCCATTTCCGGCAGCAGGGGGTCAGGGACGATATTTTTTGGCAACTGCAATATGCGGTGCGTATACTGCCAGAACTACCAGATAAGCCAGGATTATCAGGCTCAACAGTCTAAGGAGATAGATAGCCATACCCTGGCAGAGCGCATGCTCTATCTTCAGGATGAAGCGGGCTGCCACAATATCAACTTCGTTTCGCCCTCACATTTCGTGCCACAACTGGTCCGGGGAGTACTTGATGCAGTGCCGATGGGATTGCGGCTGCCGCTGGTTTATAACACCAGTAGCTATGATTCTATCAGGTCTCTGGAGAAGCTCGAGGGCATAATAAGCATTTATCTGGCGGACTTGAGGTATGCCTCCAATAACTGGGGCAGTAAATTTTCACAGGTGACAGATTACGTGGAGAAAGCTCGTGCTGCTATCCGGGAGATGTACCGGCAGGTTGGAGAATTGACGGTGGATGACGATGGCATCGCACAGAAGGGATTGATTGTGCGTCACCTTATACTACCCCACAGGCTGGCGGGTAGCGAGGACTCTCTTGGATGGCTGGCCCGCGAAGTTTCACCCGAAGTTACTGTCAGTATTATGGCACAGTACTTTCCCGCACACCGGGCTGCAAAGTTCCCTCTCCTATCAAGGACAATCTTATCATCTGAGTATTCCGAGGTCACCCGGTTACTGAGTAAGCTGGGGATAGAAAACGGTTGGGTGCAGGAAATGGGTTCGTCGGAGGACTACTTGCCTGATTTTGCGTGTGAAAATCAACCGTTCTCCCTGATGGTGAGCCGGCAATCATGTAGCTGACAATTTGGAGGGTTACTTCCTTTTTCGCTTCACGAAGTTAAATTTAATTTTTTTACCGTTACGCTTATTATCCTTCTTGTTTATGTTTTCTATGAAGGTTTTCAGGTCCGGTAGAGGTTTCTCAGTCATGGTGGTGTCCCTTTTCTTCTGGATTAAGCAATTCAGAACTAATTGTATCATAATGTTTACATATAAAGCCAGTTATGGGTTTGTGGTATTATTTAAACCACATGTTTAATCTGTCTACCTCACCCCCTTTACCCTTCCAAGAAGGGCTTATCCCCCTCTCCGCCTGAGGCGGATATGTATTCCTATCATGAGGGGGAAGGTTAAATAAAGAGGGGCGAAGCCCCTCTTAAATATCCTAGGGATGAAGTATAATATCAATGGGCGAGAACATTTCTAGGGAGGTAGACTTTGGATTTGGCTGACATTTTTCACACTTATGCTAGCTCGGTGATTCCTATAGGCTGGGCATATCATGGGGAAATAGATAAGGCACCTGTTCACCGAGACATGTTGTTGGAGGGTAGAGACAAGGGACAGCCTGTAAATGTATTTCCATGTGCTACAGCGTTCTTGCTTTCCATTGATGAGGACAGAACACGCTTTGTCACTGCTAACCACGCTTTCCCCGACTTGCAGCGAGACAAAGCAGAGGTTTGTGTTATACCTATAGCACTCTCAGATGTTTTGAAGTATCCTTATGATGAGGCGTCCCCACACAACATCAAAGCGTACCCGGGTGTAACTGATTTTATACGCCTTGAAGAGCAGGATGTTTGTGTTTTTGAGGTTGATACGCCTGAAGACCTCTATACACTGAAACCCAATCCAATTCCACTTAGTTTTGATTTTAAGATTGGAGATGAAGTTTGCACTATTGGCTATCCCTTTATAGGTTATGGAGGAAGAGTTACAGCCGGAAGACGTGATATGCACTTTGTTGAGAGGTTGACATGCGCTCACTTGAGTGCTATCTGGTTTGATAGGGACACCCTCACATTAGAGTTTGATAACTACGTTGGCCCTGGGAACTCTGGAGGGCCGTTAATAAATGTTAGAACTGGCGCTGCCATCGGGGTGGTTACATGGAGCCGAGTAGAGAAGCAGCATCGTAGTGTAACTACTTTTTCTCATGCTACCTGTATTTGGGAGCTTAAGCGGGCTAGAGACAAATTCCCTGACCTAGCAGATATAGGACATTGACCATTGTTTTAGCAATGATGAAAAGGAATGACTAACCAAGCTGTCTTACAAAACATCCGCATCCTGGACTTTACCTGGGTGCTGGCGGGACCTTATGCTACCCGGCTCCTGGCTGATTTTGGGGCGGAGGTGATTAAGGTTCAGCCGCTTATGCCTGAGGCACAGGATAGATTTAGCCGTGGTTACTATAACACCTGGAATCGCAATAAGCTGGGTATTACCCTGAACCTTAATAAGCCCCACGGGGTGGCTCTTGCCCGCAGGTTGGTGGGTATAAGTGATGCTGTAGTGGAGAACTTTACTCCGAGGGTGATGGCTAACTGGGGGCTGGATTATCCTGGTTTGAAAAGGGTAAAGCCCGATATTATTATGCTCAGTATGTCAACTATGGGAAACACCGGACCATGGCGAGACTATGCCGGCTTTGGTCCTACTGTTCAAGCCTTCTCTGGCATAACCTATCTCACTTCTTTTCCCGGTAAGCCACCGCTAGGCTTGGGTTATTCTTATGCTGACCATATTGCTGGTCTAATGGCTACTTTAGCCCTGCTCGGAGCTTTGGAATACCGGCACCGGACAGGAGACGGACAGTATATTGATGTCTCCCAGGTAGAAGCAATGTCCGGCTTGCTGGGTAGTGCCATTCTGGACTACACAGTTAACGGGAGGCGGGTGGAGCCGGTGGGCAATCACTCAACCCAGGCGGCACCTCATAATGTCTATCGCTGCCGGGGTGATGACCGGTGGTGTGCTCTGGCTGTGTTCAGTGATGAAGAATGGCAGGGATTTGGGCGGGCTTCAGGCAACCCGCCGTGGACTGAGGATAGAAGGTTTGCTACTCTATCTGGTCGGCTAGAAAATGCTGACGAGCTAAACCGACTGGTAGAGGAATGGACAAGAGAGCACACTGTAGAGGAGGTGATGGCTCGGCTTCAGGAGCAGGGGATAGCCGCTGGGGTAGTGCAGGATGCCAGCGATTTAGCTAATGACCCTCAGTTAAGGGCGCGGGGCTTCTTTGTTGAGCTAGACCACCCTGAGCTGGGCAAGACCATCTTTGATGCTACACCAATAAAGCTATCTGATACCCCAGCTAGGTATAGTCGGGCAGCTCCGGTTTTGGGTCAGGACAATGACTATATCTATAGCGAGCTTTTGGGGATGAGTCAGGACGAGGTGGCTGAGCTCAGGGAGCAGGGTGTAATATGAGATTCGATAAACAATCTCATTCCCTTTGCCTTGACAAGGGTGAAATGCCTGTTTTAGAATAGCACCTCGCCGTAACGGTTGGTAGGTCTATTTGAAAAGAGGGATTGTTCGGCTTACTATTAATAATAGGCTACCATTTGCATTGCTGGTAGCTGTTCCACAGAGTAGCTTTGACTTAGGAGTAAAGGTAATTGGCTGACCACATTCATCATAGGGCTTTGCCGGTGGCTAGTAAGCTCAAGTTCGGCATTGTGCTTACCAGCTTCATTCTGGTAATAGAAGTGGTAGGAGGGCTTTTATCTAATAGCCTGGCTTTACTCAGCGACGCTGGTCATGTGTTCGCTGATGTTATTGCTCTTTCCCTCAGTTGGTACGGCGTGAAACAGGCAGAACGTCCAGCTAGCGGGCGCATGACCTTCGGCTATCATAGGGTAGGGGTAATAATTGCCGTGGTAAACGCCATTGCCATCTTTGCCATTGCCTTAGTCGTCTTTTATGCGGCCTACCGCCGCTTACAACAGCCACCAGAGGTTAATAGCCTGCTCATGCTATCTGTAGCTATTGTCGGTCTCGGCGTCAATCTCTTTGTCGCCTTCTGGCTACGCCGGGAGCAGCATGGTAATCTCAATGTGCGCAGTGCCTACTGGCATGTCCTCGGCGATGCCTTAGCTTCAACAGGTGTAATTATAGGTGGAGTCATCATGCTGCTCAGCGGATGGTTCTGGGTAGACCCGATTATCAGCGTGTTTATTGGCTTAATTATTACTCTAGCTGCCTGGCGCATCTTGAAAGAAGGTT
>Ga0209991_10001345_pt1 | contig 11125 bp, 12 predicted proteins | sample ChitaG_FD_183167 | JGI IMG/M metagenome (GOLD analysis project Ga0209991, IMG submission 183167) | Deep subsurface microbial communities from South Pacific Ocean to uncover new lineages of life (NeLLi) - Chile_00310 metaG (SPAdes)... | ecosystem: Environmental > Aquatic > Marine > Oceanic >...
GGATGTGCCCCAAGCAGATAACATTCCTGAAACAGGGACGAGCAAATAGCAAGGTAGATATAGCATGCAAACTGTAAAACCAGCCACGAGTCTGGTCAACCGCCTCACAAATATAATCAGCGGGAAATCGCCCATCCTCAAGCAAGGTATCATTCTCAAACGGATAGTGCCACTGAGCTAACGGCATGGCTCCGGAATCAAACCAACAGTCAATCACCTCTGGCACCCGCCTCATCGCTCTCCCACACTGAGGGCAGTCAAAGGTTAGCTCATCAACCGAGGAACGATGCAAATCCAGAGGCTCTTTCAACCCGGCAAACCCAGCCTTACTTCTCAATTCTGCCACACTGCTGACACAATCATAATTGCCACAGGATTCACAACGCCATATATTTAGTGGCGTCCCCCAATATCTCTCCCGGGAGAATGCCCAGTCCACATTATTCTCCAGCCAGTCGCCAAAACGACCATACTTGATATGCTCCGGATACCAGCTTATCTCATTATTGCCAGCAATAAGGCTTTCTTTTACCGCCGTTGTCCTTATATACCAGGTCTGCTTGGCATAATAGAGGAGAGGCGTCTCACAACGCCAGCAGAAGGGGTAGGTATGGCGAATCCTCTCGCTGCGAAAGAGGAGACCCCTTGACTTCAGGTCATCTAGAATAAGCGGGTCAGCCTCTTTAACAAATTTACCCGAAAAGGGATAGTTCCCGGTGATTATTCCCTGCAAATCTACCGGGTGGACAAAGTCCAACCCTCTATCCTTCCCCGCCTCATAATCAACCTCACCGTAGGCCGGAGCCATGTGAACTATTCCGGTACCGTCCTCCATAGAAACAAAATCGGTAGCTATTACTTTATAGGTTAAGTCTTCTCTAGGCTCCTGTAATTTTAACCGTGGCGCTCCTAATACGCCAGCTTCATTAATGAACTCTAAACGCCTCCGCTCCATATCAAACTGATGAGGATTATAGAGCGGCTCATAATTTACTCCATTTATTGTGGCTAAATCGCTTCCCTTTAACCTTTCGACCACTTCACAATCATCAAGCCCTACCTGCTTCAAGAGAGCTGAAGCCATAATAAGATATTCATTATCTAACTCTACCACCGTATACTCAGCGTCAGCAGCTACAGCTAGGGCAGTGTTACCGGGCAGAGTCCATGGGGTAGTCGTCCACGCCAAGAAATAGGCGGGCTTTTCTCGTGATAGTTCATAGAGTCTCTTTTGCTCCTCAGATTCTGATATTGGTGAAGGAACAACTTTAAACTTTATGTAAACTGAAGGGTCTTCAATATCATCCTGATAGCCTAGAGCTACCTCATGGGAGCTGAGGGAAGTGCCACAGCGGGGACAATGGGGTGTTACCTTATAACCCTGATAAATCAGTCCCCTATCCCACATCTGCTTTATCGCCCACCAGCAGGTCTCAATATATTTATTGTCCATGGTGATATAGGGGTGTTTCAGGTCAATCCAGAAGGCGATGCGCTCGGTCAGCGCCTCCCATTCTTTAAGGTAGCTAAAAACGCTTTCCCGGCAGCGAGCATTAAATCGGTCAACACCATATTCCTCTATCTGCGCCTTGCCAGAAAAGCCGAGCTCCCTTTCCACCTCTAACTCTACCGGCAATCCATGCGTGTCCCAACCGGCAATGCGCGGAGTATAATAGCCTTTCATTGCCTTATAGCGAGGGATAATATCCTTAAACACACGGGACAGCACATGATGTATACCCGGGCTACCATTAGCTGTAGGTGGTCCCTCATATAAAACAAAGCGAGGAGCACCCTGGCGAGCGTCCACACTCCGCTCAAAGACATTATTATTTCTCCACCAGCTAAGTATGTTCTCCTCAACCTGAGGAAAATTCACCTGGCTACTCACTGGCAGGAACATAACCAAAAACCCTTTCTATATTGCATCCTTTAGAGACGAGATTTAGCATACCGACGTTACCAAGTTGACAAACAATCTCTCAACGTAGACCTAACTGTGAAGTTACCCGTAGTGATATGCTACTGCTCCTTGGGCAGAATAACTACCTTGCGAGATTCACCCCAACCAATGCTCTCAGTGGTAACATCAGGGTGCTCAGCCAAAGCAATGTGGACAATACGCCTCTCATATGCTGGCATAGGTTCTAGTGTGAATGGGGTTCCCTTATCCTTTACCTGCTCTGCCATACGCCAAGCTAAAGCTCGCAGTGCTTCATAACGGCGTTGCTTATACCCTTCCACATCAACAATTATAGGCACCCAAGTCTGAGTCTGATGACCGACAATAAGCCTGACAATATATTGTAAACAGGAAAGGGTCTGCCCACGCCGCCCAATCAAAATACCCAGGTCATCACCCTTTATCTCAAGGGTAATAGGAGCAGTAACCCCCTCTTCTACCTCAACAAAAGGTTTAGCCTGATGCACAATAGAAGCAGCTACCCCTATCATAGTAAGTAGTGACTCTAAGACGCGCTTGGCTACCCCAGCTATATCGCTCTCTTCCTCGGGCATCTTCACCAATGACCTCACTCTAATCCTGGCTTCCTCAGTACCCAGACCCAGGATGCCAGACTTACCTTCTTTTACGACGGTGACCTCTATCTCTTCTCGGCAGACGCCCAAACGCTCCAGGGCGCGCTGGATAGCCTCCTCCACGGTCTTGCCCCTCATCTCCAGACTTTTCATAGCCTAATTCCTCTTCCTGAGTAGAAGTCGGTTCAACAATATCAACACCAACATCAGCACCAATATCGGTATCCTTCAAAGGTACCTCTTGCAGAGCAATACGCCTTTTATACCTTCTATCCCTAATAACTTGTTTACCAGCCGTTGATGGAACCAACCCTCCCCAGCCAGTAGCAACATACTGGAGACCAATTCTGATAGCACTTGAAGTCGCCCAAAAGAGAGCCAGCCCGCTGGGAAATGACAAACAAAGGAAGCCAAACATCAGTGGCATCATCCACAGCATCATCCGGCTCTGTGCCTGCTGTTTGGGGTCAGCAGTTACGGGCATCGACATCTTCTGCTGCAGCCACATTGTGCCCCCAACCAGGATGGCTAGGAGCATATCAGGCTTGGCTAGATTCAACCACAGGAAATCCTTGCCCAAGGGCAAAATGGAATATAGTACCGGCCAGTGGTAAAGATACTTAGACAAGTTTAGTAAACCTTCAGGAGCTACCGCCAGAGACAGCATAATTGACTGGAAGAGAGCTATCCAGATGGGCATCTGGATTAACATCGGCACCAGGCAGCCGGCAGGATTCATGCCAGACTCCTTATACATCCTCATCTGCTCCTGAGCCAGTTTTTGCCTATCCTTGGCATACTTTTTCTGAAGCTCGGCAAGCTTTGGCTGAAGAGTCTGCATGCCTTTCATAGCATTAATCTGCTTCATAGTAAGTGGATAAATGCAAACATTAACAATGATGGTCAGCGCAATAATAGCCAGCCCAAAACTACTAGCCAGATAATGAGATAGCACAATAAGGATGTTTATTACTGGCTGCTGAACAATTAACTCCCAATAGTTTAGGTCCAACGAAACTACCTCACTCCTTACTCTTCAATGAGATGGACATCAATATAGCACCGGTATTGGCATTCACACGATGAAGAGTCAGGTCCTGAGTATGAATATAAACAACCCCGTCGCTGGCACAAAGTGGGCCGTATACCTCTTCTTCAACATCAACCAGCTGCTTAAGCTTGTTGCTACCGGTATCTAAGGTATATATCACGCCCTTCTGCGAAGCAAAGATGATAGAGCTATTAACCATAACCGGTGAAGAGGAAATAGGACTTTCCAGGTTAAACTCAGCTACCTTATCCCCATTTCTCACATCTAAAGCATAAACCTTACCGTCAAGACAGCCAGCATAAACAGTATTATTAAAAACTACCGGCTTTGCCCAGAACCAATTCTCACCCATGAATTTCCATCTCAGACTGCCATCGGTAGCATCTACAGCATACAGATACCTATCAAAAGAACCAATATAAACCGTGTTATCATGAACCAAGGGAACAGAGACAATAGCTCCCCCGGTTTCGAACTTCCACTTCTGACTACCATCGGTAGCACCCAGGGCATATAGTTTATTATCAAAGGAACCAATAAATAGCCTGTCGCCATCAACAGCCGGGGTTGCCCAAATCTTATCCCCGGTCTCAAACTCCCATTGCCTATCACCGGTAGCTGCATCCAGGGCATAAACCTTCCCGTCAGAACAGCCGAAATAGACCTTGCCCTGAGCTACCACCGATCCACCAACAATGGGCTGAAGATTGCCTTCACGGGGATAAACCCACCTCGTTGCCAGTGAACTGGAACTAAAGGCATAAATTTTACCATTATAGCCGCCGATGTAAACCAAATCTTCTGACACGGCTGGAGTTCCGTATATAGCCACCCCAGCCGATGCCCCTGCACAGCCTCCCCCAGCCATTGGCGCACAGCCAAATCCACCAGCCGGCGTTGAAGTCTTGAGAGGCTCTGACCATTGACGACTCTCATCAGCTATATTAACCGCTACCAGCCTACCCTCCTTGGAACCGACAAATAGAGTGTCACCAGCTACTGCTCCCCCTGACCAACCGATAGACTGCAAACCTTTAACACAGCCTAAACTGGTTAGCCCAACCACAACAAGGATAACCAGCAGGAGCAATATCTTGACTAATAATACTCTACGATGCCTAAACCACATTTACTTACTCCCTTAGAAGTGGCTCCGCCCTTTCAAAAGTATTTCTTCTCCCCCCTTTTAATGAGAATCACGGCACAGGGTCATAACCACTCGAGTGGAAAGGATGACAACGGGCTAATCGCTTTACTCCCAGCCACCCCCCCTTAAGGAACCCAAACCTTGAAACGGCTTCATAAGTATATTGAGAGCAAGTTGGGATAAAGCGACAGGACGGTGGCATAACCTGCGATATGGTTAACTGATAAAGTCTAATTAATTTTAAGGCAAGCTTCTTCATACTCCCTCATCAATAATTGCGCTCGAGATAACAAGCCCTTAATCGATTTCTCAAGATTAGCATAATCGGCAGTAGCCGCCGCTGGACGAGCAATAAATATAACATCCCATCCTGGTTTAATCGGTGTCAGCCGTAAGATTTCACGAAGCAAACGCTTTACCCTATTTCTTTTCACCGCCTTACCTACTCGTTTGCTAACTGAGAAGCCACACCGAGATAAGGCAAGCCCGTTAGGTAAAGCTTTCATTGCCAGTAAACTACTCGCCCACGAACTGCCTTTACTATAAACTAATGCATACTGTTCCGGCTTAGTAAGGTATCCTTCTCCCCCCATCTCTCCCTCTTAACCCAGTTTACTAATAAAGAACTCATATATCAAGGGAGGGTAGAAAGTACGGAGCCTGTTCAAAACTCCTCCCTTCTCCCCCGGTAATAATCAAGAAAATCCTAGAAGGGCAATGCCCCTCTAAAGGCGTTGTTCTCTCCTCCTTTAAAGGTGGGAGAGTTAACGGGGTAAGGTTGACCCCGTTAGATTTCCCTCTGGGCTACTGCGGTCACCGCAGGGGACAAGCCCTTAAGGGCAGAGCCTAACGGGGTTGATAAAAAACCTCGGTAAAGAGGCTATTTTCTCTGTCATACCACAGTCAGTTTCTTGCGACCTTTAAGCCGTCTTGCTCTTAAGACAGCGCGTCCGCCTCGGGTGCTCATTCTCGCCAGAAAGCCATGCTCACGCTTCCTCGGAATCTTCTTTGGTTGATAAGTCCTTTTCGGCACTCTAACTCCTCAAACTAACCGCCGGTATCAATAGTCCCCATCTTATAGATATGAGCTGGCACATATGGTAGCAGGGCTAAGTGCCGCGCTCTCTTTATGGCCACCGCCAAGACGCGCTGATGTTTGGCACAAGTGCCAGTGTTACGACGTGGCGCAATCTTCCCTCGGTCCGATATATAGCTACGTAATTTCACCGGGTCTTTGTAATCTATCGACACAACCTTCTCAGCACAAAAGGAACAAGATTTACGCCTAGCTACATATCTTACCCCTCTCCGCCTTTCCTTTGGTTTGCTAGGTCTTTGTTTCCTCACTGGTTATAAACTTCCTACTTCCTATTAAGCTTACTAAATTCCAATCTCTAACTAAACGGGAATATCCTCCTCTGGCTCCAACTCACCAGCTCCACCTTCCTCAACCTTCTCCTCAGGGAGAGGGGCTGCTGCCTGCCTATCAAGAAACGTTACCCTATTGGCTATTACTTCCGTGCGATAATGCTTTTGCCCATCCTGACTCTCCCAGGTGCGCGTACGTAGTCTACCCTCGGCATAAACAAGCCGACCCTTAGTTAGAAACTGGTTGCATTGTTCAGCTAGCTTACCCCAAGCAACCACAGTAAACCATTCCGTCTCCTCCTTACGCTCACCCTCAGGAGTAGAATACACCCGATTAGTGGCAACACGAAATGAGGTTACTGGATTGCCATTAGGGGTAAAGCGCATTTCAGGCTCACTCCCAAGATTACCGATAATCATTACTTTATTTAAGCTTGCCATTGTCTCAAGACTCCTTTCACCCTCCCCAAACACCGTAGGGATTAGGCACTCATCCCAATTAACTACTCAATTTTACCAACAGATGCCGCAGAATCTCCTCGGAAATCTGCAGGTTCGCCTCAAGCTCTTTGCTCAATGTAGGCTTCAATTTAAACCGAGACAACACATAACTGCCCTCTTCAAAATGCCTTATAGAATAGGCTAGTCTTCTTTTACCCCACTGTTCTACATCGGAAACAATACCTCCCTTCCCGGTAATAAACTGACTCACGTTACCTATTACGGTATCAAATTTCTCTCCTTGAACCTCTGGACTGATAATTAATACCAGTTCGTAATCGCGCATTTGCTCATCTTCTACCTTCTTAGGTACCATTTATTTCCCCTGAAAATTTATAGTGCATTATACCATACGCTAAGGAGTATAAACAATGCACTATTACCTACCTATCTGCCTAAGCTCATTCTAACCTATTAGTGATAAGTAAGCCAAATGCTAAACTAGCTTGACCCCGTTAGAGTTCCCTCTGGGCTAACCCCGTTGCACTATGCTACGGGGCTAAAGCCCTTAAGGGCAGAGCCTAACGGGGTTGACACAATATATTGCCCCTGATAGACTTTAACATTGAACTAGAATGGCCCCGTGGTGTAGCGGACAAACATGCCACCCTGTCACGGTGGAGATCGGGGGTTCGAATCCCCCCGGGGTCGCCACTTCCCTATCTGATTTTCCCTGTGCTGCAAGTTCGAATGCCATTTTCAAGCCTTCGTAATTGCAAACTGTCATTTACATCCTATTCAGTGGTAGTCTATCTACTATATAATTATGCTAGGTTAAGTAGTGCTCGTTTATTTGCTATGAATGAATTCATTTATAAATTCACAGAGAATGAGCGGGAGTTAAGAGGTGCCTTCGAGGTAAGGAGACAGGTGTTTATTAAGGAGCAAAACATCCCAGAGGATCTGGAGTTCGATACGTATGACAGAGAAGCGCTGCATATGGTGGTTAAGAACGGGGAGAGAGTTATCGGCACTGCCAGGGTTCTATTTTTGACTGCTAATCAAGCAAAGCTAGAGAGAATGGCTATCTTAAAACCTTTCCGCCGAAAAGGAATCGGAAGAAGACTTATTTACTATCTGAATGAAGCGCTAAACAAAAGGCAAGTAGAGCAGGTAGTTCTCCATGCCCAATGCTCAGCTGTTACTTTCTATAAGTCGTGCGGCTTTGAGGAATCAGGCGCGCCTTTTTGGGAAGTTGGTATAAAACACATAAAGATGCAGCAGCAACTTTAACTCAGCTTGCTGTAAGGCACCCACTACCATAACAGGGGTTAGTGATACATTAAGGTCTACAGTTCATCTTTTCTCGGTACTACTTGATGCCACGGAGGTGGCTTTTACAAGCCTCCTACATAGCCCATCAACTTAAGCCTCAAGACCACACCATTTACGCTGACTAGTACATGTGTAGCACCTTGCTAAGGAATAGCTTCGTACGCTCGTGGCTGGAGGCAAACAATTTTTCAGGTGTGGCTTCGTCGACAATCTGACCCTCATCCATGAGAATCATACGGTTGGCGGCGGCACGCGCGAATCCCATCTCGTGCGAAACTACAACCATAGTCATTCCCTCCTTGGCTAGGGCTAACATCACATCCAACACCTCTTTAATCATCTCAGGGTCAAGCGCACTAGTTGGTTCATCGAATAGCATGATTTTCGGATTCATCGCTAAAGCCCGCGCAATAGCCACGCGCTGCTGCTGCCCGCCGGAAAGTTGGATGGGGTAAGCCAAGGCTTTGTCCGGAATTCCCACTTTTGTCAAAAGTTCAAGGGCAATTTCCTGTGATTCATCTCTGGAACGTTTACGCACTACGCGCTGCGCCAGCGTCAGGTTTTCCATCACTGTGAGGTGAGCAAACAAACTAAACGACTGGAACACCATCCCAATTTCTTGGCGAACGGCATTGATATTTTGGGCATTGTCCAAAAGAATGCCATCCACCACAATTCTGCCCGCATCGTATTCCTCAAGACGATTGATGCAGCGCAGTAAGGTAGACTTACCCGAGCCGGAGGGGCCGATAATCACAACCACTTCACCCTTACGCACATCCAAGCTTACCCCTCGCAACGCATGAATTTTGCCGAAGTGCTTATGAATATTCTCAATATGGATAATGGGTTCCATTATACTTATCTTTCAAAGTGAGTCTTTTTCTCGACCCAGCTTACCAAGCGAGCCAAGAACAAGGTCATAATCAAATACAACAAGGCGACCATTGTCCACACCTCAATAGGGTTGAAGTGCACCGCCATAAATTCACGCCCTCGACGGGTCAAATCGGCTACTGCCACCACACTGACGAGGCACGAATCCTTGAGCAAGGCAATAAGCTCATTGCCCACTGGCGGCAGAACCATACGGACTGCCTGCGGTAATATCACGTGACGCATGGACTGGAAATGCGTCATTCCTAGGCTACGAGCGGCTTCCGCCTGGTCTTTGGGAACACTCTGAATGCCAGCTCGGTAAATCTCGCTCATGTAAGCACCATAGCAAACTGTTAGGCCGATAACGGCGGTAACAATGGCGTTGGCCTGATAGTTAGCTATAGCCGCGATATTGAGCCACCGCCCAATCCCTTGGACCACTACCGGAAAGGCAAAATACCACCAGATTAACTGTACCAGAAGAGGGATACCCCGGACTATTTCAACGTAGAGTGTGGCAACACCATGAATAACCGGGTTCCGTGAGAGCCGCCCCAAGCCCCCAATCATACCCGCTATTAAAGTAAACACAAACGCTGAAACCGTAATAAGAGCGGTTACGGCGACACCATCACGCACAAAGAGTAGAATACGCCAGAAGGGGTCGGCCCTTACCGTAACCAAAGTTACCGTCAAGCCAACCACCAAAACCACCAGCCCCCACCAGGGGTCAATGCGTGTAATCGACTCAGCGCCAGGAAGATAAGCCAGTTTACTTCCGCTGGGTCTAGGTTTCGGCTGTCCGTCCACAGGACTCCTCAAAATAGCTTTGGGGACCCGCCCTCAGAGGCTTCGCAAATACGAGTTCAATTATTTACTGACTCTAAAGCCACTTCTCGACCAGTTTTTCAATCAGCCCTTCTGCTTTAACTGCTTTCAAGCCCTCGTTGATTTTTGCTAACAAATCTGCTTTGGTCTTGCAGACGGCGATACCGTAACTTTCTTCGGTAAAGACCTCACCTACTGTTTTGAGTTTATCCGGGTTCTCACCCACATATCCCAGGGCTAAGGGATTATCGGCGATAATGGCATCAATTTGCCTGTTCATCAAATCCTGATAAGCCAGACCGATATCATCGTATGTCTTGAGGGTTGCACCCGCTATCTTCTCCACCTCAAAGGAGCCGGTGGTCCCGATTTGTGCCCCGACAACCTTACCCGACAGTGCATCTTTGTCGGTGATGTCGGTGTTGCCTATGAGCACAGTGACAATCTGCCCTGCCTCAAAATAGGGGTCGGAGAAAAGAAACTGTTTCTTGCGCTCTTCGGTGATGGTCATGGCTGAGATAGCAGCATCATACTGGCACTGCGCAATCCCAGCTAGAAGTGGGTCCCAGGCTACGTTGATAAACTCAATTTCGAGGCCTGCTTTTTCGGCAATGGCGGTCATCAAGTCAATATCAAACCCTTCGATCTCCTTAGTTTGTTCACTGATATACTCAAAGGGTGGCCATGTGGCATCGGTAGCGATACGAATCTTCGCTGCCTTTGGGCCGCACCCAATTAGCACCAGGCTGCACAGTATCAGCCCAATCAGGACATACCAAAAAAGACGTTTCATATTTCCCTCCTTGTTCTTCACTTGGGTGAAACTCTACCATATTTGGGGCGAGCTGTCTATACTTTCACTCTGTGAATTTGCAGCTAACCACTCCCCTACCCGCGCAAAAACGATGAATATATCCCGCACAACACGACGCTAATTAAAAACAGAGTGGTTTGCTGATTCTGAAGCTCTCTCAGGCTCTTGTTCTTACTTCGGTCAACGAGTTGCAACCGCAATGATGGGTTTATCTTCCGTTGCGAAATACCTATGTCCTTGACCTGTAGACATAGTGGTTCTACAATGTGCACGGGGTGTTGAACGTCAGTCTCAGTGGTCCCTCGGGTCGCACCTACGCTATGCTGTGTGACATCCCACCGTACCGGAGACCGAAGAAAAGCTCGAACTCGGGGCTTGGGGCGTAATCGTCAAAAACCTTCTTATCCTTAATCCAGAGGAGAGGTATTTATCTGTATGGACTATTGAGAGAACGAGGAAAATATGGCTTTGAAAGGGTTTATACGCAATTTTAAACCATTAGAGATATTAACTGAGGAAGAGGTTGAGGCTATTCATAGGGGAACTTTAGAGGTTCTCTGGGTGACCGGGGTTAGGGTGGAGCACAAGACAGCCCTGAAGCTCTTCGAGAAAAATGATTGTAAAGTAGATTACGATGAAATGAGAGTGAGAATCCCGCCAGCTTTGGTTGAGGAGTGCCTGCGTAAGGCTCCCAGCAGCTTTCATGCCCAAGCCAGGGACTCCA
>Ga0209991_10001346_pt1 | contig 11110 bp, 7 predicted proteins | sample ChitaG_FD_183167 | JGI IMG/M metagenome (GOLD analysis project Ga0209991, IMG submission 183167) | Deep subsurface microbial communities from South Pacific Ocean to uncover new lineages of life (NeLLi) - Chile_00310 metaG (SPAdes)... | ecosystem: Environmental > Aquatic > Marine > Oceanic >...
GGGGGATACTTGCCCCCTCCGCATTCTCTCCCGACAAGTCGGGAGAGCTGCGGCTTCCCCCACTGATAAGTCGTGAAAAGGACAGCGGCCTCCCACCAGTCACAGTAGAAAAGACCTCATGCCCCTCCCGATACTGCAAACTATTTGATGCTCTCAGTAGCAGGCAACCATTTGGCTACTCAGCCATCAGCTTCAGCCCACTTTATACTGACAGGATTCGCTCACGCCGACGGATCGCTTTCTTTCACTCGTTCAGCTCAATAACTTCAAACCCCGGTGGAGGGTCCAGGGAGAAAACCTCTTCCGGGATTGGTTTGTTACGAGTTAGATCCTTGTATCGTATCTCCACTGATTGATCCGTATCTTTCCGTGCTATCTCAATTCTTAAGGGCCTCGGTCCGAAATCATCTTGCTTGAAATCCGATAACATTATGGTAATTCCTTCATATGGAAAGGAGACCGATCGCGGCAAAAGGGAACGAGGAAAAAAGGAGATAATTTGTGTAACCTCTCCCTCCCCATTGTAGAGAGTGACCTCATAGGGTTTTAAACTGGCTGTCTTCGAATGAGGCAGTACCGGCACATTACCAGACAGTATTTGCCAGATTGAATCCAGATCAAGCCTGAGTAAAAAAAACAGATCCATCGGCAGACGGCTCGATTGGCCTTTGAAGAACTTATGGTCAACAAGGGACAGTACCGACGTATTGTCTCCATCTAATACGATAAAAAAGAGAGGCCTTCCCCAGGGGTGAGAGACTTCAAGCCTAACCTTGAATGGTCTGCGACCAACAGCAAGCAGATTCAACTCCGATTCTTCTTCCCTGTCTCTGTACAGTAGTCTCCCAACTCCGTGAAAGCTGGTTATTCTTCTTCCCTCTGCTCTGAGTTCAGAAATAAGCTGAGCGGTCTCTGTTTGAGTAAAAGGTGCATAGGGTGGAGAAGGCACCAGTGGTGCACATCCCAGCAGGAGCATGAAGATAAAGATGGTCAGATACGATAAGCCATGGATCCATCTTCTATACGGTAACGAACTAAAGTTCGAGAGATGTGTGATGTGCGATGAGCGATGTGTCAAGGGGCATAACCTTCCAGATGCTCCATAACATCTTTGAGCTTTCTCTCTAATCTCTCTTTTTCCGCATTCTTGAGCGAAATCGCCTTCTCATAAGCCTTCAAGGCCTTTTTATAGTCACCTTTCTTAAGGTATACATCGCCCAAATGCTCGGCAATTGCAGGATCATTCGGTGTCAGTTCAATAGCCTTTTTCAACTCCGTTAAAGCCTTATCGTAGAGCCCTTTTCGAAAATACACCCATCCCAGACTATCAATGATATAACCGCTATTAGGTTTGTACTGTACAGCCTTTTCAATGAGCTCCAGGGCCTTATCAAGGTGAATATTCTCATCTGCATATGTATAGCCGATGTAGTTAAGGGCATCGGCGTGCCGGGGATCTATCTTAATGACTATCTCCATCTGTTTGATGGACTCTTCGGTCCTCTTTAACTTACCCAATATAATACCGAGTCTGTATAGAAGGTCAGTGTTTTCCTCATTATACCGTATACCTTCTTTTAAAACATCCATAGCACCCTGGTATTCTTCTTTAATCTCATAGAGTGATGCTAAAACCAGGTATAGTTGAGGAGGGTTATCACTCGTCTGATTGATGGTTTCTCTGAGGAGATCTATGGCCTTATCAGTCTTGTCTTGCTTTTCCAGTATATAGGCCATGTGGATCCGGGCGCTAATAAAATAGTTGCCTTCCGGATTAAGCAGATCAAAGTTTTTGTATGCTTCAGCCAGATCTTCATTCTCTTCCAAGGCAGATCCCAGGTAGTATCTGGCCTCCTGATCATCTGGCCACGCAGACACTATCGACGAGAGTTCGGCGATGGACTCGTCTAATTTTCCATACCTGAGGTATATCAAGCCCAATCTTTTTCTTTTTACATCCTCCGAGCCTAATGCCTCTTTCATCTCATTCATATATTTTTCTGCCAATTTCACTTGACCCTTCTGATAGTACAGGGCGATCAACCTTTCCCAGGCACTTGTATCGGTAGGGTATAATTGCAGTATTTGCTGATAGGTTTCTATTGCCAAATCAGGATTACCTATCTTGGTGTATAAACCTGCCAAATCGAAAAGGGCGGGAAGAAATCTTGCGTTGAGTTCCAGCACTCTCAGGAATGCCCCCTTTGCCTCATCATATCCTTTGAGCTCCAGATGTATCTTTCCTTTGTAGTAATGAGCTATCATCAGATCGGGTTCCTTTTCTGTCAAAATCGACAGCTCCTCTAGGGCAGCATTGTATTTTTTTAATCTGATAAAGAGTGTGGATAATTGAAGCCTTACCTCTTTATCGTCTGGATCCTGTGCAAGGATCTCCCTGCACTGAGCTATTGCCAAGTCAAATTCCTGGAGCTTGGAGTAGATCTCTGCCAGTAACCTTCGAGCTGCGAGATCACCTGGAGCCAGGTCAACTAACCTTTGGGCCAGAACCAAGGCATCTTCTATTCTGCCATTCTTTACAAGTACCTGGGACAATTTCAGGAGTAAATAGGGAGAGTCTTTGTCGTGCTTGAGAGCCTCTTTGAGATAGATCTCTGCATCCTGGTAGTTGGCATTAATTGTGGCCAGAGTTGCAAAGGTATAGTTTTCATAGGCATGTTGGATACTATCCTTCTCGCCTTTCATCTCTGCTTTTTCAATGGCCCCTTGTTGCGAAGGTAATCTTTTTTCTATGCCTATGCCTCCGCAGGACAGGGCAAACGCAACAAAAAAAAGCAAAAACCAGATAGATACTATTCCAGGCATTCTATTCATGTAGAAGATCAGAGAAATTTTCTTCAAAATTTGGTATGTTTTCCATGAGCCATTCCTTGGCCTTTTTGAGAATCTTCTCCTGAATCTGACGTACCCTTTCCCTGGATATGCTATGCTTATCTCCGAGTTCCTGAAGGGTCAATGGCTCTTCGGTCAGGATTCTGTTATCAAATATATCTCTCTGTTTTCCAGAGAGCGTGTTTCTGTATTCCTCCAGCTTCTCATGGAGTAACTCCCTTCTTTCTCTCACAGAAATCAGTTCATCAGCGCCACTTTCTGGAGAGGGCAAAAACGAGCTATAGTCCTGTTTAGAATCCTCTTTAACCGGGGCATCAAGGGAAACCTCCCATCCACCCAACCGCTGTGCCATTTCAATAATCTCATCTTTTTTTACATCCAGACGTTCGGCAAGGAGTTTGGGTTCAGGATCATAACCCAAAGACAGCAACCTCTCTTTCTCCTTTGTAAGGTTAAAAAAAAGCTTTCTTTGGGCTTGGGTAGTCCCAATCTTAACGAGTTTCCAATTCTCCATAATAAACTTGAGGATATAGGCCTTTATCCAAAATGAGGCATAATAGGAAAACTTGATTCCCTTGTGTGGATCAAATTTCCTTATTGCCTGCATTAATCCAACGTTCCCCTCCTGAATCAAATCCATGAGGTTTTTCATCCAGTATCTATGAAAATCCATCGCGATTTTTACCACTAACCTGAGATTAGCCAGAATAAGCTTCTGCCCAGCCTCTTGATCTTTTTTTTCTCTATATCGTATTGCAAGTTCGATCTCCTCCTCTTTGGTAAGGAGCCTATACCTCCTTATTTCCCATAAATACATCTGCAAAGGATCGTAGGCAACTAAAGAGCCATCTCTCTTGCCGGGCACAGGCTGCAGGTCATGCTGGGCCTTTGTGTCGAGACCTTTTGTCTTTTTTTGACTACCGGTAACCTTTTTCACGTTCTCTTATTCCCTCTGCTAACACTGAGTGGAGTTAGGAGGTTCCCGCTGGTATCGAAATTTCTATGCGTCTTGAGAGGAAAATCGTGAGCTATTCAGTGGCACTAGATTTCTACCATTCACACGGAGTGATGGGGAATGGATTAACCAGCTTTTTCATCTTGAACAGTAACAATGCGGTAGTTCTTTTTTCCTGCTCTAAGCGAGATGATATTATTTTGAATATCACTGGCACCCACTATTGTCTCAAAGGATGGGACCCTTTTCCCATTTATATAGGCACCCCCCTGGGATATTAACCTTCTTGCTTCGCCCCTTGTCTTACAAAGACCTGCTTCTCTGAAAAGGATATATGCCTCAATGCCTTTCTCTAAATCAGCACTCGTCAGATAGTAGGTGGGAATTGCCTCAATATCGTGAATACCGTTTTGACTAAAGAGTTGCCTGGCAGCGCTTCGGGCCTTGTTGGCCTCCTCTTGACCATGGCATATTTTTGTAGCCTCATAAGCCAAAACATCTTTGGCTTTTCGTAAGCTCTCGCCCTGCTGCCGAGAAAGCCTTTCAATCTCCTCCATGGGAAGAAACGTAAAATAAGCCAGAAACCTCCGCACATCACTGTCATCTATATTTACCCAGTATTGGTAGTATTCGTAAGGAGATGTCAATTCACGGTCAAGCCATATGGCCCCCCTCGCTGTCTTGCCCATTTTCGAACCGTCAGCGGTAGTTATGAGGGGAAAGGTCAGGCCGTGGATGATGTTCCCCTCTATCCTTCTCGTCAGGTCAGCACCAGCCAAGATATTCCCCCACTGATCGTTTCCTCCCATCTGCAGAAGGCAATCATAGTTCTGGGAGAGATACCAGAAATCGTATGCTTGAAGGAGCATATAATTGAATTCTAAAAAGCTGAGTCCGGATTCCAACCTCTGACGGTAGCTTTCTGCCGCCAACATCCGGTTTACACTGAAATGTCTACCGATATCCCTTAAAAAGTCTATGTAATTCAAAGGGGCCAGCCAGTCAGCGTTATTGAGCATAAGGGCCTTGCCATTGGCGAAATCGATAAACTGAGACAGCTGCTTCTTAATCCCCTCAGCATTGCTGTCGATCTCTTCCCTGGTCATGACAGGTCTCACCGCATCCCTACCACTGGGGTCGCCTACAAGGGCCGTTCCGCCTCCAACCAAAACGAGGGGTCTGTGACCTTGTCTCTGCATGTGTGCGAGAGACATAATCGGAAGCAAACTGCCGACATGGAGGCTTTTTGCTGTGGGATCAAAGCCGATATAACAGGTAATTGGTTTGGTCAGCAACCCCCTGAGCATATTCTCGTCAGTTACCTGTTCAATAAAGCCTCTTTCGTCAAAAATATCATATACATTTCTCAACTACAGCCCTCCCATAACAATAGTCAGCTCTCAGCTCTAGTATGATGCTCCCCCCTATCCTTCCGGAAGCTTCAAACGCACTACCTTTCCCTCGGCCCCCAGATGACCGATCGGATTTCCATTCAGCGAGAATTCAATTCCCCCTGCATTTCCTATGAGAATGTCAAAACTATCCTCCGCCGTCCATCTCATCGTTTCCCCCGGCCGGAAAAGATATTCTTTAGATGATTCATTATCGATACTTATGGCAATCCAGGTACGGCTATTCACAGTGGCTGTAAGAACAAATTTTGGCGAAAGAGGTTGTTCATCCTTTACCTCTTCTGGAATTAACGGCTCCTCCTGAGCTGTAGTATCCTCACTAGATTCCAATTCCGTGGGAATCCCCGTCTTATCTTCGGACACTGTTTCTTTCTTGGTAGAAAGTCCTTGTGCTCCTGCATTATCCTGTATCTGGATATCTTCCGTGGTTACGGTATCTCCTGCCTTCTTTTCCGTCATGCTTTGCGTATCCAGATACTGAAAGGTCTTTCCAGTAACCGAAACCTTCTGTGCCCAAAAATACATTATACCAGCAACAAGGGCTATTGCCAAAAAAGAAACAATGATGATCAGGCGCCATCTTCCAGATTCAGCACTTATTCCCTGAAGCACGCGCGGCTGATATTGCTTAAAGGGACACCTCTTCTGATAAAGGCTGAGCACGAGTTCCTTATCCAGGCCTAAGAACTCAGCGTAGGATCGCAGAAATCCCCTAACAAAGACCTGGGATGGTAACTTGTCCCATTCCTCGTTTTCCAATGCCTCCAGGTTATGCCGCCTGATCCTGGTCGCCTTGACTGCTGCATCCAAGTCGATATGGCGTTCTTCCCTGGATTTTCTTAACAGGCTCCCCAGGTTCATTTCTTCTGGGGTATCAGGTGCCTGTTCACTACTGTTACCGTTATTCACCTTAGAATATCACCTTGATAAAAGATTTCTCCCTCAGTTCTTCAATCCACGCTGCATATCTTTTTTCTACCTTCTGTTTATACAGTTTGGAACGGATAGCATCCCGTACCTCTTCAAAAGATTTGACCCCTCCTTCTTTCTCCTCTAAAACCTTTATTATCTGGAATCCAGAGGGAGCAGGATTGAGATCAGTATACCCCCCTGGTGAAAGCTTGCTTATCGTATTCCTTAATCCGGTTTCAAGGTTATTGAGCGCTACCCATCCCAGATCTCCTCCTTCTGAAGCGGCAGGCCCTTGGGAATATTTTTTGGCCATCTCGAAAAAATCCCGGCCTTGTCTCAGTCCCTGCAGTATCTCACTCCCCAGGTGTCTTACCCGAGCAACTTCTTCCGCGTCATCTGGTTCTCTAACCCTCAAAAAAATCCTGGCCAGCCTGACCTCATAGACCGCCCTATATGCATCAATGTGGTTTTCGTAGTACCTTCTCACATCCTCTTCGGTTACAACTATCTTTGACTTTACCGCATAATTTATCAACCGGTAACGTTGAATCTCCTCCTCTATCCTCTCCTTGTACTCCTCTAGTATTATACCTTCTGCTTTTAGTTCCTGTATAAGCTCTTCATGCGTAATATTATTTTCTCTTTTTACCTGCTCGATCGATTGTTCTATGTCTTTTGCCGTCACCTTGATTTCTAATCTCGCTATTTCTTGTTGAGCTATTTTTTCGTTGATCAGCGTATTCAAAACAGATCTGCGTAACTCAAAGTACTTTTCTACATCTCTTTGTCGTAAATCCCTCGGACTCAGGCCTGTTACCCGCTTCATTGAGGTATTCAGCTCATGGAGGGTAATGATATCGATGTTAACCGTGGCCACGACCCTGTTCGTAATCTCGGCCTGGAGATAACCGGTTGGCACTGCAAACACAATGACCGACAGCGCAAGGAGATAAATTGGTTTAGCTGCCCGCATATTCAGCCTTTTTTTTGTCTAATAAGGGGTAATCAACTTTGATGGGATATGTATCCCTCAGTTCTTGAAGCCAAACCCTATAACGCTGTTCTGTTGCCTCACTGACAAGTCTTTTTTCAATTTCCGCGACCACCTCCAAAAACCCTTTCCTCCCCGCAGGTTCTCTTTTAAGGACTTTAATGATGTGAAAGCCGTATTGGGTCTTAATGATTGTACTTGTTTTACCTACTTCCATCGAAAATGCTCTATGAGAAAGAGCAGGAGGGAACATATCACTGGTGCGCCACTCTGTACCATAATCGCCTTGCAATGCAGAATCCGCAGATTGCTCCTCCAATAACTGTGCCATATCCTCTCCCCCTTTAAGACGGGCATACAGGTCTTCAGCCTCTTTTCTTTCCTTGGTAATGATGTGAAGTAGTTTAACCCGCGGGGGATGGCGAAATTCCTCTTTCCTCTCCTCATAGTAAGCCTTAATGGCATGATGGGAAATGGGGGGAAGGGAGCCAGTCTGCTCCCGAATGATCTTTTCAATTAAGAGCTGTTCTCTGAATCTTTGCTTCCATTCACTGTAGTCTATGCACCTCGATAGGAGTGTCTCCTTAAAGCTATTATTTGGGTAATCTTTAACAATATCTTGTATGGCTCTTTCCAATTCAATCTCCGGAACGCTAATTCCCTGCTCTTTTCCATACGCAAGCATGAGAGAGTCATCCACAATTCTGTCTACAAGACTATTGATAGATAACCACACCACCCCCTTAGGAACTCCATTTTCAAGCGAGGTAATATCCACGATTCTCTCTAAATCTCCCAGTGTGATTGTTCGATCGCCTACCCTGATAACAACACTCTGACTTGATCCCCCTTTCGGAGAGCAGTTTGACCAGGTGAAAAGAACAAAGACGCAAAGAAGCAAAAGAATAAGATATCTCGTAAAACTAGCTAAGCTCTGCCTTCCCGGCCCGTCCCGGCCCGGGCAAACCGACGAGTTGAGAAGAATCATATACATTGCTTGAGGCGAAGGGATGTTGGTTTCGTCTAACGTTCTACGGTTGCGCTGCTGGACCGCCAGACTTATGGCGGGCTGGTTTCGTATGACGTTAACCGTTAACCGATTCGAGCTGCCCAACCGCAACCCTTCTACGATCCCAATTATGTTTTTCACCTTAGTAGCCTTAAGAAACTTGACATAAATTTTAAGATCTTGGGTTATGAAGACATCTGGTAAGTACCACGGGAAACCTTTGTAAACTTTTTCGCTTTTTCCGTTACGTCACGCCTTCCCTTTCCACATGGGAGATGGAAAAATATATCGTTTCTGGCCCCCCTGTGGCGATCGGTCAGCGGGCTCCACCACACGACCAGGCCACCATGGGAAGAGGCAGAGAAAGAGAGATCTAACCCTTTTAAATAACAATATTATTCGAAAAATTGCAAGGAGAATTTGACTATTCTTTGGTTTTACTAAGCAGAGCGCTTTATTGTTTGCATGGACATAACCGAGAAGGGGGTAGGAGGGTCATCGGGTCTTTTCTACTGTGACTGGTGGGAGGCCGCTGTGCTTTTCACGACTTATCAGTGGGGGAAGCCGCATTCTCTCCCGACTTGTCGGGAGAGAATGCGGAGGGGGTAAAGAATCCCCTGTTGATAAGTCGTAGAAAAGACCAGGCCGGGAGCCTCGGAACAGTAGAAAAGACCCGATGACCCTCCCGATATTGCAAACTATGCGATGCTCTCAGTAGTACACCATCCTTAATCGCTACAAGCACACGTTCCAAATTGAGCTATCACCTCCCCAGCCTCTTCAAGGGAAACGGGGAGACCTTTTTCCTTGCTCGCAACCTCAAGTTTTCGGTCGGATAAGAAGCGGAAACTCTCTGGATTGTGAGCAACCAGATCAAGCAACTTACGGGATGATAGCGGGGTATCCTTAGAGAAGGAAAAGATCATTGAGCTATCATTAAGGTCTAGTCTCGGTGAGCCTATCTTCTTGAGCCCTATTTTGATCTTGATGACAGAGATAAGGCTTGAAACCTCTGGTGGCACGGGGCCAAACCGATCTTGAATCTCTTTTACCATCTCATCCAATTCCCACTCTTCCCTTATAGTAGACAGGCGTCTGTATATCTCGAGCCTGATATCGCTCTCCTCGATGTAGCTATGGGGAATAAAAACCGGCAGATCAGTATTTATTTCAGGGATTATCTCTTCCTGCCACACCTCTCCTTTCAGCTCTGCAATCGACTGTTCTATTAGTTTGAGATACAGTTCATAGCCAATAGCTTTGATATGACCTGATTGAGCAAAACCCAGGATGTTTCCCCCTCCTCTTATCCTCAAATCATGTAAGGCGATGTTGACACCTGAGCCTAACTGAGAAAAATCCATCAGGACCTTGAGTCTTTTCTGTGCATCATTCGTGAGGGAAGATCTGCTCGAAACCAAAAGATAGGCGTAAGCCCTCACATCAGCTCTGCCAACTCTACCCCTGAGCTGATAGATCTCAGCGAGGCCAAAGCGATCAACCTCATGAATAATAATCGTATTTGCTGACGGTATATCCAGGCCTGAATCTATTATAGTAGTACATACCAGAACATCTGTCTCCCGAGCCAAGAACCTCATCATGGCCCTTTCGAGATCCCTCTCCTTCATCTGGCCATGGGCAATCTCAATCCTTGCTCTGGGCACAAGCCTTCTCATTGTATCCGCCATTGCCTCAATGGTTTGGACCCTATTGTGCACAACAAAGGCCTGTCCTCCCCTGTCCAGCTCCCTTTCGATAGCATGCGATATGACACCTTCATCAAATCCGGCTACATAGGTCTGAATAGATAGCCTGTCAGCAGGCGAGGTTTGAATGATGCTTAAATCCCTGACGCCCATCAAGGACATATGGAGTGTCCTCGGAATAGGGGTAGCAGTCATAGCGAGAACATCAACAGAGTGACGGTATTTTTTCAATTTTTCCTTGTGCCTCACGCCAAACCGCTGCTCCTCATCGATTATTAAAAGGCCCAGATCCTTAAACATCACCCTCTCAGAGAGGATCTTATGGGTTCCAATGACAATATCAATCTTGCCAACATGCAAATCACGAATTATCCTGTTTTGTTCCGAGCCGGAAATAAAGCGGCTCAGAACAGCGATCCTGACAGGATACGAGCTAAAGCGTGTCGTGAAGGTCTGATAGTGCTGCTCAGCTAAAATAGTTGTTGGAACAAGGATGGCCACCTGCTTTCCATCCATGACCGCCTTAAAGGAGGCCCTGATGGCCACCTCAGTTTTACCAAAGCCCACATCACCGCAGATAAGCCGGTCCATGGGTTTTTCTGACTCCATATCTGAAAGCACATCATCAATAGCCTTGGTCTGATCTGGGGTTTCCTCATACTCAAAGGTTGCCTCAAACTCCCTGTAGTAATTATCTACCTTTGAAAAGGCAAAACCCTTGAGGAACTTTCTCATGCCATAGATTTTAACCAGGTCTTTGGCTATCTTCTCAATCGCCTTCTTGGCCTTCTTTTTCGCAAGCATCCAGGATCTTCCACCGAGCCTATCCAAAAGGGGACTCTCGTCATCGAGCCCGATATATTTCTGGATACGGTCTATCCTGTCTGCCGGGATGTAAAGGCGATCATGATCGGCATACTCAATGGTGACGAAATCCCGTACCCTCTTGTTGATCTCCATCTTTGAAAGTCCGCCGTAACGCCCAATGCCGTGGTCTTGATGCACAACGAGATCACCCACTTGCAGCTGACTCAGCCCTGTCCATGGAATGCCCTGCACCCGTTCCCTTTTGGCCCTTTTTTCTCTCAGCTTCTTTTCCCCGAAGATCTCATCTTCGGTAATTATGATCAGGCCAGAATCTAGGTGCCTCAATCCTTGAGAAAGATAGCCCAAACAGATATATAATCCCTTTTTCTTTTTCACCTGAGACCAGCCTGGAAGTATCTCTTGGACGGTAAGATGATAATTGAGCAAGATCTCTTTCAGGCGCTG
>Ga0209991_10001347_pt1 | contig 11105 bp, 10 predicted proteins | sample ChitaG_FD_183167 | JGI IMG/M metagenome (GOLD analysis project Ga0209991, IMG submission 183167) | Deep subsurface microbial communities from South Pacific Ocean to uncover new lineages of life (NeLLi) - Chile_00310 metaG (SPAdes)... | ecosystem: Environmental > Aquatic > Marine > Oceanic >...
TTGGCCAACGGGATACTATACTACTTTGCCGAAGGAATGCTAAACTACATTGTGGCGTTCGTGGCTCCAGCAGCTGTCATAATAGCAATAAAACAGGTCTACACCTTAGCCAAAACGAAGTAGCAAAGCCCTTCGCCCCCTTTTTTGTGTGGCGCAGTCTCTCAAGAAGTTCTTATGTGTCGATCAAAATTTTAATCTAGTGATTATGTACATTCCAGAAGCATTAGGAGAATGAAGAAGAATGGCCAAAGAAACGGACAAATATGTGCTCTATGAAGACCTTTATGCAAGGAAAAAGGTCGAGGTCAAGCTGCCTTTGACCTCCACAGTTGATGTCGAAGAGTTCGCTAAGCATCTAGGTATCCCCACTTACGTGGACAAGAGTTACCTTCCAATGAGAAGAGCAATTGTCGCTATGGGGGCTTGTCAGAACGCACATGAGCTTCATAAGATGTTTCCTGACAAAATTACGAAGAGGATTTCCAAAAAACCCATAGGAGCCTTGCTCTTCGGTGGGGGCGCTATCAAGATGTACTGTCCATGCGCTAACAAAATCAACGGGCCACTCCGTAGACACCTCAAAGATGTGGGCTTCATCGTTTCTAAGAAGCAAGGGACGGAATTCTACAAACTGCTTCTCAAGCTGGGGGGTCCCTTCGGTACGGAACACCTTCACTTTGAAACCGAAGGGCGACAGGATGTTCGTGTTTCAAAGACATGGAACAAGATACCGGATCAGAACCATAGGTGCAGTGGACAAACGCCATTTGTTTTCTAAGTTTTTTCACTTTTTATAAAGGGCTTATACAACTGTGGGACGCGTTTGTAGAGCTCTTCATCGCTGACAAGGATCATGACTTTAAGAATTGCTTTTTTTACTTTCTCGGCATCCAACGAGCCGAAGAGAGCGAGTTTTTCGTCTGTTGCAAATTTGAGAAAAGCTTCGAGTGCTCGCTTAGAGGTACCAAGTCTTGTAAGACCGTCTTCATCGGGTATCATCTCCGTAGGCAGCACAGCATCATGAGTTGTGAAGTATTTCTGCCAATCGATTTCGATTTTTGACACTTCCCTCTTCTTGGCTCTAATGGGGTCTCCACCGACGCTTCGTATGTCAGGCGTACTCCTTAAAGCCATGTACCCTGCCTTAACGAGTTTCGCCACTTCGGCTACTCTCTGGCCCACTGATCTAGTTGACTTGAGACCCAGCCAGCGGTCGCTAGTGGGGTTTTTGACCGCTGCGCCACGCTCCTCGCCGGCGATCTTTCCAACCTCGTAACCTTGCGGATAGGTGGTGGCACAGCCTCCGAAGTAGCCACCCGACGGCCGGCTTATGCCCCTACTGACAATGATCATATCTACATCAAATACGTTCATCATCATACTGAGCAAAGTAGTCTCAACTCCTCCATGAGGTGAACCAGATACCGCGACGAATCCTGCCACCTTGCCGCTGAGGCCAGCCTTGGTGACGGACAAGCTGTAAGGGCAGAACGGAGTCATTCTATCAAATATGATTTTCATCTGAGCACTCATCGTTTGATGATAGACAGGACTGCCGAATATTACTCCATCCGCCCATTTCCAAATCTTTTTTAAGACAAGATTTACATAATCGCCACCGTTGGGGGGACAAATGCGCTCTTCCGTAGCTTCAGAGAAGCAACGCCAGCATCCGTTGCATAGATTCAACTTTTTGCCTGCAAGTGATATAAACTCTGTGTTTACACCGCCGAGATCCTCGGCTGCATTGAGGGCTTCCTTCACTAGCGCTTCCGTGTTTGCTCCGCGTCTAGGGCTCCCAGAAACGCCCAAAATGTTTACTTCGACTCCATCTAATAATCTCGTCATATTTGAGATCCTTCTTGAGGATAGAGCTTGTGCAGTGTGTATATAAATGTTATCAACGGACGACGTATCCCAGAGAGGAACTAGCATTCATATAAAAATCAGAAATCACAATTGCATGTATGCATTTACACTATCCATAAAGTCTTTTCCATGGGAGTCAGATTTTCATGTCCTCTTTCTGTAACCACGACTTCATCTTCCAAGTAGAATACGCCCTCTGCTCCTTTTCCCATAATACCGTTGAGCATGTATGTTAAAGATACTTTATCGTATAAGACTGGCTCAACACACAGAACCATCCCCGGTTGAAGCACAGTCTCAGACCCTTGAGCGATGGATGGCGGTTCGTGCACCCTCAATCCAATCCCGTGTCCACAGAATCTATATATAAAATTTTTGTTGAATCCTAGTTCTGTTATCACGTTGTCAGCTGCAGTGAAAACGTCACCGGCCGTGGCACCGGACCTTATCGCTTGGACTCCTGCCTCTTCAGCTTTCAGGGCACACTCGAACATTTCTTTTTGTTTTTTCGTAGGTTCTCCTATACAAGCAAGTCGAGTCATGTCGGAGAAATACCCTTTATAGTGTGTTCCTCCATCCACTACTATTATGTGACCCTTTTTCATTTTTGTGTCTGAAGGGCGGGTATCAGATAGCCTGTACCTGTTTGGACCACTGCGAATCAGGAGTGCAGCCATTAAAGGAGTATCTTCGCTGCCTTCATCTAACATGGCCTTATAAATAATTCTGGCTAACTCTTTTTCGGTCATACCTTCTTCGATAGACTCAAAACCAGCTTGAAATGCTTTGCATGTTATACCACATACTTTCCTCATGTATTGTATCTCTAATGGCGATTTGATCGACCTCATTTTCCATATCAATTCGGAGGAGTCCACGAACTTAGCATGTGGTAAACCATTTCTGATTGCTTCGAAGTCCTTCTGTGATGAATCGATCCGCGTTAAATCGCCTAACTCCAATCCGATGACCCTGTCGACCAACCCTAATTCCTCGATCGTTCCTATAGTAAGTTTCAACGGGTCAATTGGTGGCAAGCCAGTAATTCCTGCTACGAAGAATCGCTTATCCTCGATCCAAGACGAAAGTTCGGCGTTGCCTCTCATTGGCAGTGGCAAAAGCAAAACAGGTGCGCCATCCCTCGGCAGTAGAATGAAATGTAACATGTACCCCCTTGCTTTACTAAAATTAGGTAACATCTTTCTGAATCCAGATAAATATGTCACATTTTCTTCTTCGGTTAAAAGTAATGCGTCTATGTTATATTCATCCATAAGTCTTCTCGCTTTTTCACATCGGTTTTTGTACTCCTCCGATGGGAAGTCAGCAAGATTTTTCATTTCTGTTCCTCGAGCAACTTTACATCAATTTTTGTTGCATTTAGGTTTTTCTACTGTTTCTTTAAAGTTTGCCCCTTAAACGGGCCAGTTAGAAAAGCTAAGATGGAGGGGGAAAAAGGTCATTATTGATCACCCAATTTTTGAGGCTACCGACATTTTGGTGGGGGCAAATAGAACTTGGCTTTTGCGAGAAGGTGCTCACTTTAAAAGGATAATTCCGCCATCAAACATTACTCAGCCTGCCATAACCACCGATAGATTCGATTTCCTTCATTTGACTAGTAAAACTTAACCTTAGGCTGTTAAGAAGCCTTGCGTCTAACTAGAGTAAAAAAAAGGGACCTTACTCTGGTGGTACTGTTCCAAAGAGCTTTCTGAGGTCAATACCCTGCGATTGTCTATAGTTCATAGCCACAGCAGTCAAACCCATTCCAATAGACACAAAGGCCGCTGAGATGATTAAGGTTATTGTATCTAACCCCGCAGCGCTTGCCCACATCATGTATAAAACCCAACCCGTATTCCAGAGACCAAGTCCGCTCAGAAGTGGAAATCCCATTATACTCCATGTGTAGCCTTTGGCGTATATTTCTGGTCTAGTGAGGGGTAATGCCACTTGGGATATGGCAAATAGGAAGTACAGCATCATTCCAAACATCGTTGCAGAGAAGAGAAGGATGTAAGGAATGAATATAGACAGAGTCAGAGCGATTAGACTCATCGCTAAAGCGAAAAGAATGGCGTTTGAGGGGGTGTGATACTTTGGAGAGACTTTCGTGAAAGCCTCAGGCAACAGTCGATCCATAGCCATTGCGAACATAGGTCTGGTAGTCCAATAGAAGTTAGTGGCCATGAAATTGAGTGAGGACAATATAATAGGCACGCACATAAACGCAGCCAACATTGGGTATCCGAGTAGTGCTCCTCCATAGAAATGGGTCGATGGGAGTACAACTGGATTTATCAGTAGGTCACCGCCTGCACCAGCGAAGTATATGAAGTTGTACCTCGTGAGAAGCTCCCCGCAGGAGTTCATCATAGTATATCCTACAATACTTAATATAACAATCATTAGGATACCGCTAATAGTAACTCCTAAGAGTATATTTTTCTTCGGGTTTTCAACTTCCCCAGCTATAGTATAGGTACCGCCTAGCACTAAGAAGATCGATATTAGAAGAAAAGAAGAAGCAGTAGAAGTCCAGTTGAAGTTGAAGGCCGCAGGGTCGTAACCATGAGTATTTGAAACTGCTACTACTTCATTGTATGCGCCGCTACCAAAAGCTCCATCCCAAGCCGCAGGAATAGTTGATGGGGTAACACTCAAAAAACCTACTACCATCAGGACGACAACTGTAATCGAAACAATTGCATTAACTATCATTAGTACTTTCAGATACTTGAGACCTGTCCAATCTAGGGCGAATGCCACTAATATGAACAAGACTCCTATAAGCGCAGCGTAAATCGGCGTTGCACCAATAGTACTGCCCATGGCTGTAAGTTCCGCATTTTCCAAGAAAATCCCGGCTTGTACAAGGAAGAGCCCTATACTCATTCCACCGAAGTACGCTGATACACCAGCACTTATAGTGTTCCATATGATTGTCCTATATCCCTCAATTCCACCTAGTAACGGATGCACAGATCGGGATATGGTCACGTAGTTAGCACCAGCTCGAGGCATAGTGACTATCAACATGGCCGACCCAATCCCGTAGTTCAGCAATTGCAAGGTTCCTCCGATAAGAATTGCTGGCAATAAGCTCATCCCTGGGAATAGGTTGGGCATCTGAGCTAACAAGGTCCAGAACCATGGGTGGAAGAGAGTTGAAAACGTGAAGATAAAAGCTCCAAAAGCTGCTAGTGGTTTGACCAAACCGGAAGACTCTCGAACAAACAACATCTTTGCAGATGACATACGTGCATCTCCTATTTCAACAAATCTCCTATTTCAACAAATCTCCTATTTCAACAAATCTCCTATTTCAACAAAGTATGGCTTTCTACCTATTGTCTATAAAAGTTTTTGGGTTCATGGATTTTTGCGCATCCCCCGCCCGCCCTAACTTGACGACCTAGAATGCATGCAATCTTCAATAAATCTCAGATAAAATGAGAACAAATGTTATTTATGAGCGATAACCTTTGCAAGCATGCGGGCAGTGGTTTGCATGAAAACCGATAAGAGAAAGAGTCTCAAGCGTAAATACAATAGAAAGGTCTCGAAAATCCCTGAGAACGTAGACATTAAAGTCCTCATAAAATTGATACACCTGCTGGATGCCTACAGAGTAAACCGCCTCCTAGACTTCAGACCCTTAGACAAAGATATCAGGCAGGGTAAACTGGGAAAGCGCCTCGTTCAAGAATGGGAAGCCATTAAGAAGAACCTGCGAAAAATGTCAGATTTAGCCGGTGGATCACCCGAAATTGATAGATTAGTCAGACTAAAGAGCATAGTTCGCTTGGTTGCCACAATATACGCGGCTGTTGTTTTTGTTGTCATCGTCTCTGGAACGGCTCTTGTCGACCAGCAGATGTTCATGTATTTTTTTATTGCTTCTATTATTTTGATTCCTATACCTATGTACTTGGAAGTTTTTTTCTTGCGTAGGATTGCCAAAAAAGTCGATGAGGCTTTTGAGAATCATCCTGAGCGATTCAAAATGTTTCGCCGACACCTGAAATTTGTAGTTCAAGATCTCATATGCCAGCTCGCAGACATCATCAAACGTCGAGGCGAGGATCCCGAAAAATACGAGGTAAGGCTATACACGATAAATTATAAAGGCATTGCGATTAAAAAGACGCCAGGACGCTTGGACAGGTGTTACAAGGTTATTCTTAAATGTTGACTATGCTTTTGTGTTGGGACACTATCCCTCAACCCTGTAGAAACTTAACTTAGGCAAATTAATAACGTACCCCCTCATTATCCCTGATTCGTACTCGGAGCCAGGATTAATACAGAGCGTTCTGCCCAGTCTTTCGAAACCGGATGATTCGTGTATGTGACCGTGAAGCCCCAACACCGGATGGTACTTTTCTATACTCTTTCTCACAGCTGTGCTCCCCACATGGATCATAAATGGCATGCCGCCCCTCGTAACTGGCTTCAAATCCTTAGTGAGTTTCGGCGCCAAGTCTAGTTTTGTATTGTAAGGAGGTGCATGAAAGTTGCATATTAAATTATCGTAGTTGCTGACCCGATTAAAATCCTTTTCCAGTTTTCTATAAAGCTCCTCTTCATCGCACTCCCTTGGAGTTTTCCACGGAGTTGGATTCGACCAAGCGCAACTAATCATTTCATATCTATCGTCAATCTGTACAACCTCGCCCAAGGGATAGATAACTCTGTCACTTTCCTTTATCAAGGAATCAACACTCATGCTGTCATCGTTCCCTGGGTTCAAAATGACTTTGACTCGCCTCGGAACTCTTTCTTCAACTAATTTGAGCCATTGTCTAAGACTTTCTTTAACTAACCTAACGAATAGGGCATCAACTTTTTTCTGCGCGCCTTGCAGTTCTTGCAGTTCTTCGGAGGTCGTAACAAACGGGTAATGACCACGCCCCCGGCTCATGTCCATGAACCTTTCAAGCTCTTCTTTGGATCGTATCACCCTGTCCGATCCATACACGTCACAAAACCATTCTCCCGGTTTTCTCTCAATGATCGCTGTGATTGCTTTACCAGTTAAATCTCCGCTCATCATGATAACATCGCAATCGTTGTCTAAACCTGATCTTAGAAACTTTTTCCAAACAACCTTGCTTCCGTGAACGTCAGTAGCATGCATAATTCTAGTCACAGAGAACCTCCTTGTTATAGTGCCGATAATACTTATCAGACTATTTTAGCTTTTTTCTATCACTGCAATTGTAAGCGACTTCATAACCTCGAGCTCCAACAATAAGCAAACAGATTTAAGTATACTCGCAGAAAAAAGGACGCGATGAACATGAAAATCGGTAGGATCAAAGAGAATATTCTCAACGAAATAGATAACAGAGAGAAAGAAATAGTCCGTTTATGCTGTGACCTGATCAGTATTCCAAGCGAAAATCCTCCTGGAGATACCACAAACATCGCGCAATTCTTGAAAGACTACTTAAAGGAGAAAGGATTCAAAGTAGAAGTTTATGAACCAAAAAAAGGCATAGTTAATCTAGTAACAACCGTTGAAGGCTCCCAACAGAAACCAAATCTAATTCTCAATGGCCACATCGATGTGTTCCCTGCTGGTAATGAGAAAGCATGGGACCTACCTCCATTTTATGGACAAGTAAAATATGGCAAGCTATGGGGTAGAGGCGCGGCAGACATGAAAGGAGGGTTAGCCGCCTCCCTTGCCGCATTCACGTTAATCGGGTGTATGGAAATAGACCTGCCAGGAAAACTCACGTTAACGATCGTTTCAGACGAAGAATCAGGGGGTAAATGGGGAACTGAATGGCTGATAGATAATGTCCCAGCGGCGTTAGGTGATGCTTGCTTTATCGGTGAGCCAACCGCTTTGCAGGTTAGAGTCGGTGAGAAGGGCGCATGCTGGTTGAGAGTGAAAACTCAGGGCAAGGCCGCCCATGGTGCGTATACGCCAGTACTGGGTGACAACGCTATCATGAAGATGGCCAAGGTGCTACAAGTAGCAGAAAGCCTAAGAGATGTGAAAGGCAAGATTCCGAATGAGGCCAAAGAATTATCTGAGAATGCAAAATATTATCTTGAAAAAACTTACCCCGGACTAGGAAGGGTGTTTGATCATGTTTCCGTGAACGTTGGAACGATAAAAAACGGAGTGAATGTGAACATTGTTCCAGCATCTTGCGAGGCAGAGCTTGACATAAGAGTTCCCATTGGCATAACTCCTGAGGAAGTCAAAAAAGAGTTACAAGTAAGGCTGCGTGAAGCAGGGCTAGAAGATGTAGAGTACGAGTTCATCAACAAGAACGAAGCGAACTATACCTCTCCGAACGAGAAAGTTGTCAAAGTAGTATGCGAGAACGCCACGGAGGTAACGGGAAGCCGAAGTAGGCCATCTGCCACAGTGGGAGCCACAGACGGGCGTTTTTTCAGAAGAAAATCCATTCCTACCGTAGTCTTCGGTCCTACAGAACATAATATGGGCGCTCCTAACGAGTACATAACTGTTGAAGACTTAATTAAGGTTGCAAAAGTACACTCGGGGGTCGTGATAGACTATTACAACCTAAGTCCTACGCGCACGTAGGTTTCATCCCCACTATTTATAGCCGCTGACCTGTCTATACCACGTCTTTCTTGTACCTACTCTAGCGCGCATTTTCCATCTAAAAGATTTCGGGGCGCGGTCAGTTAGGTCTAACGATTTCGCAATTTTAGTGAGCACATCTGCTTTATCCTCCTCATCGTTCTTCCAAGAAAGGCTACCTTCCGAGAGAATCGACTCCATCTTCCTCAAGTTAGTTATCGCCGTGTACCAGAATCCCCAGTCTTTCGCTAGTAGCTCTGCAATATATTCTATGTTTATCGTTTCCTGATCATTGTCCCCGATGTTATGCTCCCTTAACAACATTGTTAAGTCTATAACGTCCTTATAGTTGAGTTGAACTATTTGTAATTTATGTAAAAGCAGTTCAGCTAACGGAACTGTTGGGTAATCTACATCTAATCTGAAGTTTATGGTATGGCACATAGTCCATTCTCTTGAAAAAACATCAACACAACGTTTATTGATCTCATCATTGAATATGCGCCTTCCATGATAGCGAAGTCCTAAACCCACCCTTTCACTATACCCTAAGCTTTCGAACAGCTTTCCAAGATCGTTGGACCCAACTAGCCGCTTGGTGGTGATGAAATCGATGTCCGTAAACTTTCTTTCTAGCAGTTCTTGAAGATACCCGAATTTCGGGCAATGCACCCGAAAGGCGACGGCGCCCATAACCCTAATCACAAATCCCCTCTCGTCGGATGCCTTGACTATCCTGAACATTTCTTCTGTGTGATTCTGCCTCGGCTTCGTGTCCATTATTTCATCACGGATTTAAATCTGATGAAATAGATTTGACGGTTAATTAATAAAGCTGGCGGTAAGAAATAAGTGGGAATAGGAGGAAGAAATGTGAGTAAACGTCCATGGCCCAATGGCGCGAAATGTGCAATTAACCTAACATTCGATTTCGACGCAGAATCTTCATGGATAGGATCATGGGGCATGAACACGCCAAACCCCTTGTCAAGAGGTGAATACGGGGCAAGGGTTGGAATACCAAGACTACTTAAATTATTAGATAATTACAATCTAAAAGGAACGTTCTTCGTTCCAGGTTATACTGCGGAAAAGTACCCAGAGCTCACTAGGGAAATTCATACCAGAGGTCACGAGATAGGACACCATGGCTACCTACATGAAAGCCCCGAGAAGCTGACACTAGATGAGGAGAAAGAAATCTTAGAAAAGGGGATGGCAATCCTTGTAGACATCACGGGGGAGAAACCGCTTGGCTACCGCTCACCAGGCGCTGATTTCAGCCCCAATACCCCCAAGTTGCTCCATGACCTCGGGTTTGTATATGACAGCACCCTAATGGCCGACGAGAAGCCTTATTGGCTTCGGATTGGAAAATTGGAACATGGCTTGCTAGAGATACCGATATCCCACGAGCTTGCAGACAGCTCGCACTTTCTTTTCAACTTCCCTCCAACGTATCTTGCTGGGATGTCGAGTCCATCTAAGGTCTTCGAGATATGGGCAGATGAGTTCAAGGGATACTACGCGAGCGGTGGGTGCTACGTGCTCATTTGTCATCCACAGATCTCTGGTCGTTATCATAGACTCAAACTACTGGAAAAGCTAATTCAGTATTTACAAGGCCATAAAGGGGTCTGGTTCACTCGGTGTATAGATACCGCTAAATATTGGATGGAAATGGAAGGTAACATAATAGGCTAAGCCTAGGCTTTCGAAATTGCCACACATAATTGAGGCATGCATGAGAAAATACAAATGTGGGAAGCATTCAGCATGAAAGACTTGAAGGACTGCTTGGTTCTACTGAGAGCCCACAAGATTGGAGAGAAAGGAGAAAAGGAAACCATAGACGCTTCATACATAGCTAAACTACTGGCGAAAGACTGGGGATTCTGGTACACCGCAACCACCAACCTCGAAAAAATTAAGAGATTTGTCTCCGAGCTAGACAAATTAGGGGCAGAAGTTGAAATCGACCCTAGCAGCCTTAAAGAAGAAGACAGAGAGGAGATAACAGGGAAAATAGAAAACCTGCTAGAGAGAATAGATAGAGAACCAAAATCCTTCCGATGGAAAATGAGATCTAAAGCCGGCACGAAGAAAAGATGGTACAACCCTGTTGAGACGCCTGAAACAGTAGCTGGATTCGGAATATGGGAAGCCATACTTGAAAAAGAGTAGCTGAACCTGAAGTCCAAGCCTTTGTAAATCCATTCCAAATCAATAGGCTATCAAGGTTCTCATGATCGGTAGTAGCAATGGTACCATTTTCTCCAAATTGCAGCAAGGAAAACGTTTCTAAGTTTCATGGCACAAAAGAGAAATGGATAAAACAAAGAAGAGGATGTAAGGACTTTGTTCCCTGTGTTTAGGAGGACTAAACGATGCTGAACGTGCAAGAAGTGAGAAAAGACTTCCCCATCTTAGAAACAGGCGTAATCTACTTAGACAGCACCGCCAGCAGCCTCACCCCAGAACCAGTGCTTCACAAAATGCTGGAGTTCTACCATCAGTACCGAGCTAACGTGACGCGAGCCGTCCATCACTTGTCCCAAAAGGCAAGCGAAGAATACGAGAAGGCCCACACCAAGGTTGCCCGTTTCATCAACGCCAAATCCGATTCTGAAATCATCATGACTCGAAATACCACCGAGGGAAT
>Ga0209991_10001349_pt1 | contig 11102 bp, 8 predicted proteins | sample ChitaG_FD_183167 | JGI IMG/M metagenome (GOLD analysis project Ga0209991, IMG submission 183167) | Deep subsurface microbial communities from South Pacific Ocean to uncover new lineages of life (NeLLi) - Chile_00310 metaG (SPAdes)... | ecosystem: Environmental > Aquatic > Marine > Oceanic >...
AATCCAGATGCCTATTTCAATTTAGGCCTTATTTATTTTGAAGAGAAAAAGTACGATCTTGCTGAACAAAACTTGAGGAAGGTAATACAGATTAACCCGCAGGACGCTCAGGCCCATGAGTTACTAGGGGACCTGTACGCAGAGAAAGGAATGTATTTACAGGCAGCGGATCACCATGAAAAAGCCGCCCATCTAAAATCTCAGGGTTCTCAACCTCCAGAATAAATTTTACTTAGCCTGGCATTTCTAGTTTAATAAAAAGAAGCTACAGGAATACTATTGATTTTTCACTTTTTGGCTTCGTTAAAGAAATGGACGGAAGGTGTTGTCCTGTGCTCGTAAGAATACATACGTTAAGACTACTATCTCGTTACTGATGTGTCCATGAGACTCTCGTATATTTTAATTAAAGCGGCAGTATCTTTGCCGCCTAAACCCTTTGCTTGAGCAATCTCGTTCAAGACCTGGACAGTGCTGGCAATAATAGGAGGTGCTCCACATTCTTTAGCCATCCCTACTGCTAAAGCACTATCCTTGCATAGAAGATCAATAGAAAACGTAGGAGTATAGTCATTTTCAACTATTTTTTTCGCTACCTCACAGAAAAGGCCGCTCACGGTAGCGGCGCCACTTTTGGAAATGGTCTCAAAAACAACTCTTGGCGAAAGACCCGCCTTTTTTGCCACTGTCAACATCTCGGCTGTCATAGCGTTAATGGTGGAGAACATTAATTGGTTAACTAATTTTAAAGTATTGCCAGCACCTGATGGACCAACATATACCAACTGGTTAGCAAAAGTCCTGAGTATAGGTCTACATCGCTCAAAATGATCAATATCGCCTCCTACAGGTAATACCCAGCGACCTATAGACCTGGGTCTTCCCAATATCGGTGCGTCCAGGTACCCTACCTCCATTTCTTCGGCCATACCTGCCATCTTCCGTGTAGTCGACGGATCCACCGTACTAAGGTCAACAATTATCTGTCCTTGGTGCGCGGCTGATAAAAGGCCTTTTTTTTCAGAGACAACCTCTTTAACCTGAGCTGGCCCGGGTAAGGACAAGAGTGCGATCTCCACTATTCTAGGTAACTCATCTACAGAGTCAACCGTTTCCACTCCCATCTCAACAGCCTTTCTCCTAACTTGGGGCAAAAGGTCATATCCAACTACTACATAATTATTTTCTAGGAGCTTAGAGGCCACGATCTGTCCCATAGTTCCGATCCCAACTAAGCCAATTTTTATTTTTTTCTTGTCATTTAAGGACATCTCGAATAACTTCTCCTTCTGCATCTTTTGGTACCGGGATACCAAAAATGTAAGCTACTGTGGGGGAAATATCAATAGACCTAATTGGTTGTTTTCGACTGAGTTGCGGCATACCTGGTCCGGATAAAATCATGGTCGCGTGCATTTCCCTTACGTGAGGAAGAGAGAGATGCACACCTGAGAAATTTCTGGTCATCGTTGCCGGTTCCGCATTCTCCGGGTTGGGAATAACTCTCTCGGTGCCGTCTTTGTATTTTACTCCAGCGGGATAAATGAATGGATTTGCTAAATACCCAGGCTTAAAAGCAAATAGTACATCACCGATACGATCAAATCCTGGTCCTTCAAAAATACCTAGTGTGTTGGCTTCTTCCTTGCGAACAGCTACTGAGACCATGCGTTCTCCGGTTTCAGGATCCCGCATCTCCATTAAAGCATCAATGATTTCCTCTTGTACTTTGCGGTAGTCTCCAAGCTCGACGATTCCATCCGGATCCCGTCCTTTCAAATTCACAAATACATGGGCATGACAGGGTTCAAGGGGAAAGCACTTGGTTTTGGCCCAATCAATTGTCATCTCTCCTGTCCTGGTATCGAGTCTGTAACTAATGAGCCCCCTATCAGCCAGGTATTTTTTGAGATAAGGATTCCAGTCAAGACGAGAAAAACCGTGATCTGAAACGAGAAGTATGAGCGTCTCCTTAAGATCCACGTTTTTGAGAATACTACCCACACCTTTGTCTATCTGAATGTATGCGCGTCGTATGTAATTAAGCCACATATCTTTTTTCTTCGGGTCATAATGGCACGATTTAGGGTCGATACCACCATAGACGATATGCTGAAGGTGGTCAATGGTGAACACACAACTGAAAGCCATATCCCATTCTTTCCGTTCGAGGACATAACTGGTGGTTTTCGTCCACCAATCCACATGAGCCTGTAGCTGATCCATGTAAAATTCGAGGTCTACCCATCTATCCATGTACGCCCAGGGATCATCAACTTCCATATAAGGACCGGCTACTGCCTCGATTTCTTGAGTGAGTTCTTCGGGAAGTGTATATGTCTCAGCGCTGGTAATAGCACTCACATACAACTTCAGGATCTCAGCATTTTTATCAAGTTCTACTAAATAAAAGTAAAACCTTCCCTGGCGGCTTTTCTTATCTCCTTTGAAAACCTCTGTCACCCAATCACTTTTTTGATTTACTCGAAGACGAGCAACTGCATCCCTGGCGTCCTTGGATGGACTAATCAGAATTTCATCATAACCGTCTCCCTTGGTATCGATAATAGCTACATAGTAACTTATCCCAGGAGCATACACTGGAGGAACCGTAATTTCAAATTCCAGAGGCATTTTTTTAGAATCCGGTAAATTCTGCCAGTCTTTAGCTGGTCTTGGCTTAATCACAACCGCGCGACCGGGAACTTGATTACAGGAGTATCTTTCGGTAGCAAAAAGGCAGCTGCTGGCAATATCCCAAAGAGGCATATAAAAGAAGCGGAAAGGTGGGTTGAGAGAAGCTCCAATTTGAATACCGTTAGTTAATTTCTGCAGAGGCCAAGTAACTGGCCAGTTTATGAGAGCTGCCCGTTTGCCGACGCGAGCGCCTGCTTCCCATAATGTCTCTGCTTTCAGAAGCCTCTGGTCAAAAGAGGTATACCATTTATCCAGTTTCTCACCAGGAAGATGCACCATAAGGCTAGGTATACCACTGGTACCCGCCGCCGCTCCAGTAACAATAGAGACCCAGGCAGTAGCAGTTAATGGAGGAAAAGTTGTCACCACCCTTGAAAAAATGCCCCGTTCCAGCAAGCTAGTTATGTTGGGTATCACTCCCTCCCGTGCAAATACCTGAATCAAATCGGGTAAAGCCGCATCCACACCAATAACTAACAACTTAGATGGTTTTTTTACAGACATTATTCTTCCTCCCAGAGCACGGTATTATCAAACTTGTATGGTCACTCTAAACTTTATACTCTGCAACACCGTCTATCACTTCTATTTGATAGCTCCGAAGGTTAAGCCTCTTATTATATGCCGTTGGGCAATAAGTACCACTATTATCACAGGAATCATAATCATAGTGCCGGTCGCCGCAAATGGGCCCCAGAGGGTTTCTTCTGTGGTCAGGAAACTAAAGATGGCTACCGGAACAGTCTGAACCTTTCGCCCTGTCAGTATAGATGCGTAAAGAAATTCGTTCCAAGAGGCGATAAATGCCAATATACCGGTAACTGCAATACCCCCAGCCACCTGAGGAAGCATCACGTATATGAAAGTAGTAAAGGGAGATGCGCCGTCTATGAGTGCTGCTTCCTCTAATTCATGTGGTAAATCCTGGAAGTACGTAATCATCAACCAAATACTAAAAGGAATTAAAAGCGTCAAATGAATCGTTATCATTCCTATATAAGTATCAAACATCTTGAGCTTATGGAGAATCACGAAAAAAGGGATTAAAAGGCTAATGGGGGGTGCCATTTGGGTAAATAATGTAAAAAACGATAGCTGCTCTCTAAACTTGAAACGAAATCTAGCGTAGGCATATCCTGCCGGTACCGCTACCAGAAGAGTTATAAGTGTTGTAGTAAGGGCAATGACCAAACTATTACGAATGCTCGCTACTATGCCAAAAAATCTTAAAGCTCTAGCATAATGATTGAGGATCGGTTTAAAAACAAGAGTTGGTGGTACTGTGAATATGGAGGTACGCGGTTTGAAGGAGGTTGCTGCTATCCATCCTACAGGAATAAGCCACGTTCCGATCACAAATAAAAGTAATAAGAAGGCTATGATGGACTGTATGTATTTTATACTTCTTATTTTAGACTGTTCTATCAGCATTGGAAAAAATCTTTCTATCTACGGGATACTCTTATACGCAAAAATAAGAAGCTGATTCCTGTGGTAATTAACAACAGAACAGTTGCCAATGCCGCACCATAGCCAATGTTAAGGGCAGTGAATGATGCTCGATATGTGTATAGGTTAAGTATTTCTGTAGCTGTTCCTGGTCCACCCCCGGTAGCTGAAAAAATCGCTGCAAAAGCTCGTAGAGCAATCATAGTTCTTATGACGATGACAATGACAATAGAAGGACGCAATAATGGTAATGTGATGAACCAAAAGCATTGCCGGGCACCAGCTCCATCAATTTTCGCCGCCTCTAAAGGTTCTTGAGGCAAAGCAGCCAATGCTGCCAAAAATACTAAAAAGGCAAATGGCGTCCACTGCCAAGTATGCATAGCAATAACCGAAAGCAAGGCTAACTGAGGGTCTCCAAGCCAGCTGTGTGACCCTATACCTAACTGCACAGCTATATAATCGAGAAGACCGAAACGTGGCGTTAAAAGTAATGTTCGCCAAGTAAGGCCTGTAACCACAGGTGATAGAACCATCGAAAATAATACCGCAGTACGTACAATCCCGCGTCCAATTTCTACTTTGGACAAAGCAAGTGCAAGTCCTAGGCCAATTATAACTTGTAAAAATACCGTAGCTGTAGTGTAAAATGCGGTTAGTTGTAGCGAATGCCAGAATCGGCCATCTCCTAATATAGCAAAGTAGTTATTAAACCCAATCCAGGCATTTTTCCAAGGCTTTGTTAGGTCGAATTGGTGTGTACTTGTGACCAAAAGATAAACCAGAGGAAAAGCAAAAATGATTACCAGAAATGCTATGCTAGGAGAAACCATCTTCCAAGCGAAATGCTCCTGCTGTTTTGTCCACCGGGGGCGCTCACGCTTGACACTACGATGACGGGGAGAAGTAATGCTTTCCCCATCATCGTAGTTCACTTTTTCATTCTGACGGCTAATTCTAAATCTCTGTTCCATTATCCAAATTAGTATGCAAACTTAACTGAAGGCTACTTCATAATCTCTATGATTCTTGCATTTGCCTCATCCAGTGCCTGTTTTGGCGTTTTTTCACCTACCAAGGCAGATTGGATCGCTATAGCCATAACCTCACCGATTTGAGGCCACTCAGGTACCCGCGGACGCCAATCAGCATCTGTATCCTCGCGCAATGACGTTAGAACCACATCAATGAAATTCCCTTCCTGAAAACCGACGAGTTTCTGATACTCGGGGTCCTGCCAGATTGACATACGGTTGACTCCTGTCCGTATAACAGCCTCTGGTGATTCCTTATAGAGCGCGCTTCGAAACTGTGTAGGGCGCGATGCAAGCCACTGGATGTAAAGCCAAGTAGCCTTCTTTTTTCGCTTTGATATGTTGCTGTTGATAGGTGTAGTCCAGTTCCATATACTGGTGACTCGTCTACCACTGGGACCTATTGGCCAACGATGATAACCTATTCGGCCAGCAACTTTTGATTTGCCGGGGTCCTCAATGATAGAAGCTGTACTGTTAGCATCAATATACTGGACAACGGTACCTGCTGCAAAAGCCTCCATAATTTCAGGCCAGTTCCAGTTTTCAACTCCGGGAGCACTCCAGTGCTGTAATACATCAACATAGTACTCTAATGCATCAATGCCAGCCTTGCTGCTAACAGCAGGCTTACCAGTTGCGTCGAACCATTCTCCACCCCAGCTGCGGAAGAGTGATGGCCAAATATACATGTTCTGTCCAGCTCCTCGAAATCCACGCAGGACAAGACCAGCTAAATTTTTCTCAGGTTGATGGGTCTTTTGAGCGGTCGTCCGAAGTTCCTCAAACGTCTCTGGCACTGCAAGTCCAAATTGATCGTAAATATCGGTACGGTAGATATGTATGGTGGCCTCACCCTCTACGGGCATAGCGTAGAGCTTACCCTTTATGCTATCAGCCTCACGCCAAAGTGGGATAATGTCTTCGAGATTAAACCATTCCAGATCTGTAAGAGTAGGATCGTTCAAATACTCATCCAGAGGCTCCACCCAGTTATTGGCAACGTACAACGGAATATACATAGGATCTGCTGTGTGGCTTACATAGGTGCCTATCCCCATGGCAAAATCTAAGACAGCTTTTTCCCGCATCTCTCGTGGTGGAATTACATCAAAAGTAACCTTAATACCAGTTAATTTTGTGAACCCCGGTGTAATGGCTCGGAACTTGTTGAAATAATGAGCCGGAGTAACCAGAACATTTATTGTCTCACCTTCAAACTGTTTCCAGTCTATGTCAGCCTTCAGGTAGATATTGGACTCTGATTGGGTCGCCACTGCAACACCACTCATCAGAAACAAACTACCAAGAACAACTATGCTCAAAATTTTCCAGCATCTCAATTCTAACATAATTACCCTCCATCTAATAAAGAATTAACCAGGGGTCTACTTCTTTAAAGCCGGTATCACACCTCCTTTCTTACTTTTTGACCCCTCTCATATCTTTTCTCTATTTACAAACATACAAATATTAATCAAATTTTAACATTTTTGTAAACTATTTCATTTCCTAAATAAATGAAATCCAGGCTTTACAAAACATCCCGGGAGTACCAGAATTCTCGGGTTCTTACCCACATATTTTTCAGCAGTTTTTAAAGCGTCTTTAAAAGTATTTGTGGGAATGCATCCCATTCCTCTGGCATATCCAGGTTTGCGAGCTCCTGGAATAAATATGGCACTTGTATGTCTTAAAGCAATGGTACCACAAGAAACCATAGAAAAAGCATGGAAAGGATGATAACCATAAGCAAACCTAAATTTATAGAGGTACTCCGGCTTATTGGAAATCTCATCTTCAAACCTCACCAATTCTGTAAAATCTGATATTTCTTGGAGTTTATTGTAAACCTCGTGATAAGAAGAGAACCATTCATCATTAAACCATCCGTTACATAAAGAGGCACAAATTATTACCCCGCCCTCATTGAAAACCCCGTAGTCTCTGGCTAACTGGGCCCCTATAGCCTGCAACATTAAAATCGGATTGGTTCCATGGCCAGGACCGTAATGAAACCCTCTCGGTTCACCGAAGACCAAGACGTCAAACTTATCCTCTATGTCCAGATAAACATTAGTTCGTTTATCTGCCAACTTCCAGCTTTCTCTTTGAACCTTTTCTCCATCTCCTGCGTATACGCCAAGAATCTGGTTATCTGTTCCCAGCACCGCATCTACAAAGAAAAACTTCTTTCCGATACCTTTTTCAATGGCCTTGCCAACTGCATCAAATTGTTGGCGCATTTTGCTTCTATCGGTATTCACCGGGATAAAACTTTCAAGATGCATGGTATCCGGGCAGTGATGACAGCGAATAGACCTCCAGGTGGTCATTCCGGTTGCTATCATCTTATATCCGCCACTGTAGCCACCGTAGGGATTCCCCATAACGTGCCCGATGGAGATTGCTAGATCTGATTCTACAATTTCTTTATTCACTTCAACGACGTCTCCCAACTCATCGAATCCAAAGTTTACAATATTATCGGGGTCTTCACTATCATGCCAGACTAACCTATCGGGCCAGAAAGCATTCATGATCTCCTTGCCAAGATACCAGTCCATTTCCGTCTTTGTATTTTTGCGATGAAGCCCCGGACACATTATCAGCTTAACGTCCTCTAACTTAACCCCTGCCTTCCTTAACTCTTCAACAATCATAGGAATGCAGACTTTTCGATGTGCCTCTTTATGCACTCCACCTTTTACTCTATCTGGGCAACATATGACAACCTTCATTCCTGGTTTTGCTAACTCTCTTAGAGGTGACATTCCCAACGGATTTTCAAGGGCTTTTCTGGTTGCCTCGTAAGGGTCCACTTGAGGTGGGTCCTGCCTTAAATCTTCAGGTGTCAAGATTACCGCACTATCAGGTACCTCGACAGACATTTTAGTATCGCCATATTCAACGAAAGTCTGCTTCATCTTCTGAGAAATTTCCCCCCTTGAACTTCGCTTTATCGAAATCTTTTATAAAGCTCTGGGAACAATCTTTACTCATAGTCTGAACCGATCCTTGGCCTCTACGTCGAATCCCTCACAACAAGCTCAGGTTTAAGGAGTATGCGCTGAGATTTTGTCCCTTTTTTTGTCATTTTCGTCAGTAGGACCCCTGCTGTCTTACTTCCCAATAGGTATTTAGGTAATCGTATAGTAGTTAACGGAACAATTGAAAGAGAAGCAAATTCAATATCATCATATCCCACGATAGCTATATCATCTGGGATCTTTAAGTTACGTTCAAAGATAGCTTTCATTGCTCCTAGGGCAAGATAATCATTAAAAGTAGCTATTGCCGTAAAGTCCAGTCCTTCGGAAAGGATCTTTTTGACGACCCGATACCCTCCCTCCAGTTTCGGACTAACAGCTTTCAGCAGTTTTTGATTTACTTTTATTCCGTGTGCAACCAAGGCCTTCTTGTGCCCGTGGACTCGATCCCGGGCTAAGCTAAAGTATGATGGACCTCCTAAATATAATATTCTCTTATGCCTCTTTTCAATTAAATGTTGGGTTGCTAGAAATGCTCCTATTTTATCATCAAAGCCAACATAATCAGTGTCTGTTGCTTTAAAGTGACTCATCATTAGTACAAAGGGTACTCTCGCTTTCTGCAAGTACGAGATATTTAGACTTCTCTTTCCTACCGGGGTTACCACGACGCCATCCACCCTCTTTTGGATCAATGTTGCTATAGCCTCTTCTTCTCTGCGATAGTCACCATCAGAATTACAAATTATAATATTGTATCCTTTTTCCCTTAATTTTTCGTCTATTCCATGGATGACCGGATTAAAGAAGGGATTGAATAGATTAGAAACGACAACGCCTATTGTTTTGCTTTCTCCAGATTTGAGGCTCTTAGCTAGTAAATTAGGAACATATCCTAATTTCTTGGCGATTTTTAGAACTCTCTTCCTCGTTATAGAGCTCACATCTGGCTTATTATTTAGTGCACGAGAAACAGTGTTGACAGAGACACCAGCCATTTCGGCAATTACACGTTCGGTTACCTTGGACACCTGCCCCTCGGTTCAAAATAGTTTATCGGTAACGGCACCGGTATCGGCACCATATATTATAATAATTTTTTCATACTTGTCAACCCCCCGAATTAAATCACCTAAAATCTAACCGAAAGGGTATTGGTTGAATCATATAAAATCTAACCGTAATTTGGTATCATACTCCTTGACTTGATGAAAAGTCAGGGAGGAAAGGACAATGGATATGTACTCAAGAACCCAATATCTCAAAAGACTGCAAAAAAGGTACTTTCAAGCTCGCTCAAAAAAGGAGAAATCTTCTATTCTTGATGAGTACTGCAGGAACACTCACCAGAATAGGAAGTATGTGATCAGAAAGATAAACTCTTCCTTTCCTTCAGAGCCAAAGAGGAGGAAGAAGAGAAAAGTAATCTATGATGGCTATGTGAGAGCAGCTCTCGCAAAAATCTGGGAGATTTTTGACTACCCTTGTGGACAAAGACTGGCTCCACTTCTAAAAGCTGAAGTAAAAAGATTAACACAGCTAGAGGAGATCTTAATTCCCAATGAGGTGGCTGAAAAGCTAGAGGCGATCAGTCCCGCTACTATTGATAGAAAACTCAAACATCAAAGAGAGGTTCTGCATCTTTTAAAGAATCGATCTTCTCCTAAGCCTTCTTCTTTGCTCTACAGGAAGATACCCATAAGGCTCACCGAGTGGGATACCTCGAAGGTAGGTTTCCTGGAGATAGACCTGGTTAATAACTGTGGCTCTTCTACCCTTGGGCTCTATATCTGTTCCTTAAATAGTGTTGAGATTTCCTCCGGCTGGTGGGAGGCAGAAGCTATTATGGGAAAGGGACAGGATCCCACCTTCGAAGCTTTAAAGAGAATACGAGAAAGAGCGCCTTTTGAATGGAAAGGAATTGACTCTGACAATGATCCTGCTTTCATCAATCATCATCTGGTAAGATACTCTGAAAGGGAGAATCTTGATTTTACCCGCTCCAGACCTAATAAGAAGAATGACAATGCCTATATTGAACAGAAAAACTGGACTCATGTAAGAAAGGTAGTTGGATATCTAAGATATGATACTGACAAAGAACTCGCCCTCATGAATTCTCTTTATGAGAATGAGCTAAGACTCTACAAAAACTTCTTTTGTCCGGTGATGAAACTCAAAAGAAAAGAAAGAATTGGAGGCAAAGTAAAAAGAAAGTACGATGTTCCTAAAACTCCGTATCAGAGGCTCATTGAATCAGGACAAATCTCAGAAGAGGCAAAGAGAAAATTACAAATCCTTTACCAGAGTCTTAATCCTGCAGAATTAAAAAGAAGGATAGATAAGAAAACTCATGAACTCTACCAAGTCTACGAGGGGGAAAAGAGAGGGCAAGAAGCTGTTCCCTCTAAAAAACAAACTCCTCGTACGGTTACAAATTATATGATTCAACAACCTCTAACTGGGTTACCTCACTAAATGATTTGACACGTGACCGCGGTTTTTCTTTTGACTTTCGCTTCAAACTACTATGATAATTAATAACCTGAATTCTACCATTTTTGCTCAAAGTTATTTTCAATAGCCTCTTCAAGAATTTCTAAATATCTTTGATAGCCCTCTTCATACAGCCTGATGTTTTCATCCCGGGGAATTACAAAAGTGGATTTTTGCAGGCTGAGTTGAATCCCTCTTTCAAATAACCTGGCTGATACCTCTTCTACTGGCTCATCAAGCACTCCTGCTGCAACAATGTAGGCAGCACCAACCGCGGCACCCTCAGTATGAGGATTGATAAGCTCCTTACCGTAAACATCCGATCTTATCTGGCTAGCTTCTTCGCCTTTAGAACCGCCCCCGGTAATGGTAATTCTTTTCGGCTCAGCTATTTTCTGCTTTTGCATACCTCTTTGTAAGAGCTCAAAGCCATACT
>Ga0209991_10001350_pt1 | contig 11101 bp, 5 predicted proteins | sample ChitaG_FD_183167 | JGI IMG/M metagenome (GOLD analysis project Ga0209991, IMG submission 183167) | Deep subsurface microbial communities from South Pacific Ocean to uncover new lineages of life (NeLLi) - Chile_00310 metaG (SPAdes)... | ecosystem: Environmental > Aquatic > Marine > Oceanic >...
AACTCGCCTCATCCGAATTTACAAGAAAGAAAAAGAAAAAGCGACTCGACGCCATCGCCGCCGCTGAAATCTTAGAGGCATTCCTCGAACAAAAAAAAACAAAATAATCCTACCGTTCCAGCGTTTTTTTATATCGTCCCCGCGCAGGTGGGAATCCACTTTCTCCGTCATAGCGAACATCGCAAAGCGATACGTGGCAATCTCATATTTGGCCCTGGATTTTAATCAAGGTTTTTCTTGCGTTATTTCCACTCGCAGTACCATTAACTACTTCGGGTAAAACTTTTTGGAGGATTTTATAATTTTCCCCGCTGACCGGCGTTTGTTGAGTGGAAGAACCCAGCAGTTGACAGAGTGGTTATGAAACATTAGCCTTTTGCGAGTTAGTCACCGGACATATTTTGAAAGGGGAATAGTCTTATGATTGTAGCAAATATAGCTATCAACTCAATCGACTTGACCATAATAGTTATATATCTGGTCGGTATTGTTGTCATAGGCTGTTGGGCGGGCTTTCGTCAACGCCGAACCTCGGAAGGGCAGGGGTACTTTCTTGCCGGCAAAACGCTCACCTGGCCTGTTATTGGTCTGGCACTTTTCTCAACAAACATCTCCACCGTCCATCTTGTTAGTCTAGCAGAGGAGGGATACAAGAACGGCCTGGCCTACGGCAATTTCGAGTGGATGGCAGCATTTTTGCTAATCGTTTTGGCATTGTTCTTTGCACCTTTTTACCTCCGTGCCAGGGTGGCAACATTGCCTGATTTTCTTGAGAAACGTTACAGCCGACCCTGTCGCGACTGGCTGGCTTTCATTTCAATCATCTCGGCCATCTTCATCCACATTGGCTTTTCTCTTTACGCCGGTGCTGTAGTACTTAGGGGTATGTTCGGCATCGACATTATGACAAGCATTATCTCTGTTGCAGTACTGACAGGTCTCTATACTATCATTGGAGGCCTATTGGCTGTGGTTCTAACCGAGTCGATTCAAACTATCGTCCTTGTAGCCGGAGCGGTCTGCGTAACGGTAATCGGGCTCTACCATGTAGGCGGATGGTCAGGATTGGCTGCCAGTGTTGAGCCGGTCAAACTAACAATGCTTCGCTCGTCCGACGACCCCTCAGCGCTGCCGTGGTATTCGGTATTTTTGGGCTATCCTGTTATAGGCCTGTGGTACTGGTGCGCCGACCAGACGATTGTTCAGCGCATACTGGGCGCCAAGGATGTCAATCACGCCCGCGTGGGTCCTCTATTCACCGGCTTCATCAAAATCCTGCCGGTATTTATTTTCGTACTTCCGGGCTTAATCTGCCTCGGACTAATCAACCAGGGTAAGCTGCCTGATGAGTTGACCGATTCAGCAGACACCTATGCCTTTATGATTAGCCATATATTACCTGTTGGCCTCAAGGGATTGGTCGCCGCAGCGCTGTTGGCGGCATTAATGAGTACCGTTTCCGGAGCGCTGAACGCTATCGCCACATTGTTTAGCTATGATATTTACAGGCGATGGCGTCCTCAAACCACTGACAGGACTCTGATAATCGTCGGCAGGGTAGTTACGTTCATTGCGATGATAGCTGCTATTGTATGGTCACCCTTTGTAAGCCATTATCCAAGCATCTTCCAGGGAATTGTTGCGATAATCTGTTACATTGCTCCGCCTATCACAGCGGTCTTTATCTTCGGCGTGTTCTGGCGACGAGCCAGTGCCACAGCGGCGCTTATGACGCTCTGGATAGGCTCGAGCTTAGGACTGGCGGTCTTTCTGCTCGATTGGTTCAAGGATAAAGACTGGCTGAAACAATATATCGAGTGGAAAGTTCCGTCTATGATGGCAACCTTTTACCTGTTTTTACTATGCTCTGCAATCATCATTATTGTATCACTGTTTAAACCTCATAAGCATAGCGCTGAAAGTAAATTGCTGGTGTGGGATAATCCGATGGAGGCTCTGCGCGGCCAGGCCTGGAAGGGCATCGGCAACTACAAATTCCTTGCAGCATTACTGTTTATCACTATGGTGATATTATATATAACATTTGCCTAAGCTCGTTGCAGAAACAAAATCATATACTGACCTCACAAATGGGTAAATAACTATTAATGTCTAAGGAGAGTGTTGTAATGAGAAACTCCACCAAACTTGCAGTGGTTGCTGTAACACTGCTTGCCCTGTCTATTATGACCAGCGGTTGCGCACAGCCGAAGCCCCGGCGATACGGCAGCGTCATTGGGATAAAACAGGAAAGTATCGAAGAATATAAGCGACTGCACGCAGATGTCTGGCCAGCCGTCCTGAAGAATATCAAAGAATGCAATATCCGCAACTACGCGATATATCTTGGTGAATTGGAAAAAGGCAAGTATTATTTGTTTAGCTACTTCGAGTATATCGGTGAGGATTTTGAGGCCGATATGGCCAAGATGGCAGCCGACCCCACGACGCAGAAGTGGTGGGATGTCTGCAAGCCTTGTCAGGAACCGCTCAAGACGCGGGCCAAAGGCGAATGGTGGGCCCAAATGGAAGAGGTATTCTATTGCGAATGACATCAAGAGAACGTGTTTTAACAGCATTTGAACACAATGAGCCTGACCGTGTGCCATGCTGGTGTGGGGCATCGGTCGAATTCTGGGAAAAAACCAAATGGCAATTGCAACTCGATGATGAAGGTCTGCGTATGCGGTTCAGAGACGATTTTCGGCGAGTGTTTGCCGAGTATGCCGGACCGGATTTTCCGCTGTCGAAAACCGCTACGCATCAAACGATATTCGGTGTAGAGCGCCGTGGCATTGGCTATGGTCAGCCGTTGAACCATCTGCTGGCAAATGCCACACTAAAGGAGGTCCACGACTACCACTGGCCCAACCCGGAATGGATGGACGTCTCAAAAATCAAAGCCCAAGCAGAAGCGTATCAAGGAGAATATGCCATTCTCGGTGGTGACTGGTCACCATTCTGGCACGACGCCATCGACTTGTTGGGTATGGAAAATCTTTATATGAAAATGTATGACCAGCAGGAGCTTGTCGATGCGGTAATGCAACACATAGTCGATTACTACGCAGCAGTCAGCCAGCGGATATTCGATGCTGCTGCAGACGCTATAGATATATTTTTCATCGGAAACGATTTTGGAAGTCAAAATGGCCCGCTGCTGGGCGCAAATCTTTTCAACAGATTTATCCTTCCGTACTTAAAGCGGCTGATTGACCTCGGCCATGCGTATGGCTTGAAAGTTCAACTTCATTGTTGTGGCGGATTCGCAGCCCTTATCCCGCAGATGATTGAAGCCGGACTGGACGGCCTGCACGCCGTTCAGCCATCCTGTTACGGTATGAACCTGGCAGAACTAAAGACAAATTTCGGGGATAAGATTCTATTCAACGGGGCTATTGACTCGCATCACGTATTGATTGACGGCTCAGTCGATTTCGTTCGGCAAAAAACACGCCAGGTACTTGAAATAATGAAACCGGGTGGTGGATACGTCGCCGGTGCCAGCCACGATACCATTCTTGAAGAAACTCCTCTTGAAAACGTTCTTGCTATGTTCGATACCGTTGGCGAATACGGAGTCTACAAATGATTGGAAAAGCGGTCAGGAATTTGCAGATATGGCCATGAAACATTAGTACTTTGCAAGCTAGTGCCTTTTCTAAAAAGTGAGTGTAACATTCTATACCTGCTGTCATTTCGACCGAAGCGGAGAAATCTGTTGAATGTACTTCGCCGAAGGCGAATCAAAAAGTTAAACTTATTTATTGGAAATGGCACTAGTCGATGGACATACATTGAGAGAGGAATCCAATGACCTCAAAAGAACGTATGATGCGTGCACTGCACGGAGAAAAGCCTGACCGTTTGCCGGTTACGATTCACCAGTGGCAGCAGTGGCACTTGGATACATATATGGATGGTATGGACACATTGTCTGCGTTTAAGGCTACGGGAATGGATGCAGCTATCCAGTACTTCGAGGCAATGGGACAGTTCTGGATTCCCAATGTGGAAAATTACGTCGTACAGACGCCACAGTGGCGGGAAGAAATCGAAGTCGTCAACAGTGACCCGTCCAATAAATTACTTCACCATACTATCACAACACCGCAAGGTCAGCTTACTTACAAAACCGGTGGAAATCTTACAACCACATGGGTTACTGAATACCTTATCAAAAACCATGAGGACATCGACCCGATAGAGAAATATATGCCTGTAGCCAAACTGGATAAGAAAAAGGTTGCAGCCGAGTACGATGCCATAGGAGATGCCGGTATTCTGCGGGGGTTTGTCTGGGGAGACCAGGCGGGCTGTTGGCAGCATGCCTGCTGTCTGATGGATGTGCAGGACCTCATATTAGAGACAATTGATAATCCCGACTGGGTGCACCGCCTGATGCGGATTCTACTGGAGAAGAAACTATACTTCATCGAGAAATCACTGGCCGGTGCAAAATTCGATTTGATTGAGACCGGTGGCGGCTCTGGCAGTGACACCCTCATTTCCCCAGGTCTCCATCGTGAGTTTTGTATGCCCTATGACCGCCAAATCCATCGCGCATTGCACAAGCACGGCTTTCTAATAACATATCATACCTGTGGTGGTATGATGAACATTCTGGACCTGATTGTAGAAAACGAGACCGACGTTTCTGAAACGCTCGCACCCCCGGGTGTAGGTGGAAATATCACGGAGCCTGAAAAGGTTCAGCAGGTTTATTCAGGCAAAGTTGCAATGATAGGAGGGATGGACCAGTTCAACATACTAACATCAGGCACAAAAGAGCAGATAAAAGCTGAAGTACATCGTCTCTTTGAAGGATTTGGCAAAGACGGAGGATATATCCTTGCTGCATCAGACCACTTCTTTGATACCCCCGTTGAGAACCTCGTAACTTTTGCACAAGCAGCAAAGGAGTGTGTCTATTAACACCACCGTATCATAATCGTTGGGACCTGACACTTTGTTTCTAATGGGGTTTACCCACTAAATCCGACAATGAAAAGCTGAAAGTCCAGGTGCGGATATGAAAAAAGGGCTGCAAGCCTAAAATTCGCAGCCCTTTCGTTTTAATTGCTGCTATTGTTTTCAGAGTTAATCTTGGTCGTGCGGAACTGTAACGGTTGTGCCTCCAAGCGTAACATTGCCTGAATCGTCGGCCGCCTGATAGGTTATAATATAAACTCTACCACCTCCGGTTCCACTGCGTTCCGCTCGCAGCCAGATTCCATCTGAGTCTACCTGAATATCACCAACAGTATGCCCATCACCTTGGGTATTATCATACATTGGGTCGAAAGCATTTATCTCATCGCCTTCGTTCATTGTGATGCTTATCAGCGTCACATCCAGCGATTCATCACAGTTGTCGCTTACCGTCCAGCTTGGTGTAATGAGAACCATCTTGTGATTCGGCGGCCAAAGCACATCAGGCTCAACAGACAAACTAAACTCCGGCGGAATTGTATCTTCCACAATCACCGTCCGCGTTACTTGAGCCGCCGAATTGCCTGAATCATCGGTCGCATCATAGGTCACCTCGTACGTCCCGCATGTCGAGGTATCTACCGTGTCGCCGCCGACTATGACCGGCACATCGTCGTCGCAGATGTCCATTGCCGTTGCGCCTTCCTCTGTGTAGCTATCAATGCCGCACTCCAATGTTATGCTCGCATCGCCGTTGAGACTAATCACCGGAGGCGTAGTGTCCTGAACCGTAACCGTTAAGGTATCTTCCCCAACTCCGGCATCGTCATCGGTTACGGTTAAAGTGACTGTGTAGACACCTATATCACAATACTTGTGAGTCGGAGTTAGGGTACCTGCAGCAGTACTTTCATCCCCAAAATCCCACTTTATGGTATGAGTATCCGCGCCTGGATCACTGAAACTGCCGGAAAATAAAACATCATCGCAGCATTCAGCAGTCCGGTCTAGACCTGCAACTACAGTAGGAGCGACATTATTCACTGTCACCGTGCACGTATCTGTGCCCATGCCGCCATCATCGTCAGTAACGGTTAGAGTTACTGTGTAAATACCATCATCGGCATAGGTATGTGTAGGTGTTAATGTTCCTGAGGCTGGCGTGATGTCAAAGGGATCTCCAAAGTCCCAGGAGTAGGTGTGAGTATCGGCAGTGCCTGGGTCTGTGAAGCTGCCATTAAAGCTGACTGTTGAGCCTTCATCCGCTGTTCGATCTGTGCCTGCGTCTACAATCGGTGCTACGTTGCCCACTGTAACAGGTGTCGTCTGTATGCTAACATTCCCAGCAAGATCCGTTACCTTTAGACCAACTATGCCCGAATAATCATCATACCAGGTATACTGGGGATTAAGCCCAGTGCCATCGTCGAACTGTCCATCATTATCCAAATCCCATTCACAACTTGCAATTCCACTTAAATTATCAGAAGGCGAGCCGACAAATAATATTGCTAAACCTTCAAGACCCTCGTAAGGACCACCTGGATTTGCTGCCGGGCAAGTTTTGTCTATATTGATACCATCTAAAGTAAACGTAGCTTCGTTTCCAGCTTGATCTGTGGCTACACCAGTAGCAGATAGGTTGGCACCTTCTTGCAAAAGGATTATTGGAGCTGTAACGCTGACAATGCCTGAGAGCGCGTCGGTAGCAGCAAATGTTACAGTTACATCAGCATTATACCAGCCATTGGCATTGGGAGAACGATCGGGACTGGCGCTAATCATAGGTGAGGTCTTGTCGATGTTAATTATTTCACCAGCAGTTGCAGTATTTCCTGCTAAGTCAACAGCAATTCCCGTTACAGACTGACCAGCTCCTTCACCTGTAAGTATCACATCTGAGGTGCAGCTCTCAACTCCTGATAATGCGTCACTGCATGAGAACTGGATGGTCACGTCTGTGTTGTTCCAGCCATAAGCGTTCGGAGCCGGAGTTCTACTACTAACAATCGTTGGCGGCGTCTTGTCTATTGTAAATGAGACACTTGCAGTAGCACTATTGCCTGCCAGGTCAGTTGCCGTTAAAGTAACAGTATAGTTTCCTTCTGCGGTATAAAGTGGTTGGCCTCCTGCAACGGTAATATCTTCTGGGCCAGAGCAATTATCACTAACAGTGTAAGACAAAACAACATCCTGATTAGTAATCACGCCATCTTGAGGTGAAGTGATAGTTATGACCGGCGGCTCGTTATCGACTACCGTGACTGTCTGCGAACAGGTCGCAGCATTGCCAGAAGTATCGGTCGCTGTCCAGGTTACCACCGTATCTCCCTTCCGGAAGCCAGCAGGCGCATAGTTGCGCACATCCGCAACTCCGCAATTATCTGAAGCCTGGGGCGTACCCAGATTAACACCGGTAGCCTCACAAAGACCAGCGTCTGTCGAAACGATCACATCCGGTGGACAGGTGAAGGTCGGCGGGGTCGTGTCAATTACGGTTACCGTTGCCTGGCACGAGTCTGATTCACCGCTGTCATCGGTCACTGTCAGCGTGACAGTGGTACCACCCAAACCATACGGTCCCGGCGGATCTTGCGTTAGCGTAATTGGATCGCCATCGGGATCATAAGAGCCATCGTCAATAGAGGCGTCGGCCGTGCAGCCCGGCCCAGCCGAAACGGTTACATCCTGGCATACTGCTACCGGCGGCTGATTCTCCGGTGTAATTGTCAAGGTTTTTGAATTTGAATTATAGGTTTCATCCCAGTAGCAGCAATTTGGGCAGGAACCACCGCAACAATACCAATAGCAGTAGAACCACGAAGGACAGCGCCTACACCACTCACAGCAATGACTTCCACACTTACTATACGAACAGCCGTATATTTCCCTGAGTTGCTCGACCCAAATCTTGTAGGCGCCCGGCTGGTTGGCTATCGAAGCCGGTATTGTCACTGCGATGCCCCCAGGAGTGACATTTTGGATCGACAGCTCAGTTTGATCAGTTGCAGGGGCCGGGCCCGAGATGTAAACGGTATTGTCACCGTCGTCCATGTAATACCCATAGATTGTTAAGGGGACGTCGGCGTCCGTTGCAGTGAAATATGGTGGGTACAGCGAAGTGATATAGGGAGCAGGGGTAGGATCAAAGAAGTTTGCAAAAGCTGTTTGTGTGGAACTGGTACCGGTTGCCGTCGCGAGAAAGGACACACCGGCGTTGTCCGGACCAACGTTGAACTGCTGATTGAGGATGTTGCCATTCGCGTCAGCTACTGCGACAAGCATCGTAAGCGAATTCACATCGTCCGATTCCTCAATCAGAATCTCTACGGTCTCGCCTGGCAGCCAACCTGAACCGGTAAATGTTACATTAGAATCCGGTGGATAGTCGATTTGGTCTGTGACCAGCGTAGCGTACTGAAGGGTCTCGATGTCAGCCAGAGGAATTTCGTTCGGACCTGCTCCGCCGATGGCCCAGATGTGTCCGTCATCGGCTACCGCCCCGAACTCGGCGCGGGCATTCTGCAGGCTCGTAAACGGACTAAATTCGTAGCTCAAGGGGTTGAGCAATTCGGCAGAGGAGTCAGGCACTCCACTTTCGCAGTATCCCCCAAGAAGCAGCAGGTTACCATTCTGAGGTAACAAAACGGCTACATGGTTGTATCGGCCCGAATTAGGATCGTTCGGATCGTTCACAATCATAAATACATCGTTGAAGTCCGGCGCAAGGATTTCGGCTGTATTCAGGGCCCACGTCCCGTCAGTGCCGTAAACAAGTGCCACATCTCCTGACATAAGCCGTGTAGCGGTATGGCCGTAACGCGGCTCGGTAAGCACAGGGCCAGGCTCTACGGACAGAGCGACCGGGTCGACATACTCTGTTGTTGCCAGCGCCCCGATAGCGTCGCGGCCACCCGCGACCAATACCCGCCCGTCTTTCAAAAGCGTGGCGGTATGCGACTCGCGGGCTTCCAATAGAACAGCTTCCAGGAAAATGAAGGTGTCCGAGTTCGGGTCAAAGATTTCTATCCAGGGCAGTGGGACCACTCCATCATTTCCACCCACGACCAACACTTGGCCATCGGGCAGAAGTGTGACGGTATGGTTCAACCTTGGCACATTCATTGGACCCACCGAAACGAAAGTCTCCGACGAAGGGTCGAAGGCTTCGGCACTATCGAGGGCACCGTCCGCACCCTCTCCGCCAACAAGTAATACCCATCCGTCCTCTAAGAGAACAGCCTTATGCCCTGTTCGTGGCGTTGCAAGTGAGGAAGTGACTACGGTTGCCACTCCGCTTGCTGCATCATACATCTCAGCAGTGGCCAATATCCCGGACTCGTTGTAGCCACCGGCGACGAGTATCCGGCCATCGGGCAGTAGCGTCACCGTATGTCCGCTGCGTGCTTCATTCAACGTCCATCTGGTTTCACCATCTGAAGCGATCACTGTAACTGGTGCTAAAGCCAACACCGAGCCGAGTATGACCGTTCCGACCATCATTACCAAGACTTTTTTCATACGTTCCATTTTTTGTTTCTCCTGTAGTTTTTGTCTCATTTTTTGCTGTGAACTGTTCGCGGCCAACAATTTTACATAGTTTTTTCCAATCCGTTGGCATAGATTCAGTCCGTTGGATTATACAGAACGTTGCTTCATAGGCACCATCTCCTCCTTTCTGACGACTATTAGCCGGTCAGCGATTACCTGAACAGGTTGCCCGGATAACAAGTTATTTTTCCGCCTCCGATATTTTTCATCTCCTAAGAGATATTAATTCTTTTGCAACAAAATATGATTGGCTTTCAAGAATTTGTTTGTTTATAAACTGCTGAGTTAAATAGAGACAGTTTCATACACACTCCTGCCTTCGGCGCTTTAGAAGCGGCGAAAAGTAATACAATTTTACCTGTTTTTCCCCGTCTGTCAACAAAGATTTTTCGACTTTTTTCGTTTTTCTCACAAACCCCCAAAAAACAGCGTAATATCCGTCTAATCACAACCTTTTTCCGCTTTTTTTAAATAAATTCCGTGTAATCTGTGAAACTCGTCTCGCCATAGTTTTAACGACGGCGGATCCGTGGCTAAAAATTCCTCTCACGACATACGAATTATCTGTTTAGAATTTAGATATTCGAGTTTAGAATTTCAACTCCCCTTCGTGTCTTAATGTCTTAGTGGCTGCGAAATCAGCGTCTAAAAATGTCGAATATTTTTGAACGTTTCCACTCAAAATTTGAATATTTTTGAATATTTTTGAACGTTTTCGAACGTCTTTGCACGTTTTTGCACGTTTTCGAACGTTTTTTTTGCCTATTTTGCCCAAACCCTGCAGATTAACCCCCCAACCCCTAAACCCCCCGCTAAAAAACCATGATTCTCAAACCCTCAACTAAAAAACCCCTGACTCCCAAATCCCTCATTCAAAAACCATTCGACATATAAAAGGCTCGTAGTCCTTTCGACTAGTCTTTAAGACTATATAATTGTTTCGCTTTTTGAATTTCGCATTTTTGATTGATTTTTCGTCTCCAGGAAGTCCCCCGCGGCCAGCGGAGCTAAATCAATCAAAAACGCAGGGGGGTAAGAGCAAAAATCCATTTTTTCAAAATTTTTTTTATCTCCTTCCACATAAGCATTTACAAATTTATACCATCCGAAAAATACACGAATTTTCAATCAAATGCGCAACCCCATCCTTAATTGAGGGGCACGCGGCCCCAGTCAAATGTTCTATTAAACCTCGTTTGGAGAATTTGAAAATTTGATTTTCGAATTTGTTTTGAATTTGGGTCATTTCGATTTTGAGATTGTTTCGGATTTCGATATTAGGATTTCGGATTTCAACCATTCTGGTTGTTTTATGCAAAACAAACCCAATTCCCGAAAAGCCAAAAAATGAACGTAACTTCTATTTTAACAAAGGATTATGAAAACAAGCGACTTTGCAGATGTGTGAAAACAAACCCAATCAAACCCAATTTTATCCGCCATAGCCTTGGCGAAGGCGGAACAAACCCAATCAAACCCAATCAAACCCAATTTCAAAGGCAAAAAAATCCCCCAAAACTCACCCCTTTTTATATGCTGCTATTGCAGCATCTAAAACAGCTTTTACGCTCACATTATGTTTTTCAGCAGCCAAACGGCAGTCCGAAAACTCCGGCTT
>Ga0209991_10001351_pt1 | contig 11084 bp, 9 predicted proteins | sample ChitaG_FD_183167 | JGI IMG/M metagenome (GOLD analysis project Ga0209991, IMG submission 183167) | Deep subsurface microbial communities from South Pacific Ocean to uncover new lineages of life (NeLLi) - Chile_00310 metaG (SPAdes)... | ecosystem: Environmental > Aquatic > Marine > Oceanic >...
ATTTAATAATTTAATTCAAGAAACTTCATTATATCCAGGAACTGATTACTTGTGTAAGTAGCCGTCCAGTCTCCGGTCCTTGTGGCCCCCGGCCAGAGGGCAGCTTTATACACCTTTTCCTCATTTTTATAGGTAACCTCTATTTTATATGGACCGGTGAGTTCAAATGGTTTAAAATCGCTGAGTCTTCCAAGAGCTTTTTTTACGCCTTCCTTAATAAGTTCTCGTGATTTTTCCGGATGAAGATTCAAAGCAGCGGCGCCAATACCTTTTTTCACGGGTAAAGTCTCGATGTTACCAAGAATAGCTTTAACCTGATCGCAGGCAGCCTGATCTCCAGAAAGAAATACAACAGGAACCTTAAAATATCCTGCTACCATTCCGTTGCAGCCTGACTCAGGACACGAAATGCCATTTATTTTTACATCGGTTATATTATCGAAGCTCACTGTGTGCTTCAAAACGGCGTTGGGCGTCCCGGCCTTTGCGTGATATCCAATAAATATAACAGCATCGAAGCTCTCATCGATGCCATCCATCATACCTAAAGGTCCCCCAACCCAGCCTCTCAAAAGTTTGGCTTCTGGATTCAGTTCTTCCGGTAATATATTTCGAGCACTGCCATGGGAATCCCTCACAATGACCTCTGTTGCACCAGCTTCAAGTGCTCCTTCAATAGCGGCGTTTGTTTCTTTTGTCATCACCTTCCTGAAATACTGGTAATCACCATCACTGCCTCTGGTGTCCGTCCGATCAACGACACCTGAAATACCTTCTATATCAACTGAAATGAACACTTTCATGAAATGAACACTTTCAACTTTTTCTAACCGAGGGCTTCGAAGAAACTGATACTAAAAATAAGAATAAAGGCACAGTAAATTTTTGTAACTTTTTCATCTTACTTACTCCTAATAAAAATTTAGTTTAAAATTGAAATGTATTGAATAATCTAAGGTTCTTTTCCAAAAAAGCAAATATATATTTTATATTTAGTTGTATTTTATGAAATTATTAAACGTTAACTTTCGCACTTTTTGAATTGTGTTAAATTGGGCAATTTTGAGCTTATGAGCCATTTCGCGGCAATATGATTATTTTTGTAATGTTCGAACGATATACCGAAATTGCATAAAATCCCGCTTCCTCTCCAACTCCGCTGTCAGGAACACCAGCGTCTCAATGGCCGCGTGACAGGTACAGGTGGACACGTCCCATCACGGGAGCTGCATCACCGTTCTCACAGTCACAGGACCCAGCAGGCCGGATTCCTGCAGCGGTTCGTCCTTTTTCCACAACCGCCAGCTCGTGAACGTAAAGCGCCCTGTCGGGCTCGGCTTTCCCTCCTCCAGCCACTGCGGTCATTTCCTGAGCGTCCCGTTTTTGTTACGCTCACTGTCCTCGGGCAGAAACTCATCACCAATCATCCGGTTCACCGGCAGGTTGACAACCCTGATTTCCAGATCATTTTCCCCGGCCTTCACCAAATCGGTGATGTCCACGCTGTAAGGCGCCTTCCAGAGTATTCCCAGATTCTTCCCGTTAAGCTTCACCTCCGCCATAACGGCGACCTTGCCCAGGCCCAGATACATTTTGGATTTCAGATTTCCGACTTCCGGTTTGCCGCTATTTATCTGCGATTGCGGAAGCTCAAGGAGCTTCCGGTATGTTGCCGACCCCGAGAAATACCTTACCCCGCTGTCGCTGTGCCGACTCCACGATACCAGATCGTCCAGCACAATTTTCTCCGGCGCGCCCAAGCCCGGCGCAAACTTCACTTCCCAGGGTCCTTTGATTTCCTGCGGTGCAGGCAGATCCGTCACAACCACTTGACGACTTTTTTCATCAGCTGTCTTGATCTCGTAGGTTCCGTTCTGTGAGATTTCCCGGTTGACCAGGTCCAATGGCGGCACTTGAGAAACATCACCTGTCGCGCTTTTCGCATCTGTCTCACTCATCTTCACCAGCTCCTGCCCGTTGCGCTTAACCGACACGATCCGTTCGGAAGCCTTCACATTCCCCTTCTTGAAGACAATAAACATCGACCCGGCTGGCTCAAACCTCAGAGGAATCCGGGTGCATCCATTGGTTTCTTCAAACACTGAAATCGGTTCGATTCGACCTGTATCAGGAAACCAGGCCTCAGGCGTTTTACCGCTTACCCTGAAGGTGCATACAGCCTCGGCCGGCAACGGATCAGGATTGGCGACAAAATATATATCCATGCCGTCCAGGTCCCGATGGATATGCCTCAGCGGCCGGCTGGAAGCAAAATCAGGCAATACTCCCATTGCAGCCAGAACTTCAGGAACAGGCTTGCCCCAGACAACGCGACCCTTGCCGGCCTTCCTGTCTCCCGACTGCGCCGGCGCACCGGAACCCCACAACTCTTTTACAGTTTCCAGCACCTTCTCATCGCTGGCGGGATAACCCGAAAGACCTGGCGCCTTGACCGGCGGCCTGCCCACAACAGTCACGCCATCCTCAACAAGATCTCTAATCTTATCCAGCATCTTCGGAGTCATAGACTCTCCCTTCGGCAATACTAGCAACCGGTATTTCATCCCGGACGGCAAGTCCAGCATCCCGCGCTTCACTCCGGCATTCTTCAGAAACGCCTGCGGGCTTATCGCGTCATAATCATAACCCGGCAGTTCAAGCCCTTCCCACATCCGCATCATGGGCTCCTCCGACTGGAGCCAGAGCACGTCTGCAACAAAAGTTCCCTGCCGCAGCATGTATTGGCACCTGGCAACATACTGGTGCCATGCTGTTGAATCCTCCCACCAGGTGGTGCTGCGTTCATAATGCTGACCATAGGGCCCCATCGTCATTCCCGGTCTGCGCTCCTCAACCCATGGCTGCATTGCGTAGCGATGGACAATAAACCTGTTAACTCCATCACAGAAAGCGCGGTCGCCCAACGCCTTGAGCGTGGCCGGATGCGCAAGCCAGCGTTCTTTAGGCCCAGCCGTAAAGGCTTCGGCCCCGACAATCGGCCTGCCATTGACATGCGCTGCGGACGCCATGGCCTTTACGCACCAGAATATAACGCTGCCGTCCGGCCACCAGAATTCGCAGATCGGCTCATCGACATAATTGGCAACATCAAGATCGTTTGCCGGATTCCTGTACGACTCCATCGAGAGCCTCAGACCATCCCTGTTCGCCAGCTTGCGCAGGTGACCAATGTAGTTCTCCACCAGCAGGTCAGAGACCGTCTGCCGCACATCCCGCAGAAACCGCTCGGAGATTTCCAGGCTGTCGACGATCCTGCCGGTCATTACGGGCATGAAGGGCATCATGTCATAGCCGCGCAACCGCTTGAATTCCTCGCGCATCTTCGGCGTCCAATTCTGTGCGCCATGCTCACAACTGTCGACATGCGTGGACACCAATGTCTTTCCGGCCAGCGGCCCGACATCCTTTACCAGTTTCCCTATCATTCCATTATAGTGAGTCTCAATGGCTTCCTTGCTCAGTTTGTCGCACTCAGGCCCCGTCCCTGTTGCCGGCGCAGGATGAATCTCCTTTCCGGTAAAGGTATGGCCAAACCGAACCACAGTCCATTCCCCCGACGCTGAACCCTGCAATGACGGAGCATCCCACAGAAGTTTCCCGCTCGCATCCATCTTCGCGGTCAGGTCTACAATCTTCGACTTGGAAATCACGGACTCAGCCGGAACATTTGGCCCCACATCAAGACTTCCACACTGCCAATCGTAGGACATGCCCTTGCCTTCTAGGTTGGTAATTCGATATGCGGGATTCGTCGGATCAGCCGGTGTTGGAAACGCAAGCACGGCGATGTCGCGATAAAACCCTCCATTTTCGTGGGGCATCGGCAATTCGCCTTCAAATTTCTTTCCGCCCTGGACCTGCTTTTCGCTGGTAACGATAACCTGCATCGCCTGATCCAGCGGCACCCACGGACCGCCGCTCCCGTTCCAACCCGCATCGTTGTTCATGTTGACCTCGATGCCCAGCCTGTGCGCCTCCGCCACCATGTGCTTGAAAAGCTCGCGCCACCTGTCGCTAATGAAAGCCACAGGCCCAACAGGCGTGCCCTGGTCAACTTCCATAATCAACACCCCGCCCACCCCGGCCCTCTTCATCGCCTCAAGGTCGGCGGTAATTCCACCACGGGTGATGTTGCCATTCAGCCAAAACCAGTAAACCCAGATCCGCGCCGAATCCAGCGGATTCTTGAACGAGGCTTCAAGCGTTCTACTTGTTGATGGCGCTGCTTCTGCTAAATCAGTAATGCCCAAGCTGCATACGCAGGCAGCAACCAACCCGGCCAGGAACAGTCTCTTGATCTGGGATTTCCCATTTACACTCTTACAAAACATAATTCAATCCTTTCAATGTTAGGTTTTTTAACAAAATCACCTTGAAAAGTCAAGAATCCTTTTCTGAGGCAGTTTTCTTGCAGATTTATACGAAAGACCAGATTTTTATGCTCCAGACTTTTTCCAGTTACTGTTTTTGTGCAAATTTTTGGTAAACCTGTCTCGAAAAAGAAAATTATTGATTCTTCAAGGTGAATTTTGTAAGATTATTGATGTCGTACGGAGAAAACCATGTTTTTTAACCGTGTAAATGGGAAATGTCAGATTACATGTATTTCGTTGGAATGGCGGTCTATGGCCTATCTTATTTTGTCCAGAAGTTAAGGCTTAAGGTCTCATAAGGGCGTAGAGAAGAAGTTTGCTTATTGAAAGTCAGGTCAAATTGGAAAGAATTTAAGGAGTTAGCTATGGGTATTCGGAAGAAAATGGGCAAATTTGTGAGTGCAACGGTGATGTTAGCTGTAGTAGCATCTGTTTGTGTATTACCGGCTCAGGAGAAAAAGTACGAAAAGAAGCTTAGTATCGGCGAACGCTTTCATCACGAAACTTCGTCGACATGGCGTGGTGTCCTGGGGGATATGTTTCGCACCAAGCCCAAAAAACCACCTCAGTATAAGACCTACCCAAGTTCAAAGAAGATAGAATTACCGAAGCCCAAATATCGTGGAATGGTTCTTGAAGAGGCCATAGAGAAGCGACGCTCTATACGCAATTATTCCAAGCAGGCAATCAGTATGGCACAATTGTCACAGCTATTATTTGCCGCCCAGGGGGTAACGGGCAAGATGTATGACCGAGTCCTACGTTCTGCGCCATCAGCGGGGGCGTTGTACCCATTTGAAATTTATATAGTTGTTAATAATGTACAGGACTTGCCACAGGGCATCTACCATTATTCGGTGTTAGACCATGGATTAGAACTTGTAAAGGCCGGGGATTTTAGTGGCAAGATTACGGATGCAGGATTGAAGCAGGAGATGCTGGGTGATGCAGGTGTAACCTTTGTTCTATCGGCCATATTTGACCGTGTCCGCTGCAAGTTTGGGGAGCGAGGCTTCCGGTATGTGTACATAGAAGCCGGTCATATCAGCCAGAATATCTATCTACAGGCAGTCTCTTTAGGGCAGGGTTCTGTTTGCGCCGGTGTCTTTTTAGATGAAAAAGTTAATCAACTGATTGGTGTCGACGGTAGTAAGGAAGCTGCTATTTATCTGCACGCGGTGGGTAGCTTATGAAACGTGAGGACATTAATTATATAATCAGCCTTGCGCTATTGGTTTCGGTTGGGATTACGGGGACAACGGGCTATATTCAATCACAACTGGACCTTCGCAAGTTTGTTCCGCACCGCTACTTTGCTTATGTCACTTTGGGCCTTGTGGCTGTCCACGTGTATTTGAATGCAGGTAAGGTCTGGCGGTACATCCGCCGAAAATTTAAAAGAAAAAGATAATTTCAAGTATATATAATCTGCCTTCCCCTCTAATCCAGAAGCATTTTGCTCAAAGAAACTGCCCGATTCATTTTTTGTTCAAGGATATGTAGTTTTCTTGCTTTCCTTGTCGGCCTGCCTCTCCAGGTCCAGCGTTTTATTTGATTGTAAAGGTCTTCATATTGCTTTTCGGCTTTAAGCACATAACCTAATTGGCCTTTACTTAGTTTGTAAATCAGGTTCTGCATCTCTTTGGAAATCGGAGGTCGACCACCTTTTCTACGAGACTTCCATCGCCAGAAATAGCGGAAAGCTGTAGTATGCCATTTCTTGACTGTAGCTGGCTGCATGAGGCAAGCAAGGCCCTCCCACTCATCCAGGAACTTTGAGAGTACAACCCATAAGAGGCGAAAACTTGCAGTAAATCGTATCCGTCGACGTTTCTTCGAATCAATCCGCTGCTTACAAGCAGCGAGTTGGCTTTCGACTGCCAGCAGTTTGGCAGCCAGTACCACCCTGGAACAAAGGATAGCCCGCAGGAAAGTCAGACCATATCGAAACGCCTCGCAAGCACAAACAAAAAGGTTACAGAGGTTTGTCAGAAGGTTCTTTATGGTATTCATGCCGCCAAGATAATACAATTAGTCGCATGTAGCAAGTTCACGTAAGTCCTTTACTGACAAGGAGGACCGAATTTTTCGGGTGGACAACCTAGAGAGCCAGCACCAATGAACACCTATATATTAGTATACCATATCCTGTCTTTTCTAACAAGAATATTCGGGTTTAACTCCGTCAGAAGGGAATAAACCATACCTGTGATTGTGTGATGATTTGCTTCAGTAAAACAATATTTGAAAAGCTGTGATTCATTGCTGAGAAAATAGCATGTCTGCAATGTACAGGAGGATTGCCGTACTGACTTTTTGGTCAAGCGTGTTTAAGGTTTTATTTTCAATTAAGAATATGATATAAGTAATGGTCGGTGGACAGGAAAAAGAGTATGAATGACAGAACAGAGATGAAACATACGATTGCTCCCTCGAACATTATAGTTCCCAAGCGCAAGATCACAGGGATGTCCGCCATTCTGCTGCCTTTTTTGCACGACAATACTGTGGACTGGGAAGGATTCAGCACTCACGTCGTCAGAACTGTTGAAGCTGGGCTTATACCTGCTGTCAACATGGATACCGGCTATGTGAACCTATTGGATAGTCAGACGCGAGAAAAAGTTCTTGTTCGCACAAAGGAACTTATGAGCGGAAAGACTTTTGTTGCCGGAGCATACATCTCCGATAAGCCCGGAGATAAATGGAACCCCGAAGCGTATCGGCGTCAAATTGATCTAATCGGGCAACATGGTGGAATTCCCGTGGTTTTTCAGTCTTTTGGCTTAACAAATCAAAGTAACGACCAAATTGTTGCATCTTATGAAAAGCTTGCAGAATCGTGTGACCAATTTATTGCCTTTGAGCTTGGCAGGATGTTTGCGCCTTTTGGAAAGATTTACGATTTGGAAACTTACACCAAGATCATGAGTATACCACAATGCATCGGCGCCAAACACTCTTCTCTTAATCGTGAACTGGAGTGGCAGAGACTACAACTCCGAAATGCGCGGCGTCCTGATTTCAAGGTTCTGACGGGCAATGACCTAGCCATTGATATGGTTATATATGGCAGTGATTATTTGCTTGGACTTAGCACATTTGCCCCTGACACTTTTTCTGAGCGTGACAGGTTGTGGGAAGAGGGCGATCCCCGCTTTTACGCATTGAATGATCTGCTTCAATATCTCGGGTTCTTCGCATTCCGTGAGCCTGTTCCGGCATATAAACATAGCGCAGCACAATTCCTACACCTGCGGGGCTGGGTCGAGACCGATGTCACACATTCCGCTGCCCCACGTCGGCCAGATAGTGATATTCCCATACTTAAAGATATCCTGGAACGATTAAGGAAATGGGTGCAATAGCTTACAGGAAAATAGCATCATTAAGAACAGCCTCTGATTTTCAGTCATATCTTGACCAACTGGGTGTATCACTGCCATTTGACGAGAAAATGCAATCAGGCCCTGATGCACCGTTGAGTCAGCCCTTTGAACTGGATGATAAAACCATCGGCAACCGCTTTTGTGTGTTGCCTATGGAAGGATGGGATGCCTTAGGCGATGGGCGACCAAGTGAATTAACTGAAAGGCGTTGGCAGCGATTTGGATTAAGCGGTGCAAAGCTTATATGGGGTGGAGAGGCCTGTGCCGTATGCCACCAAGGCAAGGGCAATCCGCGGCAATTGCTGATAAATGAACATACCGTCAGAGAGATTGCCCATCTACGTGAGAGGCTTGTAGCAACTCATGAGGAACGTTTTGGCGGCAGTGGCGATCTTCTTGTAGGACTTCAACTAAGTCATGCGGGCCGTTTTGCCCATCCCAACGATAACAAGCGATTAGAACCCAGAATCGTCTATAATCATCCCATTCTTGACGCCAGACTGGGTCTGGAAAAGGATTACCCGTGTCTTACTGATGGAGAAGTTGATGAAATAATTCAGTGTTACATTAAGGCCGCAATGCTTTCACAAGAAACGGGATTTGACTTTGTTGATATCAAACATTGTCATGGCTACCCGGGTCATGAATTTCTTTCAGCCCACACTCGACCCGGGCGGTATGGAGGAAGCTTTAAAAACCGCACGCGTTTTTTGACAGAGATAGTATCCGGCATCCGGGCAAAAACTGGCAACTTGAAAATCGGCGTCCGATTGAGCATCTTTGATTTTGTCCCCTTTAGTAAGGATGAGAAAGGCATTGGCAGACCGGAGGCAGCATCCGGTAATTACCAGTTTGCTTTTGGTGGAGACGGCACGGGGCTCGGAATTGATTTCACTGAAACTATAATGCTGTTGGATCTTCTTGCAAATATGAACATCAAATTGGTCTGCACAACAGCCGGCAGTCCATATTATAATCCTCACATTCAGCGACCGGCTATGTTTCCACCCTGTGACGGTTATCTACCACCGGAAGACCCTCTTGTTGGAGTAAGCCGCCAGATCAATGCAGTAGCTGAGTTAAAGGGGAAGAGACCCGACATGATTTTTGTCGGTTCCGGATACACGTATCTTCAGGAGTGGATGCCTCACGTAGCTCAGCGTGCCATAAGTTCTAACATGGTGGACTTCGTTGGTCTCGGCAGGATGATGCTTGCTTATCCCGACATCGTAGCCGATATTCTGAACGGAAGCCCTTTGAAAAAGAGACGAATCTGCCGGACTTTCAGTGATTGTACGACAGCACCACGCAACGGTCTGGTGTCCGGGTGTTATCCTCTGGATAAATTCTACAGAGCCAGACCACAGTTCGAAATGTTGAAATGGATCAAGAAATCCCTCAGAAACAAGCAGAATCAAGGTGGAACGAGGAAATGGAAGAAGAATTCGTGAGTGAGCCGATTAAACTTGTTGCAGGTACATTTGATACTGTTGGTATGACCAGAGGTGAGCCGGGATTGCCGGGCCGATTCATATGGCGAGATAAAAAATACGCAGTTGCCGAAGTACTGGAAAAATGGAAGGAATCAGGCTGCTGCAAAAGTGGAAGCTCGGAGATGTATCTGCGAAAACACTGGTTCAGGGTCAGATGCACTAATGGCTTGGAAATGACAATATACTTTGAGCGACAGCCAAGAACAAAAGTAGGGAATAAAATGAGATGGTGGCTATATACTGTTAAAGGAAATGGCATGAATACATAGTGCACCTCAGTTGGTAATGTGTTAAACATTACCGATTCGAAAAACAAAGTTAATTGGAGGTGCACTATTATGAAAACGTCATCTAAAATTAACAACCAAAAGAGAGGTGTATAATTATGAGAAGGTATTCAATTTTTCATGTGCCAGCCCTGTCGTTTTTCTCCAAAAAGCTGTATATCGATGTAGGCCAGAACTGGAAAGGTGCGAACTTTCTATATCTTCTGCTGCTTCTGGCCATCTGCTTGATACCCACAATGATTAATCTGCATCGAGGCATTTCAAATTTTGTCAACAATGAAGCACCTGCCATCGTCAACCAAGTTCCGGAAATTACGATTACCGACGGCCAGGTATCAATAAAAGAAACTCAGCCGTATTATATCAAAGACCCCGACAGCAACGAGCCGCTGGCAATCATCGATACCACCGGCCAGATCGAATCCCTCGAAGACACGGATGCGTTCTGCTTATTAACTGGCAATAAGGTAATAACAAAAAAGAGCGAATTTGAGAACAGGACTTATGACCTGTCAAATGTTAAAGCGTTTGTCGTGGATAGTGAACGAATAACCGGCTGGTTGCAAATTGGCAGAAAGTTTCTGGCTGTAGTAATATATCCCTTTGTACTGTTAGGCTATTACATGTACAGAATCGTTCAGGCCCTGATATACGCAGCTATAGGACTGCTGTTTGCTTCATTTTGTAAAACGACACTCTCGTACACAGCCTTGATCCGTTTAGCGGTTGTGGCCGTAACACCATGCATAATAGTCGGCACGATCCTTGGCCTTACCGACACTTCCATACCGCCTTTTCTATATCTGGTGGCGGCGTTGGTGTACCTGTTCTTCGCGGTAAAATCAATCTCCGGCATACCGGAAGTCCATGAGGACGAAGGTCAGATTACCGGATGGGAAGGGACTGTCTGGGACAGAAGCTCCGGCCAGTAAGCACAGGTGCTACAGAATCTCACAGGACACCTCTCACAGCCACTTTACGCTCGTAGAATCGCCGGTCTCGCCTCGATGTGGGGATAACATCCCATCTTTTAAACTCAGCCTTAAAATCCACTTATACTCAGGCGAAAATTAGGGGTGAAATAGGCATCTTCCCACTGTACATAATATTCATTTAATATATACAATATCAGGCAAAAGTGGGAAAAATAAATTTCTCACCCTCATTAGTGCCTCAAAAACAGGGGGTATTATAACCAAAAGTAATAATAGGAACATGGTTTAACAGGTCGAGGCATTAGATGAGGAAGAGTTTTAGGCGGATTTTAAGGCTGATTGAAAGAAAAGGTGCCCTGCTCCCTGAAAACTGATCCAGTTTTAGTGAGAGTATAATCGACAGATTTAGTATATTATTAACTCTAAATTTTGGGGGTTATACTTATGAAGAAGCGTTTTAGTGGGCCACAGATTGTGGCAAAACTCAGACAGGCAGACGTGTTGGTCGGGCAGGGCAAGAATGTCCCAGAAGTCTGTAAGGAAATCGAAATTTCTCAGCAGACCTATTATCGCTGGCGGCAGAAGT
>Ga0209991_10001353_pt1 | contig 11068 bp, 10 predicted proteins | sample ChitaG_FD_183167 | JGI IMG/M metagenome (GOLD analysis project Ga0209991, IMG submission 183167) | Deep subsurface microbial communities from South Pacific Ocean to uncover new lineages of life (NeLLi) - Chile_00310 metaG (SPAdes)... | ecosystem: Environmental > Aquatic > Marine > Oceanic >...
AAGAACTTACCTTCCCTGAGATTACTGATATTTTGGACCAAATCCACCATGAGGGCTGCCTCTGGCTATGTCTTACTGGTGGAGAACCGCTTGTGCGAGAGGACTTTTTAGATATCTATACCTATGCGAAAAAGAAGGGCTTTCTTATTACCTTATTTACGAACGGGACCCTAATTACCCCTGAAATCGCTGATTATCTGCAAGAATACCCACCCTTTATGATTGATATCACCCTAAATGGTATAACTTCGCAGACTTACGAGAGGATAACTCGTGTTCCTGGTTCCTTCGAGCGTTGTCTACGAGGCATTCATCTTATCCTGGAGAGGAATCTTCCTCTTACCCTAAAATCTATCGGTATGACTCTTAACCGGGATGAGATATTGAAGATAAAAGAATATGTAGAAGGACTCAGGAACGTAAGATTTAGATACGATTCAGTAATTATTCCCAGGTTAGATGGCTCTAAAGAGCCTTGCCAGTTTCGTTTATCTTCTCACCGGGTAGTTGAAATCGAGTATAGTGACCATAATATGCGCGGGGAGTGGAAGGACTGTTTTCAATCTTACCACGAGCTTTCGGGACCTGAGAATCTTTTTCGTTGTGGAGGAGGAATCAGTTCATTTAATATCAGCCCTTATGGAGACCTGGCGCTCTGTCACCTCCTGCGTAGGCCAAGTTTCAATTTACGTGAGGGTTCCTTTAGGCAAGGATTTTGCCAGCTATTTCCCAGAATTCGCTCAGCCAAATTTCACACTAATTCTAAATGTAAAGATTGCAACATTTGGTACCTATGTCCCCAGTGTCCTGGGAGAGCCCAATTAGAAAATGGTGATCCCCAAATACCAGTAAACTACTTCTGTGAGTTAGCTCACGAACGAGAAGCGATGAAACCAATATTATTAGTAGAGTAAGATGGATGACTGTAAAATGACCAAGCTTGAGTATCGCGATTTTAGCTTGGACTTCCACCAGAAAACGGCAAGCAAGCCCATACCCATAAAAGGTCAAATTGAGCTTACCCTCCGCTGTAACTTAAGATGTGTTCACTGCTATGTAGCGAAGGACAAAGCCAAGCATGAACTTAGTTTCCAAGAGATAACCGATATTTTAGACCAAATACACCAGCAAGGTTGCCTCTGGCTCTCTTTCACCGGAGGAGAGCCCCTTATGAGAGGTGATTTCTTGGACATTTACCGCTATGCCAAGAGAAAAGGCTTCCTCATCACTATCTTAACCAATGGGATATTGATGGTCCCGGAAATTGTAGAGTATCTTGCTGAAGAACCACCCTTTTCAATTGATCTCACCTTGAATGGCGTAACGCAAAAGACTTACGAGAGCATTAGTCAGGTGCCTGGTTCATTCAGAAAGGTAATGGAAGCAATTAAAATGATTTTAGATAAGAAACTGCCTCTTAAAATCAAGACCAAGGCAACCCGTCTTAATTACCATGAGCTAGATAAAATAAAACACTTTATTGACAGTTTAGGGATAGAATTCAAGTTAAATGCAATGCTTTATCCCCGGTTAGACGGCTCACCAGAGCCTTGCTCTTTTAGACTTTCACCGGAGCAGGTAATCAGTCTTGACAGGTTTTTTCAAGATAATGGAGAGTCTCGGGAAAACGATCTTAAAGAGGAAAATTTTATTCCTTCAGATAACTTATTCCGTTGTGCAGCCGGAGTGTATTCTTTTCATATAAGCCCTTATGGAGAGTTAATCTTCTGCACCTTTATGCGCAAATCAAACTTTGATTTAAGAAAAGGCTCATTTAAAGAAGGTTTCTATAGCTTTTATCCAAAGGTTCGCTCAACCAAATACCAGACTAATTCTAGATGTAAAGATTGCCGGATATTTTATCTTTGTTCTCAATGTCCGCCTTTAGCCTATTTAGAAAATGGTGATTGTGAAAAACCCATTGACTACTTTTGCCAACTGGCGCATAAATTAGCAGAAAATGAAAGAGCTTAAACTAAAGATTGCTGGAGTTGGGATATCTATTGAGTGGGAAGGGTCCCGGATAATTGACTGGCCCCATCCATCCTATCAGGACTTTGTTTTCGATGGGAAAGCCGATCTTAACCTTAGAGTCCACTGCGGCCATTTTCCAGAATATTCACGGGGCGAGGTAATTTTTGATGGAGAAAGAGAGGGATACTGGAAACTTTGCCGGGGGAACTCAAGACACATTATTGAAGTCTATGATACTATAAGTCATAAGAAGAGCAAAGTTTGCCTTATTGAGCCTGATTTTAGTGGCGGAGATGTTTACATTAAGCATGAATTAGAACGGATGCGTTGGCCAAGAAGAAAACGCTCAAAGGCCGCGTTCTGGTCACTTCCTTGGCTTATGCAGCCTCTTGCGGAGCTGCTTCTGGTAAATCTTTTAGCTAAAGAAGAGGGAATAATGGTTCATGGCCTGGGAATTAATGACAGAGGAACGGGAATAGCCTTTTCGGGTGGAACAGGCACCGGGAAGAGCACTTTAGCTGAATTCTATAAGAGTGAAGAGGGGGCAAATATCCTCTGCGATGAGCATATCGTTATCAGGAAAGAGAAGGAGGGTTTCCGGCTTTATGGCACTCCCTGGCCCGGGATGGCTGCGGCTGCATCATCAGAAAGTGCGCCACTTAAAAGGGTATTCTTTATTGAACACGCCCCAGCTAATAAAATATTGGGCCGGGGAACTCTCAGTGATTTACTTCCTATGCTATTCCTTCCATTCTGGGATAGAGAAAGGATGGAGCTTATTTTAAAGTTTTGCGAAGAGCTACTTGGAAAGATAGAATGTAAAAAATTAGGGTTTGTTAAGAATAGGAGCGTAATTGATTTTGTAAGAGGAGGTGAGAAAGATGAAGAAGAAAAAATACACAACGCCCGGTATCGTAAAGGTGGAGTTAAAGCATGAGCAAGCAGTGCTTGGGCAATGCTCGACAGGAACAACACAGGCTTCTTCCGGGGCCGCCAAGTCATGTGACTCCGCCGCCGCCTGTAGGGCACACAACAGGACTACAGGAGACACCGCCGCAACCTCCTAATACAGTCCATTTTTTGGTTCTGAGTGTTTACGGAGTGTGAAAACTTTGTTTTTGCGGTCCAAAATTTAATACAAGTTGCTTGAAGAAGCATTGGATTTTACATGGATATTAAGAATATCAAAGAAGAGACATTTTGGAAAGACTTTTACAACCGGACTTATGAGAAGAATATTCCCTTTACGGCGCAATTCGAACTTACCTATAAGTGTAATCTCAAGTGCTGCCACTGCAACATAGTACCTGAGCCGGGAAGGGAAGAATTAACCACAGAAGAGGCCTGCTCTATATTAGACCAATTGGCTGAGGCAGGGTGTCTTGTATTAACTTTTACTGGAGGTGAACCCCTTACTCGGTCCGATATCTTTGAGATTCTTACTTATTCAAAGAAGAAGGGCTTTAACGCCACCCTTTTTACTAATGGAACCCTCATTAGCCCGGGGGTAGCAGATAAGCTTCGGGATATAAATATTGATAAGGTAGAAATATCCTTTTACGGTATAACCCCTGGAACCTTTGAAAAAATTACCAGGGTTCGCGGTTCTTTTCACCACTGCTTGCAAGGGATTAAGTTGCTTCAGAAGAGGAATATCCCCGTTACTTTGAAGATGGTGGTCATGACCCTAAACCTAAAGGAATTTGACAGGGTAAAAGAACTCGCCAGAGAACAGGGAATTCCTTTTAGATACAGCCACATAATCATGCCCAACTTTGATGGTTCACCCGGGCCGCTTCTTTATCGTCTACCACCAAAAGAAGCGGTTGACCTTGAGATAGAGAATTACCCGTCTGCAGATTCCGAAGAAGAAAGAGTTTGGAAAGAGAGCAAGCCCTTCGTTAGTAAAGACGAGTTTTTTTATTGCACCGCTGGCAGGAACTCGCTGGCTATAAATCCCTACAGAGAGCTAAACCTCTGTTCAAGCTTCCATTTTCCTCGTTACGACCTCAGAAAGGGAGACCTCTTCTCTGGCTGGAAGGTATTGGTAGATTATGTGGCAGGAGCTAAACAGGGTGAGAGTTGCCAGTGTAGAGATTGCGAATTTTGGGATTTTTGCTGCTGGTGTCCGGTACAGGGGTGGGCCGAGATGAGGGATTTAAGTGCTTGTATCCCATATTTCAAAGAGTTAGCTAAGCTCAGGGCCAAAAGACTAGCCGGGGTAAAATGAGCAAAGACATAAGCATTTACAATCCATTTATCAATAACATCTTCTCTTACGATTGTACAAGGTGTATTATTGGGGGAAAATGTTGCAGGCAACCAGGTAGTATTGGAATGGATGCTGAAAATAGAGACTTTCTATTAGAAAAATACCCCTATTTGAGATATTTTATTTCATCTCAGGAGAACGGGAAAATCTTATACTCAAGGAGCCGTAATGGATGCTGGTTCCTTGATAAGGATGGCTTATGTCTCATCCAGAAGAAACATGGTGAGAAAAATAAGCCGATGATGTGTCGGCAAGACCCTCTGTATCCTATCTTTATTGATAATAAACATATAATTCTCTACATTGACTTCAGGGGATGCCCAAATATAAAGATAGCAAATGCAAATAAGAGGGGAAAGGATGTCCAATTTCAATATGATAAGATAGAAAATTTGATTAGAGAAGGATTGAGGAAAAATTACTTTAAAGAAGCTGGCACCATAAAAGATGAGGATAGGGCTTGGAGTGAATATATACACCTTGAGACTTTTATTCGGGACCAATCCCAAAAGTATATGGATGCCCGAAATTATTTCGATTTTTTTGCTTTTCAAGGTGCTTGTACTGAAACTTTTAAGAAATTTGGCTCAAGGAGTTTCAAGAGACACCTCTCAGGGTCCAAATTGCAAAAAGAGAAGGAAAGCCTTAAGGAGTTGCTAAAAATATGGGTTGAATTCTTAAACTTAGATGAGTTAACCACCTATGAAGATAGAAAGATAAACCACCTTCTTGTAGCCTTAACACCTTATCTGCGGGTTGCCCCTTATTTGCAAACTGATAATTTTTCTTTTAATTATAAACTCTCAGTTAATAGTTTACCCAGAAGATTGCTGGCCCTATATATTTATTTGCTCATCTATAAAAATGTACACCCCGTAGAGATAGAGGTGGTTACTGTTGTAGACTTATACTTAGGATTTTATTCCGTACACTACTTCTTATCCCATTTCTTAGATACCCCTCTCCTTTCTAAAAAAGTTTCAAAACCGCTTGGCGAACCTTTGGGCTATTTTGTTCAAAAAGTATCCGAAAATAGAAATAACCAAGCTTCTCTTTTTCATATAATAAAGCAGCTAAATTTAGGAACCACTGAGGAGAAGATACTATTCCTTAAGGATTTAGAAGATGTAAGAGAGCATATTTGTTTTCTTGAAGATATTAAAAATGTTGAGTAGCTATCCAGAAGGCAGATTAGTCGGCATTGAGCCGATAGAGAATGTGGTTATGATGGAAGATCACAACGAAGCCTATTTTACTTGGGAAAAAATGGGGAAAAGGAATAAAATACTACTGCATATAGACGCCCATATGGATTTCTCCTGGATAGATATAAAGGACCCCCATCAGATTTTAGAGGAGGCGAAGAACATTAGGGAAGCTAAGCGCATGTTAGAGATGAGCATTTTGTGGGAGCAATTTGGGAAGAGAAGAGAGATTTTGGTAAATATAGGCAATTACCTTTATCCTGCGTTGAGAGATGGAATTGTAAGAGAGATTTATTGGGTTCTTCCAGGTACTTCAAAGCCAAAAATTACAAAAAAAGAAGATGCAATGGTTAAGGATATTCTCAAGCGCCTCATGAAAAAAAATCCTGAAGGGTCTAAGCCGGTGAAGATTAAGGATAACTATATTACGACCAGAATTTATGGTAAACAATTCACTGTTTGTAGATTACCTGATTTACCTAAGATTCAAGAAGATGTTCTTCTTGATATCGATACTGACTTCTTTGGATTAGAATCAATTTTATCCAACAGTGATCTTGGTAGAGAGAGGAGACCGTGGCTTTTCCCTCAAGAATTAGTAGAATATCTCAAGAGAAAGGAAATAAGGACGAATCTCGTTACTATTGCTTATTCTGTAGAGGGCGGTTTTACTCCACTCAGGTATAAATATTTAGGAGATGAGCTTAACGAGATCCTCAAGAATCCGCAATTAAACGGAAATTCTAAAAGGATAAGAGCTCGTAGGAAACAGGCAGAGGTTTATAGATCGGAGAAAAGAATGGACGAGGCTATTTATGAATATGAAGATTTGCTTAAGTTAAAGCCTGATGATGCCTCAGGTTACTATAACTTATCCTCCTTATATCTGGAAAAGGATTTGGTCGATAAGGCTTCCCTCTTTTACCAAAAAGCGATTAGGATTGATCCTACCTATAGAACAGCCTATAATAACCTTGGAAGGCTATATGAGCAGGATGGAAGATTGGAGCAAGCCAAAAATGAATACGAGAAATTGTTAACGTTAGACCCAGAAGACGCAAATGCTCATTGTGGATTGGGAAGCATACTGAGCAGAAAGAGAATGTGGGACAAAGCAAGAGTTAAGTACAAGAAGGGCATTGAACTATCTGGAGACAACTTTGAGGCTCATTATGGCATTGGGTATGTTTACATAGGACAAGGTAAATGGAATGAAGCAAAAAAAGAGTTTAAGAAATGTCTTGAGTTAGATTCTCTTAACCCAGGAGCTCATTACTGGCTCGGATTCCTTTACTCAAAAATGGGCAAGGAAACCCTCGCTATTCAGGAGTATAACAAGGCTCTTCAACTGGGGTTGTCTAATAGGCTTGCGGTAGTGATAAGACTTCTAATTTTCTTTCTACGGAAGGGTATGTTTCGTAATGCAATAGAGGCATCCAAAAGAGCAATTAATCTATTCCCAAAAATAGTCATCTTTCACCTTAGGCAAACCCTGTATTTTGCTTTACATACACGGAAGAGACGATTTTGAATCCAAGAATGGGATTAACTGACCTGTTAGAAATTAGTAATCTTCTTCTAAAAGGGAATAAAATACGCTTAAGGTTAGTGAGTAACTGTATGCAGCCGACTCTTAAGGAAGGCGATATTCTCAAGATAGAACCAATCTCGCCAGAGAAAGTCCGCCCCAGGGAAATCATTCTTTATCATAACCAGGGAAAGTTGTTTTGCCATCGTTTACTCAAGAGGTTCCAAAAGATGGGAATAACTTATGGAATCGCTAAAGGGGATGCTTCCACAAGTTCTCTTCCCCCCTTTGCCATTGACCAAATATTGGGCTGTGTAGTGGGCGCAGAGAGAGGAAATTGGTTACGGCATGCCTGGTTAGCTTATCTCAAACCGAACATACGCACTCTGCTTATCTATTTTTTAGGAGTTAAAGGCTATGGCCAGGCACGCAGACTTTTCCCAAACTAAAATGGGTTACCCAAGAGGTCTGTCCCACAAACCTCGAATGGGCCCATATATTGGTGTAGTGATCCGCTGTGGGCACAGTATATAGTATGTTGACCGAGGGCTATCAACCTCATGGGACAGGCTCTCAAGAGAAGATAAATTACTCCCGGCAGTGCCTCGAGCTGCCTCGTGCGAGGAAGCCAAAATAGAGAGATTCTTGACACTCCTCGCTTAAGGTCAGCATCGTTGGGGGTAATTCCATGCAGTAAATTTTTGGCGGTAAAGAAAATGTCTACACCCCCTTTCCCCCTGAATAATTCATCGGAAGGTGCAGATGTTCTTTATACTTTCCAAAGCCTCGCATGCACTTACATCATCTGCTATCTTCCGGGAGTGCTGACGTCACGTGAATAGGCCAATACGAGAAATCTTTATTGAACAGTTGAGAAAGGGTCACTCGGTGCGGATGAATATCAAGGAAAGGTGTATGCACCCCTTTATGAGAAAAAGTGACATCGTGACAGTGAAGCCGATAAAGTTTGAGGAGGCAAAGGTTGAAGATGTGGTCCTTTATACAAGAAATTTCCATCATGGGTTTACACTGCACCGGCTAATTAGGAAAAGGAGGAACCAGGAGGGTAGAGAATATCTCACCACGAAGGGCGATGCAAGTTACCACGGCGATCCCGCAGTTTACCCAGAGGAGGTCTACGGAAAGGTGGTAACGATTGAAAGAAAAGATGGTAGGATAGTCCACCTAGACACTGGATATCGGCGCCTCCAAGGGTATCTGCTTGCTAAACGTTCTTGGCTCAGAGGCGCTCTAAGGACACTTCTTAAGTCTCCCCATTTAGTTCCTACTAAAGTTATTTGTAAAATCAAGAGGTTCTGCGCAGGATAAGAGAATAAACTATGCTTACTGAAGATTCAATAGTTCGGTTCGCAGCTCGGTAGAGATTGGATAGGTTTCTCCTAAGGAAGCTAAAAAAATCTTGCTGGATAAACCACTAATTATTGGGTCACCACAGCTAATCACAAAGGCGAAAGTAATGGGTCGCGATAGGAAATGAAGAGGAATCGAAGAACAAGATATTGCCAGGAAGATCTGCTGATACGCCATTGTGCGCGGACGAGCCCGGAAGAGGAGAGGTCCAGAAAGATAGAAAAGCTGCTCCACCGGGATCTTGATTGGGACTACATTGCGCAAGAGACCAAAGATCAGGGAGTAACCCCCCTTCTCTACCATAGCTTATCTAGGATGGAGAATGGCAGAGACTACATTCCGGATGATATTCTAACAAGACTTAAGAATCTCTATTACGGAAGTGCAGCTAATAACATCCTCCTCTACCAAAGGTTAAGTCGTGTTCTGGCTTTTCTCCGAGAGGAAAACATAAAGGTTATTGTTCTCAAGGGAGCGGCCCTAGCCGAGAGAGTATATGGCAATCCGGCCTTGAGGCCAATGTCTGATGTTGACCTCCTTGTAAGAAAAGAGGATCTACCGCAAATTGATGAGAAACTCCGGCTTCTGGGCTATACCACTGAAGTAAATTACCTAGATTGTCTCAAGACTTCCGATAATTCCTATCTTAACACTATTATGATGCATAGCACTGTGTCCCCACCTCTTCATCTCCACTGGCATCTGGCAAACTCTACTATTCCCACATTTATTTATTCTTCCAAAATTGAGATGGAGAGAATTTGGCAGGAAGCTATTCCGACCAGAGTTGCTGATGTCGGGTCGCTCGTCTTAGCTCCTTATCATCTCATTATCCATCTCTCAGAGCACGCTCTTAAGCCAGGCCACTCCCTACGTAAACTTATTTCCCTCTGCGATATCCATGAAGCAGTTAGAGTCTACCGGGACCGCTTAAATTGGGGACTTCTCAAGGACGAGGCTTTTCGCTTTAACTTAAACCGGCAGCTCTATTACTGCCTGCATCTAGCTTCCCAGGTTCTGGGGACCGATGTACCCGGGGATATTTTGGACAAGCTGAAACCGAAAAGCACAGGTTTCATAGAGCGAAGATTTTCTACCTTGGCCTTAAGGCCTAAGGCCTGCTATGGATTCTCTTACCTGATACAGTTAGCTATGTGCCAAAGTCTATCCCAAAAAATAAGGTTTCTCTGGCGAACTCTCTTTCCTCCTCGTCAAATCCTGGTTCAAAGATATGTTTTTCCCCAGGCGAAGAGAGGACCTCTCTATTCGCACCTCCTGCGGCGATTTGCCGAAGGCTCCAGAGCTTTGTCTTACCTGGGAAGGAACTTATTTTCAAGAAACTAACTACGGTCAAGCCCACAAGTTCCTTGGTTTCAGGCCTGTACCTTACGAATATTCCCTCCTGTCTCTTGTCAGCTTCGCCGTTAACAAGCTCTCCAAAGCCTAGATAGATTACATCTGGACTTTGACTCCTCTTGGCTAGAGCAATGCATGAAAAGGTTACCCGGTATATCTCCACATAGTAGTGTAGAATGATTCATAGCTACAAAACGTATCTAGGGAAGGAGGGATTGGATTGAGTGAAATGGTAAAAAGTTACATTCTTGTCTCCAGAAATCTTCTTAAGAAATAGATGCCTTTTGTGGCCAAAAAGAAAACGCACTCCCTAGATAAATACCCATCAAGGTGTCCATAATTACCTCATAACCACTGGAAGTTCCTTTAAAAGATACCAGAGAGAATCTACGAGCAATTTTCTTATTCGCTGAGGTGTGATGATCTGGCATCTGCGAGGAAGTGTCATATCGTTTCGTGACTGTGTTCTTGTGTGTGATAAAAGAAAAGGGGACCACCTGATCAAAAAATCCCGTCCGGGGTCTCTACAAAAAGATGATAGTGACTGGACATAAGACGATAGGTATAGCAGAGTCAGTTGTACCTTTCTCCCACATCTTCAAGCAGGGACAAAAATGACTCCCGATCCTCTTCATGACCGCATCTAGCGGAAAGCTAGGCGAAATTTTGGGGAGACTACAGTAGTTCGCATTATTTGCATTCTCTGAAAGTTTACTATATTTTAGGGGAACTGGTAACTATTTACACTCTCAAAAAGTCTGCTATACTCTACGCGAATTGAATAATTTTTAGCAAAAGGAGGGGAAGAATGGCTACAGTATTGAAAGCGCTGGGCTACTTTTTTGGAGTAATCGGGGGAGTGAGCCTGGTAATGGGGGTTGTATTGCGATTAGCTAAAGGACCCTTTGGACCCTTTATGCTTGGGATTAGGCCGGTTTCCTACAACTTATTTGCCCAAGTGTGCCTCTTGTTTGCCATTGCTCTTGGCGTAGGTGCTATACTAGAAGGAAGAACAAAAGAGAAAAAGTAGTCCCTCTACAGCTTCTCAGGCAGAAAATCTAGTAATGGGTAAGGCTCCCGTCCTTTTTGGCTCTCCTCACCCCCACTCTAAATGCATAGATGCTGAAGGGTAATAAAACCACCGAAAACAAAGCCAGCATAAGTATGTCAAAACCTAGTGCCTGGAAAGGGTAGCTTTGCAGGAGTGCATGGCGCATGGCCCTGAGGGAATAGGTGATAGGCAAGAAATAAGAGATCTTTTGGAGCCAATCGGGTAGAATAGTAATAGGAAACAGTACCCCGCCAAAAAGAGTGGAGAAACTTCCCATCACCCAATTCAAGGGATCTCCCCGTTTAAAAACC
>Ga0209991_10001354_pt1 | contig 11067 bp, 12 predicted proteins | sample ChitaG_FD_183167 | JGI IMG/M metagenome (GOLD analysis project Ga0209991, IMG submission 183167) | Deep subsurface microbial communities from South Pacific Ocean to uncover new lineages of life (NeLLi) - Chile_00310 metaG (SPAdes)... | ecosystem: Environmental > Aquatic > Marine > Oceanic >...
GCCACCGAACATAACCTATCGACAATTCTCAGCGTTCAATTTACCCTTCCCGGAGAATCATTTTGATGGAGTGTTTGCATTTCTGGCAGATTCTTATAATGTACCTCGTTTCTACAGCGAAACCTGGCGAGTTCTAAAACCGGGCGGTTTCCTGTTTCTGACCTGTCCGACGAAGTTGTGGGCCACAACGCTGCGTCAGGGTGACTGTGAGCTACTCCAGTATGCCCGCTTTACAACTCTAGAAGGGAGAACTGTCTTCATTCCCTCAATCACTCGGTCTAAGGAAGAGTACCATCAGGTTTTGGCGCGTGTAGGATTTACAAAGCTTGTCTACGAAGAGTTCTGTCTCCCTTCCGACTATCCATCTAACCGTCTACCTGATACCATCCGCGTACCTGCCCAGCGATTGCGTAGAGAAGTCTCTCGTCTGCCTCTAGTGGCGGCGTTACTGGGTGAGAAGAGGGGTGAGTACCCATGCAAATCGCAGAGCTAGTCAAGGACTATCTTGCAATTTTGGTATCATGGCCTGTCGCCATCATCATTGTGGTGGTCGTCTTAGGAAAGGTTTTTCGAACAGAGATTGCAAGTCTTCTCGGCCGAGTCGCCCGTATCAGGGTGGGGCCGGTTGACATCGCTACAGTAGCGCAAGAGGTAAAGGCATCCCAAGCTCTAAGCTCTAAGGTTGAGGCGGATGTAGTCTACTCAATTATCCGTCCGTTTTTGCCTCAGTTGGTAACTCGGCTTGTAGGAACGCACAGGACATTCGGTGACCCTACGCAGGATGTTCGTGTCACTTTGTACCTACCTTGGCCGCTTGATACTGAGCATCTGGTACAGGTCACCCCATATATTCCCCGTGGCCCTGACAAAACAGGGCGCTTGCTCAGTAAGAGGGTCGGCGCGGTTGGCAGGGCATTCATAACGGGGGCGACCGTTCGGGAAACTATGCCCCCAGGCCGAAACGACTTCAAGAAGAAACACGTGGAACAGTGGGGATTTGAAGTTGGGGAGACGGAGCAGCTACAGAGCGACCGCCGGTCTTACTTGGCCATACCACTCCGGTCTGGCGATGAGCGCTTGGGGGTTGTGTTTTTTGACTCCAACCACCCAAATGCGTTCGGCGACGAAATAGCCAAACAAGTGGAGCAACAAGTTGCAGAACTTGCATCGGTAGTTGCTGTTCTGCATTATCAGCTCGAGGCTTTGAGGTCTTAAAGGTGATGCGGGGTTTACTCTCCAAACACGGCACTGTGCGGTTTGGACTGACGCTTGGCCCAAATTGTTGAGCTCGTTGACCTTCTCGGCCACTATTCAGCAAAAGGATTTTCTAACGGCACTGATGGCAGAGGTGGAGAGGATGACCAGCTAATAATTATCTGGAGATACAGCTGAAATGAATAGAAGTGTTCTAGAAAACTCCGTCCAGACTCTAAAAATTCTATATATGGTGGTGGCTGGCTTGGCACTAGCTGGCGGACTCGAGAAATTTGTTTTTACCGATAACGGCCAGTTCCACTTGCCAAAAGACATTATACTGATCGTGTTCTTTACTATATTTGTATCTACTGTTGTGAGGTTTGTGCACGGCGCAATGCGGCATTTTGACCACTATTACGTTGAACAGCCGCAACAGATAAACTGGCGACGTCAACCTTTGTGGGACTTCTCATTTCTAGGATTTGAAGCTTTCATCTTCTTTATTTTGGCTTTCTCATTAGACAATCAACCTCGTTTCATCACTTATTACCTTGGACTACTCCTTGTAGACTCCTTCTGGCTCATTGGTGTATTTTTCACACATATCAAACAAGTTTGGGTTGGAACACCCCGAAACTGGATAATCGCCAATGCAATTGTATTAGTTACTACAGGCATTCCATGGATTTGGTATCACAATGCTGAAACTTGTCCTCTATGGCTGATGTTGCTCTTCTTTGTCGGAGTTCTTGTCCATAGCATTATGGATTATTGGAGAAACTGGGAATTCTACTTCGGACGACCTTGGAGTGGACAGCAAGAGAAGGAGACTTCTGCCTCACCAGATTCTAAGGCATCCAGTGCTAAACAACATAGAGTGGAAATTCTGTTGATAGCTGGCGCTTATTGGAGTAGTGACTTTAACGAGATTGAACGGAACATCCGGCTGGCCGAACAGCATAGTATTGAACTCTGGAATCGTGGGTACAAAGTCTTCTGTCCGCATCTCAACACCCAGCATTTCGAAGTTAAAGCAAAAGCTGACGAAAAGGCATACAGAGATTTTGACATGCGAATGCTTCAGTGCTGTGATGCTGTCTTTGCTTTGCCCAATTGGAAGGAGAGTGATGGAGCTAGGGCAGAGATAGCAGAAGCTAAACGGCTAGGTAAGCCAGTATTCTACTCTTTAGATAAATTGCCGGCTAGAGACTAAAAGGTGTAGCTCCTTATTAAGGGGCTTTCACGATGGCAGTATTCTTGGTAACTTTCGCTAGAAAAATGACCGGAGAGTAACGAAAAGCCACATTGTTACCCCTGTGATCGAGATAGGCAAGCGCTAATATCTCGGCATACCCTGCCAGCCCTCTAGCATTCTCAAGAACAGCAACTCGTCCTCAGAAAGCGGCAGCGATAATGGCGTTGAAAGTCCTCCTAGTAGCTTCTCGAAAAAGGAAGTCGGTGGAACATATTCCTCAATCTCCGGGACACGGATGCCAGCCAAACTGGCGGCAAGTTCTATGGCTTTGTCTAAGCCTCCCAGATCATCTACTAGACCCAGGTGGAGTGCCTGACCTCCAGTGTATAGCTGACCAGTGGCCAGCTGTCTTACCTCCGCTTCCGGTAGACCACGACCTTCGGCTACCGCAATCACAAAATGTTGGTAAAGGTCATCTGTGATATCTTGCATTATCTGCTGCTGCTCCTTAGTGAGGGGCCGAATACCCATATCCTTGTGCCTACCAGTCTTTATGGTTTCTAACTCTAACCCTAACTTCTCTAGCAATCCTTCAATATAGATAAAATGGCTGACAACACCGATGCTACCCGTGAGAGTACTAGGGTTAGCCACAATTTTGTCGGCATATACCGAGATATAGTAACCGCCGGAGGCAGCTACATCTCCCATAGATATCACCACTGGCTTGCCCGTGTCTTCTTTGAAACGGAGTATCTCCGCAGCAATCTCTTGGGAAGCTGCGGCTGAACCGCCAGGACTATCAATACGCAGCACCACCGCCCTTACGCCACCATCAGTTTCAGCCTTCCTTAGGTAGTCCCTCACCAGTTTCGGTGTAATGCCGCCGGTTGTCAGCAGTCCCTGCTGGCTGGAGCCAGTGATGGTCCCGCTCAAGCGAATCACAGCTACCTTCCCTTTGCCCACAGCACAGCCGCTGAAGGAGATTGTTAGAATGATTGCTATCACTATAATCAGGACTATTCGCCACTTTGTTTCTTTCATGCTATCCTACCTCCTTGCCCATCTACTGCTTTACTTAAGTCTAATACTATCACATCTACATTCATAGTAGCGAGAACAGGGCTGTCGAGATTGCTATTTGAACACAATTCATCGAAGTGTGACCCAACAAACCTTGCGCCAGATAGTCGGTCAACCAACAGCGCTTGATTCCCCGACTCCTCTTTGCTACAATAGCACTCAGAAAGGAGGCAAGCGGTTGGTCTAGCAAGCGAATGCTGGCTTGTCTCTAGACAACTTCCCAAGCAAGACGTCGTGGGTTCGAATCCCATCACCCGCTCCACAAAGCTAAGGGATAGGGCTCTAAACACTTGCAGTGGCCAAGCAAATAGATTCGGGCAAAGCTGGTCTAAACGACTTGCACCGGGCGGGCTCCCTAAATGAACGGTGCAGACAAGAGAAGCCACAGAATGGCTGCTCGAGGGGTTCAGGTATGAACTGGGCTCACCACTTGATTCTGATACGGTTGATTACTACTACGGTCACGTCAGGCGGTTTCTGAATTGGGGAAATGCTGCAGGCCTTCCGAAAGAAGCACATCTTATCACCAAGCGACACATCCTCGGTTTCTTCCATCATCTTCTCCAGAAGATCGAGATTACCGTTGGGAGCAATAGCTCACGTCGTAAGGTAAATCGTACTAAAGACAGCCTGTGACCTTACTACCGGTGGCTAAAGCGGTTCTTCGGTTGGTGTGTTAAGGAAGGCTATCTTGACCATATCCCGATGGACGGAATTAAAATAGAAGCTCCCAAAGACAGACCAATTGACCCCTGTGCACCAACAAAGGCCAATGTCATTGCAGGGCTACTAGCCAGAAACCTCCAGTTCGCCAGCGCATGCTGGCTGCCAGGGATCAGGCTATTTTCTCATTGTTCTTGGAGAGTTTCATTCGTCTAAATGAGCTGGCTGAGCTACAAGTTGAAGACATAGACAGGTGGCCCGACAAGAAGAAGTTCAAAAAAGCCCTTGGAGTTTACAGTAGCCTCACCCAGTCAGGCGGTGACTCTGGCTCGATAAGGCAGGGGAAGGAGGGGAGTAGACATGGGCGCCGAGTACTATTCCAGGTATGCTTCGGCTGCATCAGAACTAATGCCCGTGATAACGATTTTAGGGACTATTATCTCCGCCAGGTAGCACCAAGCTAAACCTTATGTGCTATCATTTAAAGCGAGGGGGAACCTAATGCTCATATTTGGACATGCTGGAATCACACTCGGCGCTGCGGTGATGCTAAATGGCGCTCTCTCCAAAAGCTACCCCCTTTGCGCTGGAGGTAGGGCGTCATGCCTTGCCTCCTTAGGAAACCGCATAGATATAAGGCTTCTACTCGTTGGCTCACTTCTTCCTGACATCATTGATAAGCCCGTGGGGCAGTTCTTCTTTAGAGACACCTTCAGCAATGGCAGGATATTTTGCCACACCCTCCTCTTTCTTGTCGTTATTACCCTTGTCGGTCTCTATCTCTACCGAGGTCACGGGAAACTCTGGCTCCTCGTCTTTTCCTTCGGCACCTTCACCCATCTCATCTTTGACCAGATGTGGCTTGAATCCCGAACCTTCCTCTGGCCGCTTTATGGCTTTGGTTTTGAGAAGATAGACCTCAGCCACTGGACGCAAGGGGTATTCCATGCTCTGCTGACCGAGCCCGCCGTATATGTGCCCGAGCTGGTAGGGGTGGTGATACTCGTCTGGTTTGCATTGGTGACGGTACGCAAGAGAAAGGTGTATGCCTTTATCAGGAATGGGCAAGTAGTGTGACTCTCTTGAAACATAATCAAGCTGAGAGTCAGGAAGATTTACTTACCTGCTGGCATCACTTTATTGACACCTGTCCATAAATAGCTTATATTTTTAACTGCTAGGCGAGATGAAGCCTTGCTTAATATAGCTTTAGTGGGTTAAAATAGAACATCAAGGAGCGACGTGATGGAACAACCATCTCAACTGGAATACATGGTGGAGCACTCGGACACCAAAATTATCTTCGTATCCGAGGAGCAGCAGGAGAAGCTCGAGGCAGTAGTCAAAAAAGTGCCCCGGGAGATTCAAGTCATCCCCATCGATGTCGACAGCGAGAGCAGCACTCCCAAATTTTCTCAATGCTTACTATGTTAAGAGAGTCTCTGCCTGAGAGAGCTGGCGCCGTCGGTGCCACTGTGAGGCTAGTACACCCCCAAGGAGTGGGAGGATAATCAGTGTTAGCATTCCGATAGGAAAAATGCCTACTATTGGGATGGCGAACAGTAATAGCCGCTCGAGCGGGTTGGTTCGAATAAAGAGGCACCCCTGGACAGCAGAAGCAAGACTCATAATACTAACCATGGCTACAAATATGGCCAGCACTATATCCAGAGGCGACCCCTTAAGGATAAGCCCTGTGTTAAAGACAAACATAAAAGGTATGAGATATCCGGCAAGTCCTAATTGGAAGGCGGTAACCCCCGTCTTCATCGGGTTAGACTTGGCAATACCCGCCCCGGCATAGGCAGCCAGTGCCACCGGTGGCGTGATATCAGCTCTCGTTCCAAAGTAGAGTATGAAGAGATGGGCAGCGATTGGCAATACTCCCATCTGCACTAGCGCGGGGGCGACTAGAGCCGAGATGATAATATATTGGGCGGTTGTGGGGACTCCCATTCCCAGAAGCAAAGATGCGAGCATAGCCATTGGCAGACCAATAAGCAATGACCCTCTGGCTATGTCGCCAATCCAGGCAGAAAAATTTAGCCCCAGTCCGGTCAGTGTGATGGGGCCAATGATAAGGCCGACAACAGCGCAAATTGCTGCCACCTCTACAGTACCTGTGGCGCCATCAACGCAGGCATCAACCATACTCTTGGGAGACATGCGAGTATGCTTCCGCAAGGAACTTGCAATCACTTGGGTAATGATGGCAAAGGCAACCGCCCTCTCTGGGGAGTACTGCAAAGCCAGGAAACCAACGAGGACAGCAACGGAAATGAGGTGATGCCACCCAGAGGCAAATGTACGTTTTATAATGACGCTCCTTCTCTCTGCACCAGGCTCTGGCTTGAGCCCCATAAGCTTCGCCTTATAATGGACCTGCATAAAGACAGCGAAGAAAGCCAGTGAGGCAGGAATGAGCGCAGCCGCGCAGACCATTATGTAAGGTATGCTCAGAAACTCAGCCATAATGAAGGCAGCCGCTCCCATTACCGGGGGCATGATCTGCCCCATAGTGGAAGCTGAGGCTTCCACCGCTCCGGCAAAATGGGCAGGAAAGCCTGCCCTCTTCATAAGAGGGATAGTTATGGTACCAGTGGTTGTCGTATTAGCCACAGAACTGCCGGATATTGAACCCATAAAGGTGCTGGCAACGACAGCTGCTTTGGCCGGTCCCCCAGTAGTGCCTTGTGTCACAGCAAAGGCTATATCGGTGAGGAATTTCCCTCCTCCCGACCTCTGCAGAACCGCTCCATATAAGATAAACAGGAAAATAAAGCTGGCTAAGACCCCTAGAGGGATGCCAAAGATGCCATCTGTGGATAAGGCAAGGTATGTAGTCAGCCTTCTGATGTCAATTGCCGTGTGGGCAAATAGCCCCGGTAGCTGTGGACCGAGAAGTGAATAGCCCAAAAAGAGAAGGGCTAGAATGGGAACTATTGGTCCAGAAGACCTCCTGGCTGCCTCTAGGACAAGGATAATTACGATAGCCCCCACTATCACATCAGTAGTGGTGAAGATGCCCGCCCTCTTTAGGATTTGGTCGGCAAAGATAAGGATCCACACCAGGATTCCAGCAAAGGTCAGCCAGAGAATGATATCTGAGATGCCTGGACTTGGTTTAAGTGACTTTCTTTTCCAAAGGGGGTAGAGCAAAAAAACTAAGGACGACATAAATAACAAGATAATAGCCCGATGCTCTAGAGCAAAAAAAGGATGGAAAAACGCCCAATAAAGAGTGTAAATAGCTGCAACTACACAAATTCCGGTGACTACATAAGCCCAAACGCCAACCGGCTGTCGTCTGCTGGGAACGAGCACTTCGGGTAGTTCAGCGACTTCCCTTATTCTTGTCGGACTTTCAGCCAAGGAAGCCCCCTACTCGCCTTTGGGCATATTCGTTCACTATTTACCTGCCGCTACAATCCATATCTTCAGCAACTCGCCGCCCTGCGCAATCTCATTCAGTGAAATCGTTGTGTCATTCACGGTCAACTTCTGGTTTGCTACCCATCCCACCCTCAAAAGAAGATAGGGAAAGCGGCGCTTGAGAACGGTCTTGGTGCCTTTCCCCTTGGGAGCAACATATACCCCTTCATAGTTCATAAACTCAAGACCAGCTCCATACCACTGGTAATCCTCCTCCACCAGTATCATTTCTCCGTTATTGCCTACCTGAAAGGTATCCAGAATAGGGGTTTTGGCCGAGGAATGAATCCAATCAAGATAAATTTGGTCTCCAGGTCGCACTGGCAAATCAAGCAAAACTTCCCCCTTATCTGGACTTTCTACTCGAAGCAGAAAGAAACTATCCCTCTCTGTGCATCCTGAGGTAGCCATGCTCAAAATGACTACCAAGACAATTACCAGAAACTTCTCTTTCACATATAGCCCTTCAAGGTAGTAAGGGGCAGTCTAGGAATTTTACCTAAACTGCCCCCCAATGCCCAACTATTATTTGATGACTCCCACTTCCTTGTAATACCTGATTGCTCCGGGGTGGAGGGGGATGGGACAGTTGATTGTAAGCTCGGGAATCATTTGGGCGGCAATAGGATGAATGTTAATCAAGGCATACTTACCCGTGAGTGCGTTTTCCAGAATCACCTTCGTCAGCTCGTAAGCAAGGTCGTCTGACATCAATTCCTTATTGACGATTATTGGATTGGTATCTCCTACGGCGAGCACATCATAGTCCACACCCTTGTAGGTACCAGCCGGGATGGTGACCGGGACAGCAGCCGGCATTTGTTCCTGTACCTTGGCAAATAGCCCCTCAGTAATGGGAATTAAAACTAAAGGTCTGGCTGCAGCCACATCCATTACGCCTGAAGTTGGGTAGGCAGCCTGAAGGGTCATGGCATCCACAATCCCATCTTTAAGGGCGGCTACTCCCTCCGATTGAGAAAGTTGAGCGATTTTTAGGTCTTTCTCAAGGTCGAAGCCAGCTGCCTCCAAAACGATACGGGTCTGCACGTTGCACCCGGCACCCGGTACATCAATAGAGATCTTTTTCCCTCTTAAGTCCTCTATGGTCTTAATTCCAGTACCTTCTGTAGTGAGGAAATGCAGAGGGGAGGCATACATATTGAGCAGAGCAACCAAGGGATAGACTTTCTCAAAAGGGTCCTCACCCTGGGTTGCCTTATAGGCCACGCTTCCCATCGCCAGTCCCATATCGACCATTCCTCGCCCAACCAGTCGGGAATTCTCAACAGAGGCTCCGGTCGATTCTGCCGCAGCTCGATAGTCCGTCATCTTTGAAATTACAACAGCTATCCCTCCACCTAATGGGTAATATACCCCGCCGGGGCTGCCTGTGCCAATGTTGAGAAACTCTTTCTCCACGGGTGGTGCTGGTGGTGGTGCTGGCGCCGGACAGCCAATAGCCACCAAGCTCATGGCTAACAACAATGCCAGCGGAATTAACAATATTTTCTTTTTCACTGATTTACCTCTCTTTTTTATTTTGGAGCCTGTGAATACCGCTGAAGAAGTCTCCAAGCATTCTTCAGCTTCATTGTCGAAGCACTATCCTTTCATACTTCCACCCCCTTATACCTGTTTTCCCCAATTCAATCTCTCTTTCTAGACTCAAAAGCCTCTAGTCTTTCTTGTCTCTCCTTGCTTGATACACAAGCCAAACAGGCTTCAACTTCAAAATCCATCAACGCTTCAAGGCTGGTTTCTCCCCGGGCAAGGTTTAGCCCCTTTTTTATTATTTTAATGGAGAAGGCTGAGTTTTTCACGATTTTTCCCGCCATTTCTCTCGCCTCCTCCATCAAGCGGTCAAGGGGTACAGCCTTATTAACCAGACCAATCCTCTCGGCTTCTTTCCCATCGATATACTCAGCAGTAAAAAGAAGTTCTTTGGCTTTCGCCGGTCCGATGAGGTCCTGCACCAACCTCATAGCACCGCCAGTTACAGATGAAGCGACTCTTGCCTCTGGAGAACCAATTTTAGCCTCTTCAGCAGCAATACGAATATCACAGGCAAGACTCAATTCATACCCTGACCCCAAGGCATAGCCGTTGATGGCAGCAATGGTAGGTTTCTCGAACCTGATGACTTTCCTGGACGCTTCCTGGAGCTCTACTAAGTAATCGCGATAATCCTCGATACTTCTGGTTTTTGATTCTTTCAAATCTGCCCCTGTTGAAAAAGCCCTGCCTTCTCCGGTGATAATTAGCGCCTTGACCTCAGCATCGTTCTTTGCATCCTCCAAAGCTTCTTGAAATTCAAGCCACAACTGCTTATTCATGGCGTTCAAAACTTGGGGCCGATTCAGTTTGATAGTCGCAATTCCCTCTTCTTTCTCATAAATAATGCATTCAAAAGCCATTTTGTGTAAGCTCCTTTCTACTAATGATTAGCTAATAATAATCCTTGAGTCGACAATAGATGCTCCTCGTTCATGCACGATAACAGGGTTCAAATCCACCTCTTGAATTTCTGGATTATCTATCGCGATTTGAGACAGTTTAGCTAGGAGGTCTTTCAGGGAATCAATATCTTTGGGTTTTTCTCCCCTTACTCCGGTTAATATCTTGTATCCCTTTATCTCTTTAATCATCTCATCAATATCCTCTGTTGTCAGCGGAGCCACTCCAAAGGAGACATCTTTCAACACTTCGACAAATATACCTCCCAGTCCAAACATGATGACTGGACCAAATTGGGGGTCTCTAACCATTCCGATGATACATTCCTGCCCCTTCGAAGCCATGGGCGATAGCAGCACTCCCAAGACTCGTTCCCGGCGAGTCATCTTTTCAGCATTCATCAAAATTTCATCAAAAGCCTTCTCCGCCTCCTGTCTGCTTTTCAAAGCGAGCTTGACACCACCGGCGTCGGATTTATGTATAATATCGGGGCTTACTACCTTCATGGCGACAGGCTGCCCAAATTCATCATAAATGGCACCAGCCTCTGATGAGTTCCTAGCCAGTCGTGCCTCAGGAAGTGGTATGTCATAGTCGTGGAGCAAATCCCTCGATTCGGTCTCCAGCAGGTTGAACCTTCCTTCGTCTTTGACCTTCTTGAACAGCGCCTTAATATCAGGTTTTTCTTGGGGCTCACGGCTGGGAATCTTCATCTGGCTTATCTTTTTTTGTCTTATGGCAAATTTCATCAGGGCACTCAGGCATTGAGCTGTTCGCTCTGATGAATCCATAACCGGTATTCCGTTGGATTTCAGGATTTGAAGAGATTCTATTGGCTCACGGGCAAAACTGGTATGAACGAATAACGGTTTTTGATATTTCTTTACTAAATCAACCAATTCACGGGAAGTTTGCTCTTCCAGTGCACCAACATGGGCGGCTATGATATCCTTAAATCCTCCGAAGAAACCGGTAATGAACACTCCGTCCACTTGGTCATCTTGCATACATACATTGACACATTCCGCGATCATATGCGGATT
>Ga0209991_10001355_pt1 | contig 11066 bp, 9 predicted proteins | sample ChitaG_FD_183167 | JGI IMG/M metagenome (GOLD analysis project Ga0209991, IMG submission 183167) | Deep subsurface microbial communities from South Pacific Ocean to uncover new lineages of life (NeLLi) - Chile_00310 metaG (SPAdes)... | ecosystem: Environmental > Aquatic > Marine > Oceanic >...
GGCATCTTCGAACCGCAGGCCACCCCGGAGCAGACCGCCGCACTCGGCCGGCTGGAAACCCTCCTTGCCCTCATCGAGGGCTGGGTGCAGACCGTGGTCGCCGATGCTCTCGGGGACCGGATCCCCGGCAGACCCGCTCTCAGCGAAACATTGCGCCGACGTCGCGCCACCGGCGGGCCGGCTGAGCAGACGTTCGCCACGCTGGTGGGACTCGAACTGCGGCCGCGAAAGATGAGAGAGGCCGCCGCCTTGTGGTTGAGGCTGACTCAGGCCGTCGGTGCCGACGCCCGGGACGCGGTCTGGCAGCACCCCGACTTATTGCCGAGCGCGTCAGACCTTGACGAGCCCGCCGAATTCATCGACCGCATGATCGGCGGCGACACCAGCGGGATAGACAGCGCCATCGAACAGGCTTTGGAACAGGCACGCGACGACGACGGAACCAACAGCCCCACGGAGTGAGGTTCTCCCGGCGGCGCCTGTGGATAACTCCGCTCGCGCTTGTCGTCACGTGACACTGTTTTTGGATGAAGCGATACGCACTCAACCCGGCGACCCCGGTGCTTTCCCGGCCCGACGGCACGGTCCAGGTGGGCTGGGACCCCCGCCGCGCGGTCATTGTGCACCCCCCAGCCGGGCTGCCCGCACGCATCCTCGCTGAGCTGCTACGCACGCTGCAATCCGCTGCGACGGTCGCCGAACTACAAACCCTGGCAGCCGATCATGATGCCGACGAGTCGGTTATCACGGCCCTGATCACCCGCCTGGTCAACGACGGCGTGGTCACCGCGGTGGCGCGCCACCGCGGTCGCTCCGCCACCATCCGCATCCACGGCTGCGGCCCGCTCTCCGACCTACTCAGCGCATCACTGCGCTGCTCGGGCGTGCGCATCAGCCAAAGCAGCAGGACCCATGCGCGCGCCGGCGGCGCCGACCTCGCCCTGCTGACCGACTACCTCGTCGCTGACCCGCGCGTGGTGCGCGATCTGCACGACGCCGCAGTGCCACACCTAGCAGTGCGAGTGCGCGACGGCACCGGCCTGATCGGTCCACTGGTCATACCCGGCGTTACGAGCTGTTTGCGCTGCGCTGACCTGCATCGCAGCGACCGTGACAACGCTTGGCCGGCGGTCGCGGCGCAACTGTGTCGCACCGTGGGCACCGCCGACCGGGCGACGGTCCTGGCCACCGTAGCGCTGGCGCTGACCGAGGTCGACCACGTCGTCCGCGCGGTGCGCGGTGACCACAGTGATGATCAGGACCCACGCGCCGACCCACCCGCGGCACCCCACTCGTGGGCCGCGCGCCCAGCATCGCTGAATACCACTCTGGAGTTCGACGTCGCCAAGGGCGCGATAGTCGCCCGTCGATGGTCACGGCATGCCAAGTGCACGTGCTGACGTCAATCGTTTCGAACTTGTCGATGGGAAGTACAGCTCAGTGGTGGATGATGGACTCGTGAGTGACATCAAGCGGGGACGTGCCGCGCGCAACGCAAAGTTGGCGTCGCTACCGGTGGGTATGGCCGGCCGTGCCGCGCTGGGTTTCGGCAAACGCCTGACCGGGAAATCCAAGGATGAGGTCAACGCCGAGCTGATGGACAGGGCCGCTCAACAGCTGTTCAGCGTCCTTGGCGAGCTCAAGGGCGGCGCGATGAAAGTAGGCCAGGCTCTCTCGGTGATGGAGGCCGCGATCCCCGAGCAGTACGGCAAGCCCTACCGCGAAGCGCTGACCAAACTGCAGCGTGAGGCCCCTCCACTGCCCGCGGCCAAGGTGCACAGGGTGCTCGACACGCAGTTGGGCACTGCGTGGCGGGAGCGATTCCAGTCGTTCGACGACACCTCGATCGCATCGGCCAGCATCGGCCAGGTCCACAAGGCAGTCTGGGCCGACGGTCGCCAGGTCGCGGTCAAGATCCAGTACCCCGGCGCCGACGAGGCACTGCGCGCCGATCTCAAGACGATGCAGCGGATGGTCAGTGTGCTCAAGCAGCTCTCTCCCGGCGCTGACGTACAGGGGGTCGTGGATGAGCTGATCGAGCGGACCGAGATGGAGCTCGACTACCGGCTAGAAGCCGACAACCAGCGCGCCTTCGCCAAGGCCTACCGGGGCGACCCGAAGTTCGTCGTGCCACGCGTGGTCGCCAGCTCCCCCAAGGTCGTCATCCAGGAGTGGATCGACGGCATTCCGCTGTCACACATCATCAACGACGGCACTCAGGAGCAGCGCAACCTGATGGCCTCCCGGCTGTTCGAGTTCTCGAACGACGCGCCGCGGCGGCTGCAGATGGTGCACGGCGACGCCCATCCCGGCAATTTCATGCTTATGCGCGGAGACCGAATGGGTGTCATCGACTTCGGAGCGGTAGCCCCGATGCCCGGGGGCTGGCCAGTGGAGCTAGGCCAGATCCTGCGCTATGCGGTGGACAAGAACTACGACGAGCTGCTTCCGACCATGCAAACGATGGGATTCATCCAACAGGGCCAGCAGGTATCCACCCACGAGATCGACGACATGCTCAAGCAATACGTCGACCCTCTGCAGGTGCCGGTGTTCCACTACACCCGCAAGTGGCTGCAGCGGATGACGGCCCTGGAACTCGACAAAGCCGCCGGCCAGATCAAAGCCGCACGGCAGATGGACATCCCGCCGAAGCTAGCGATCCCGATGCGGGTGATTGCGTCGATCGTCGCGATCTCCTGCCAGCTCGACGCGGAAGTACCGACCCGGCGCATCGCCGAGGAGACGATGCCGGGATTCGCCGACCCCGACGCGGTGTAGCGCGCCGGGGCCGACTGAAAATCACGCCGCGACAGGGTCTTCGGTGTTCTTGCGCGGTCGCCCCCGCGGACGCTTGCGGGCGACGACGGTGCCCCGTTCGAGGATCTCCCCGCCCCAGACACCCCAAGGCTCCTGACGTTCCAGTGCAGCGTTGAGGCACTCGCGCCGGATGGGGCAGGCCCCGCACAGCACCTTGGCCTTTTCGAGGTCGCGCGGATCTTCGGCGAACCACAGATCGGCGTCCGCGGCATGACACGGCACTGTCAGCGTCGTTCTCTCACATGTCATCGGAGACATGTCCGGCCCTCTGCTTCCTGGTCGTTGTTGCTAGCCATCTGTCTTGTGATGGATCCCCGACCAGGTCTTTGGATTTGGGAAGGCTTACACGAAGCCCCCAGAACGAACCTGGCCACGGATCCGGTTGATTGCGGGTCCGTGGCCTTCAGGCGTTTCGTGGGCTCTGGCTAGATCGAGCCCCGATTCACGGACGCGGCAGTCATGCCGGCTTTGGCGCGGCGCTTACGCGGCGCCGAAATAGCAGCGGCGGCATTGGCGGGAGCATGGAAGGTCCACGATATGCCGGCAACTCCTACACCGGTGACAACAAAATTGCTTGTCATGATCGTGGCACCCTCCTTTCGCGCATGGCCTTTGTCTGCGTGAACTCGAGGTTAGACGCTAGCAGCCGAAACCCACAAGTGATTTTCTGACCTGCAGTTTTAGCCGGAACCTACGTCGAACCCTGGCGGTCCCTGACCATCGCGAGCACATCGGGTCCGAACTGTTCGAGCTTGCGCGCGCCGATGCCCGGGATCGCAACCAGGGCGGCATCATCGGTCGGCAGCGACTCTGCGATAGCGATCAATGTGTTGTCGGTAAATACCACGTAGGCCGGCACGCTCATGTCCTTGGACACCTTCAGCCGCCAGTCCTTGAGCTCAGCGAGCAGTTGTTCGTCGAGGTCAGACGGGCAGCTCTCACACCGGCGCAGCATGATCGACGCGGGCACGGTCAGCGCGGCGTTGCAGACGCGGCAGCGCGGCGCCGGGCCGCGGGGCTTGCGCGACCGACTGGGACCAGCGTCGCGCTGCGAGTGGGGCGTGATGCCGTTGAGGAATCGTGACGGACGTCGACCCTGCCGTCCACCCGGGGTCCGCGCCAGTGCCCAGCTAAGCGCCAAATGCACTCGCGCCCTGGTGACTCCGACATATAGCAGTCGCCGCTCCTCCTCCACCTGCTCACTGTCCGCGCCGCGGGAAAGCGCGTGCGAGATCGGCAACGTACCGTCTGCCAACCCCACAAGGAACACCGCATCCCACTCCAAACCCTTGGCGGCGTGCAGCGAAGCCAGCGTGACGCCCCGCACCACCGGTGGGTGCCGGGAATCAGCGCGTCGGCGCAGCTCGGCTACCAGGGCAGGAAGGTCAATTTGCGGACTCTGAGCTGATTCTTCATCGACCAGGCGTGCCAGCGCGGCCAGCGCCTCCCAGCGCTCCCGCGCACGGCTCCCTGACGGCGGCTCGGCAGTCAATCCCAGCGGCTCCAGCGTTGCACGTACGACGTCGGCCAGTGCACCCTCGGCAAGCCCGGGCTCCCGTTCAGCCGCACGTTGCAGGGCCAACAGCGCCTGTCGGATCTCCTGGCGGCTGAAGAACCCCTCACCGCCGCGGACCTGATAGGGAACACCGACTTCGGTGAGCGCTTCTTCGTAGACCTCCGACTGCGCATTGATGCGGTAGAGCACCGCCACTTCAGAAGCGGCAGTGCCGGACTCGAGAAGTTTCTTGACGTTACGGGCCACCGCCGCCGCCTCGGCGACCTCGTCGGGATATTCGCTGAACGTCGGCTCCGGTCCGGGCGCACGCTGACCGACCAAGTGCAGCCTGCTACCCGCCATCCGGCCTCGCGCACCGGCGATGACCCTGTTGGCCAACGACACCACCTGCGGGGTGGAGCGATAGTCGCGTTCCAGTCGGACCACCGCTGCGTCGGGGAATCGCCGGGAGAAATCGAGCAGGTAGCGCGGTGAGGCGCCGGTGAACGAGTAGATGGTCTGGTTTGCATCGCCGACAACGGTGAGGTCATCACGATTGCCGAGCCACGCGTCCAGCACTCGCTGCTGCAGCGGGGTGACGTCCTGATACTCGTCGACCACGAAGCAGCGGTAGCGGTCACGGAACTCCTGGGCCACCGCCGCATCGGTTTCGATCGCGGCGGCGGTGTGAAGCAGCAGATCATCGAAATCCAGGAGCATGAGATCGTTACCGCGCGCTTTGAGCGCCTCATATCCGGCGTAGACCGCAGCGACCTTCTCCGCGTCGAACGGGATGTCACGCCCCGCCTCGGCGACCGTCGATGCGTAGTCCTCGGGACTGATCAAAGAGGCCTTGGCCCACTCGATTTCGCCGGCCATGTCGCGTACGTCATCGGTGCTGGTCGGCAACCCGCCACGGTTGGCAGCCTGGGCGACGATCGAGAACTTGGTGTCCAGTAGCTTCCATTCGGTATTGCCCACCACCCGCGGCCAGAAGTACGCCAGCTGGCGGCGGGCGGCGGCATGGAACGTCATCGCCTGCACCGCTTCGGTGCCCGTTCCAGCCTCATCGCCGCAGAGCGCCCGCAACCGGCTGCGCATCTCCCCCGCCGCGCGTTGGGTGAACGTCACAGCGAGCACTTGCGTCGGAGCGATGTGGCCGGCGGTCACCAGGTGGGCGATGCGGCGGGTGATGGTGCGGGTCTTTCCGGTGCCGGCGCCGGCGAGCACGCAGACCGGTCCGCGAGCGGCGAGCACGGCCTCGCGCTGCTCTTCGTCGAGGTCGCCCAGCAGCCCGTCACGCGAGGCCGTTGGGGACATGCCGACCATCATGGCAGCGCGGCCCGACAATCACTGTTCGCGACGCGGGCAAGCGGCGTGCGACAGATTTCGTCCGACAGATTTCGTGGGGCAGAGGGTCTACGAACCTACGAACCAACGTCTAGGGGGAACCAACGTCTCGGGCGAACCCCCTTTTGACTATTGGTTGGCAGCCTGGTCACCGCTAGGCCTAATCCAAGCCCGCCCAGGACTCGATGATCTCCCGGGCGATAGAGATTGATCCCGGCAACAGCAACCGCCCCGGACGATCAGCGCTCCAGTCCCCGTTCTCCAAGGCATCGCGGATCTCGCTGCGGGTGAACCAACCCGCCTCGGCAATCTCGCCGTCGTTGAACGAGAACTCCTGCTCAGGGTCACCGAGGGCGTGGAAACCAACCATCAACGACCGAGGGAACGGCCACGGCTGACTACCCAGATACTCAACATCGGTGACGGTCACGCCGATCTCCTCGGCAATCTCGCGGACCACGCAGGATTCGAACGACTCGCCGGCCTCGACGAACCCCGCAAGGATCGAGAACAGCCGCTCGGGCCACAGCGACTGACGGGCCAACACAGCGCGGTCATGGCCATCGTGCACCAGGCAGATCACCGCCGGGTCGATGCGAGGGAACTCCTCGTGACCGGTGGCCGGGTTGATTCGCGACCACCCGGCCTTCACCGACGTTGTCGGCACGCCGTCCCGCGGGCTGAAGCGGGCGCTGTCATGCCAATTCAACAACGCCGTGGCGGTGGCGACCAGCTGCGCGCTGACGTCGTCGAAGATCTGGCCGGCGCGCCGCAAGTCAAGTACTTCAACTGGCGCGCGAGGATCCTCAGGGGCTTCCAGCTCGGCGCGGATCGCCCACGCGTGGCGGCCGTCATCGAGTCGCCCCAGGAACACCGCGTCCCCTGGCGGCACGTCGCCGACCTTGCTGGCCGGGCCGAGCACCACCTTGCGTTCAGAGATCAACACCTGGTTTCGTCGGTCCACGCGCAGCAGGAGCGCATCCGACCATCCCGCCACGGCCGCGTCAATGTCAGTGCGCAATGCGTCGGCCCGGTCGGCTCCCACCCGCGAAAGCAGCGGCACGTTGCGCAGCCTGAACCCCCCGGGGGTCACATCTGCCGCCCGCTCATCGCTCCCCGTCCGCGTTGCGCAGGTACAACAGCCTGTCCCCGAGTTCTAGCGAATCGACCTTTGGATCATCGACGCGGATGAGCTTCGCGTCACGCAGGACGCCGAGGACAATGTCGCTCTGGTGTCGAGGCGAGCTGCCGGCCTCTTTGGGCGTGACCTCACGTTCGGCGATCGCGAAGCCCGCGTCGGGGGTGAGCAGGTCTTCCAATATCTCGACGACGCTGGGGGTCTGCACCGCAATGCCGAGAAGGCGGCCGGCAGTCTCGGAGGTCACCACGGTGGAATCTGCGCCCGACTGTTCAAGCAGATGCTGGTTTTCGGCCTCGCGCACCGCGGCGATGATCTTGGCGTTGGGTGCGAGTTCACGTGCTGTGAGTGTGACGAGGACGGCGGTGTCGTCGCGATTGGTGGCCACGACGATCGACTTGGCGTGTTGGGCGCTGGCTAGCCGCAGCACTTCGGAGTCGGTTGCACTGCCACGGACGGTGACCAGGCCGGAGCTCTTGGCTCGCTCGAGCGCCGTGGTGTCCTCGTCGACAACCACGATGTCAGCGGGCGCGACCTCGTCGCCGACCATCGCCGCAGCCGCCGTCCGACCCTTGGTGCCGTAGCCGACGATGATGATGTGGTTGCGCAATCTTCTCCTCCATCGCTGGATTTGGTAGGCCTGCCGCGATTGCGTGGTCAGAGTTTCCACGGTGGTCCCAATCAGGACGATCAAGAAAAGGACCCGCAGCGGGGTGATCACCAGGACGTTGACCAATCGGGCTTGGGGGGTGACCGGGGTGATGTCGCCGTACCCGGTGGTCGACATGGACACCGTCGCGTAGTACAGGCAGTCGAGGAGCGACAGCGGCTCCCCTTGGGAGTCGCGATAGCCGTCGCGATCGAAATAGACGATGACCACGGCCACGAACAACGCCAGGAGCGCATAAACGACCCGAGTGGTGATTCGCCGCCCGGGGCTGATCGAGGTCGTGGGGATCTGAACCCGGTCGGTGAGGGCGTGGACCGGTAAATCGGCCAACGATTGATCGAACCGACTTATCCGTCGGCGCAGACTGCGCTTAGCCACAGGGGCCCGTCACAGGGGGAGGCTGCCGCACCCGCACAATGTAACCTTAACGGTTCCCCACGGCTGAAGCCGGGGGATTTCAAGCTCAGACAGCACCGACAAGCATCCCGGAGGAGGCCCGCCCGTGTCTTACATCGTCAACACTTGTGTGGCCCCGTTCTGCCACAGCCAGAATCACTCTGGCGGCGTTCCAGTCCCGACCGGCGGTATACCCACAGGTCGCGCACTGGAAAGTTCTCACGTCCAAGTCAAGCCGCTTGTTTCTCGCAAAGCACTCACTGCACGTCATCGTCGTGTACGCGGGCTGAACCAACACCACCTTTCGGCCAGCCCGAAGCCCTCGGTCCAACAGTTCACGTTTGGCCGCCCCGATCGCAGCATCAGCAGCCTTACGCGCCATCGTGGATTTCGCCAGAAACTTCGGCTTGAAGTCCTCCACGGCGATCGTTGCGTGGCCCTCAACGACCCGTCGAGCCCACACGCGGGAATCGTGTTGAGTTTGGCGGGCCGCCTTCTTGTGCAGCCGAGCTGCCTCCCGTCTGGCGTCTCGGTAGCGGTTGGACTGAACTTTCCCGCCCTTGCGGTGCCGCCGCGACATTTTGCGCTGAGCTTTAGCCAACTGTGCGGCGCAACGCTTCCGGTGTCCCGCGTACCGCAAGTCGAAACGCGCGTCGGTGGTGTTGGCCACCGTGGTGACACCCCAGTCGATACCGATCTCGCCACCCCCATCGAGCAGTGTGGCTGTTTGGCGGCGCACGACAAACGAGGCATACCAACGCCCCAGCGAGTCCTGGTAGACGTTGACCGAGGTCGGCTCGCTGGGAAGGTCGCGCGACCACACCACCGGCACCCTCACACCCTTGGGGAGTGCCAAGCGGTTGTCGCGAACCGAGAAACCGTTGCGGGTGTATTCCAGCGATGGCAGGGTTTTCTTGCGCGCCTTGAAGGTCGGCCTGCGGCGGCCTTTGACAGTGAACGAATGGTTCAACGCAGCGCCGTAGGTGCGCAACATCTGCTGCTGGGCCACCTGGGAACCCTCACGCAACCAGGCGCTGCCCCTGCGGGCAGCGGTGAGCATCGTCGACAACTTGCCGAACGTCGGGCGGCTACCCGACTTCTGCTGGTGGACAGCTTCATTCCACAGGAAACGGCAGCGGTGCCATTCAGCTTCCAGGTCCGCCACCGCTTGCGCGCCGGGACGCAGACGGTAGGTGTACCGCACCGTCTCAACAGACTCGACAACCACACCGACCAGCCTAGATTTCAACACCGACACAGCAGCCGCCCTTACCACCCCACGGCCAATGCCGAGGGTTTCTCGGGCGGTAGTCGATGACCGCGCCTCAGCCCGAACTGCATCAGACCGCCGAGTCGTCGCGTGGCGTCAAGATGGGCGCCTGGCTGATCGGGATGGGGGCACTGCATTTTGTCGCTCCCAAGCCGTTCGACACGATCGTCCCGGCTGAGCTTCCCGGCAGCCAACGCTCCTACACTCTGGCCTCCGGAGTCGCTGAAGTCGGCGTCGGCGGTCTGCTGATGGTCCCCAAGACCCGTCGGGTCGGCGCGCTGGCGGCCATCGCGTTGTTCATCGCAGTGTTCCCGGCCAACGTCAACATGGCCCGTATGTGGTTCAAGGATCCGGCCAAGCCGCTGCCCATGCGGGTGGCCGCTCTGGCCCGGCTGCCGTTGCAGATCCCGATGATCGTCCAGGCGCTGAAGGTCTACCGCGAAAGCTAGCCGGCGATCAAGCGGCCGGCGGATCCATCAACGCGGCCACCTCCTCGGCGCTGAGCAGCATGTCGGGACGGACGGTGCGCCGGGAGCGGATGTAGTGAAACGCAGCGCGCACCGATGAAACCGGACAGCCCTGCAGGCCAGCCCAAGCGATTCGATAAACTGCCAGCTGAACAGCGTTGTGTTGCAGTTGTTCTGGCGTTGACGGCGGTTCGCCGGTTTTCCAGTCCACCACCGTGACCTCGCCGTTCTCGTCGGCGAACACCGCGTCGATGCGCCCCCGCACCACCCTGCCGGCGATCACCATGTCGAACGGAACTTCCACGTCGATCGGGGTGCGTGCTGCCCACTCGGATGCCGCGAACGCGGCCTGCAGCTCCTCGAGCTCTCCCCGGTGCTGGCGGTCGGCATCCACGGCACCGGGTAGGTCGTCGAGATCGAACAGCTTTTCCGCCTGGAAGTACCGCTGCACCCATTCGTGGAACGCCGTTCCCAGCAGCGCCTGTGAATCCGGCCGACGCGGCAACCGCCGATGCAACCGCTGCGCTACGGCGCTGGGATCTCGGCCGAGTTCTACCAGCATGCTCACCGACAGCTGCGTGGGCAGCGGTGGCGTGGGCACGTGCGCGGCGAGTTCCCGTTCGGCCAGCAGCGCATCGACGTCGGCGGTCCAACCGTGCACATCCGTCGGTGCGTCGCCCTGCGGCCCTGCCGATATCGCCTGCACCACCAGTTCGGCGCCTCGGTCGACATCGGTGCGGCGGCTCGCCGCCGGGTCAGTCGGCCACATCGCCTCGATAACCTGATCGCGCACCGGGTTCGGATCGCCGTCGGCAGGAGCATCGGCCCACGCATCGACGGTGCCACATGGCTTTCCCGCGGCGGCTGATGCGTCGATGACATCCTTGAGTTCACAAAGGAAAGCCGACGGGCCGCGGGGCTTGGACTCGGTGGTGCCCCAGTGATGGCCTGACGCCAACAGAGTGCACTCAGCGCGGGTGATCGCCACATAGAGGAGCCTGCGCTCCTCATCGGTACGCCGCTGGTCGAGGCTGCGCTTGTGGTCGGAAATTCTGTCCGACAACGCTTTGCGGTCACCGACGGTAGAACAATCGAGCACCGGGACGCCATGCTGGGACACGGTCGCACGGTCGCCGCGCAGCAACGGAGGCAGATCGGCCGCATCGGTCAACCAGGTGCGCGGGGACGCAGTTGACGGAAACACCCGTCCGCTCAGGTGGGGCACCGCGACGATCTGCCACTCCAGACCCTTGGCAGCATGCACGGTCAGGATCTGCACCCGGTCGGCGGCCACTGTGATCTCGGCGGGTGCCAGACCGTTCTCGACCTGTTCGGCTGTGTCCAGGAACGCCAGCAGTGCCGAAACCCTGGCCCCGGGCCGGGTGGCAAAGTCGGCGACCACGTCATTGAACGCATCAAGGTGTTCAGTCCCCGACCATCCCGCCGACTTTGCCACCCGG
>Ga0209991_10001356_pt1 | contig 11061 bp, 11 predicted proteins | sample ChitaG_FD_183167 | JGI IMG/M metagenome (GOLD analysis project Ga0209991, IMG submission 183167) | Deep subsurface microbial communities from South Pacific Ocean to uncover new lineages of life (NeLLi) - Chile_00310 metaG (SPAdes)... | ecosystem: Environmental > Aquatic > Marine > Oceanic >...
CCCCTACCACGAGGAAAGATTTGATCGAATCAGGGGTCAGGCCGACCTTCTCCTCAGAAAAGGCGTATTCTACCTCGCAGCAACAATCGATGCCCCAGAGCCTGAACCTTTTGAAGCCAAGGAATATCTTGGAGTTGATCTTGGTATCAAGAACATCGCGGTAGATGGTGATGGAGATACATACGTTGGAGGTCATCTTAATGGACTCAGGAGCCGTCACGCGAAGGTGAGGAGTAAGCTTCAGAGTAAGGGAACCAAATCTGCTAAAAAGCTTCTCAGGAAGCGAAGCAGAAAGGAGCACAGGTTCGCATCTGATGTTAACCATGTAATATCCAAGAGAATTGTAGCGAAGGCGAGGGACACCGGACGTGGGATAGCCCTAGAAGATTTGAAGGGTATCCGCGAGCGGATAACGGTGAGACGAAGCCAGCGTCGCGTACACCACTCTTGGGCATTTTATCAGCTTCGCAGCTTCATCGAGTATAAGGCTCGCCTCGCAGGGGTTCCCGTCTTGCTTGTTGACCCAAGGAACACGAGCCGTAACTGTCCAAATTGCGGTCATATTTCCAAGGGGAACAGATTGGACCGGGATAGCTTTTGCTGTCTAGAGTGCGGCTTCGCTGGAGCTGCGGATTATGTCGCTGCCGTTAACATCGGCAGGGTCCCAGTCAATGGGCCATACGTCTCGGGGACTGGACATTTAAGTTCACCTCAGGGACAAGCCCCCCAATTCATTGGGGGGTAGTTGACTTACATGTGTACGACCAACATATGGAAACACAGTGCTCTTAGGCGTGCTCTGCTCTTTGTCGAGTGCGTGAGACTATTACAAGGAGGGTAAGAGACTAGATTCGCATACGACTAGTCCTCAGTTTGTCATATTATGCTGAAGGTGGTTAGGAACTGTAGCAATCTGGTGAGGGAGATCATGCTATAGTATATGGCCCCTATGCTTATGGTCGAGTAGATGAACCATGAGAGTCCTCTATTTTTCATGTTATCATCTCAGTGTGAGATCGGTGTGTCCCTACTAACTCGTGATATTGGTCGATAAACCTGGAACCTCTCTCAGTGGTTATATAATATCCGTTCTTGTGAACCAGGAGCCCGTTTACATTTAACCTTTCGATGTATTTCTTCACTATCTTGAAATTCAGGTTGGCTCTGTAAACCAGTTGAGTTTTTTTAGCTCCGTCTTTCGCGACTTTGAGGAGGTCGGCGCAGATGTCGAGGTCGTTTCTTCTCATATGTTGCACCCGTTTCCAGGGTTTTCTTAGGTGTTTAATATAAATAAGGGTTTTCTAACGATATTAGAAACAATTATCCGGAATAAGATAATTATTCGTTGTTTTTTCCTTTTTTAGGTGGTTATTCCGTTTTTGGGGATGAAATATCCTCCGAAAATATGTTATGAATATTAAATCCTGTGCATGAACTTCGCGCGCATGAATAACATTAAGTCGCGCGCGCCAAAAAAATGTAGATGAATCTTAGATTTGCTTGCACGCGCTAGCGCACACTTTTTCGGGTGGTCGCAAGAAGACCACTCTACTTGTAGGGTGGATGAATTGTGGAGAAAAGTCTTTTCTAACTCATGAATCAAGATGTCAACAATGCACCGGATGCGCGCGCGCAGGTAGTTCATGGTATGAGCGATGATTTGAGTGAATCTATGTCTACTTCTGTAAGCGGTAGTTTCACTTTATTAATAGGTAATTCTGTTGCTCTTCTGTTTTCTGCTATAGGTGTAATTCTTGTTGCCCTCATGCTTTCCCCATCTGAATATGGCCTTTTTAGCATTTCTTTAGTTTTGCCTGGTATGTTTATTTTGTTTTCAGACTGGGGTGTGAATCAGGCATTAGTTCGGTACATTGCCCACTATAGGTCCATTGGTAAACTGGAGGATATCAAAGATCTTGCTATGGCAGGCTATTTTTTTAAATTCTTTATTGGGAGTATGCTTTCTTTATTCTTATTTTTGTTTGGGGATTTTTTTGCTGTATTTCTGATTAGAAGGCCTGAGGTTGGGGGGTTTATTAGATTGACCTCAGTACTTGTTCTTTCTCAATCAATGTACTCTACTGCTATCTCAATTTTTGCGGGCTATGAAAAAATGAACTATAGGGCGACTATGAATATCATTCAATCTATAGTAAAAGCAGTTATCTCTCCACTTCTAATTTATTTAAACTATGGTGTATCTGGTGTAGTCATAGGGCACACGTTAAGTTACAGCATAGCTGCCGTTATTGGATTTATATCCACACGATCATTGTTTAATCTCTCGATAAGTTTCCAATATGAACGTCTTAAGGAAAATGTGAAATTACTGTTAATTTTTGGGGTACCTCTGTTTTTAGGAAATATTTTATCGGGATTTGCAATACAGTTTAGAGGGGTTCTTTTATCATGGTTTGTGTCGGCTGAAATGATCGGAAATTATAGGATATCCTCTTGGTTCATTACTTACGTTAATGTACTTATCACATCAATAGGGATAAATCTCTTGCCGACATTCTCCAAATATAATTTCAAGGATGAACCTAAAAGAGTAAAAGAGATTTTCCAGGGATCAGTGAGATATTTCTCTATGTTTTTACTTCCATTAGCATGTATGTTAATGGTCGTATCAAAACCTCTCATTTACACTTTATTTACTGAGAAATACCCTCAAGCTCCTTTAATCTTATCGATAAGATTAATGTCAACTATTTTTATGGGAATTGGCTCTATGTCTATTATTAGATTCTTAATTAGTCAGGGTGAAACAAGAACATCCTCGAGAATAATAATAATATCATCATTAATATCGATCTTGTTATCAACTATTTTTATATACTTATGGAACATAATAGGATTAGTAGTAAGTTTTAGCCTATCTTCATTTATACAATATATGCTTGGATTGATGGTAATTCGAAGAAAGTATGATGTTAGTCCTGATTTAAATCATGCGTTTAGAACATTGGTGTGTTCGCTCATTTCAATAGTGGTAACATATGGATTTCTATATTTTTTCTCGACTTTACCAATAGTCGATTTGTTCTTCAGTGTAATGATATTTTTGATAATTTATTTACTTATTGCCCCTTTCATAGGAGCTATCGAGATTATTGATGTCCAGAATTTGGATTTAATGTTTAAAGAATTAAAGATGATATATCCATTTGTTAGACTTGTTCTTGATTTTGAAGGAAGATTACTTAAGTTGAAATTTCGTGCGCGAGAATAAAGTATTGCAAGATAGCACAGATATGAATTCTATTAGAGCATCTACCGACCTTGAAAATTCTTTGCTCTCTCCTGATATTCTCTAAATAATCCAATTATTATGAACGATATCGTGAGTATTGACAAACTTGTAGTAATTGGGATTAGACGTAATCCCCATGGTGTGTAATTTAACAAGAGGCCTACTAAAGTCACCAATGCCAAACTAGTACCGATGCTTAGAGTCATTAATTCTACACGATCGATTCTTCTCATAGGAAATAAAGTCTTTATCGGGTGGTCGCAAGAAGACCACCCTACTTGTAGGATGGATGAATTGCGGAGAAAATCCTTTTCTAACTCAAGAATCAAGACATCAACAATGCACCGGATGTACAAGTACAGGCTGTATCCCAGCAGACAACAAGAAAACCAGATACAACGCCACCTCACCCTCTGCAAAGACGTATACAACACCCTGCTCCACCACTGCAGACGCAACCCCACGCTCCCCTCACAATACACCCTCAACATACTCCTACCCGCCCTGAAGCAGGAACACCCCGAGTACGCGGACGTCCACTCCCAGGTGCTTCAGAACATCTCCAAGCGCATCAGAGACGCATACCACGGCTTCCTAGCTCGCCGCGATGCAGGCCTCAAAGCGGGTAAACCCCGATTCAAGAGTGCGGGCAGGTACAAGAGCATGACCTACCCTCAATCCGGCTTCAAGGTGGAGGGAGACACGCTCGTGCTGTCCCAGATCGGGAGCATAAAGATGCGTCTGCACCGGCCCATCGGGGGAGACGTGAAGACCCTCACCGTGAAGCGTATGCCCTCCGGGAGGTGGTTCGCCGTCTTCTGCTGCGAGGTGGAGGCCAAGCCCAGGGAGAAGTTCAGTGAGGAGGTGGGAATCGACCTGGGGCTGGAGTGCTTCGCAGCGCTCAGCGACGGAACGCGGATCGAGAACCCCCGATACTACCGGGCTTCAGAGAGGAGACTAGCCCGGCTCCAACGAAGCCTCTCCCACAAAGAAAAAGGAAGCCGGAATCGCATGCGAGCCCGCCTGCGAGTTGCCCGGCTGCACGAGAAGGTCGAGAATCGCCGCAGCGATTTTCTGCACAAGGCCAGCCGCGCCGTGGCGGATGCCTACGGCACCGTCTACGTTGAGGACCTGAAGATCCGGAACATGGTTAAGAATCACTGCCTCGCCAAGTCCATATCGGATGCTGGATGGGGGCGATTCGTGAGGATGCTCTGCTACAAAGAGGAGGAATCTGGTGGCAGAGTGGTCCTCGTGGATCCCCGTGGCACGTCTCAGAGGTGTAGCGGATGTGGTGAGGCGGTGGCTAAATCTCTGTCCGATAGGGTGCATGATTGTCCTTTCTGTGGGTTGACGTTGGACAGGGATCTGAATGCTTCAAGGAATATCTTGGAGATAGGGCGGGGACCGCCCGAATCGAAGCCTGTGGAGAGATTGACCTCTGTGCGGCCCTCGGGGGCTGGGCAAGTCGGCTCTGTGAAACAGGAAGCCTCCCTACTTGTAGGGAGGTAGTTCACCCAATTGCTAGAATTATTCTTGATTTTGAAAGAAAAATACTAAATTTCAAATATCAAATACGAAAATAAGTTCGTTTTGAGGTATAATCGAGCACGCGAAGAGTACGTAATCTGAATTTTGTTAAGAAATTGTAATTCTATAGTCTTTAAATATTAATATAATGTTCTTGGTAAACTGCATATAGATGTAATATATAGATAAGCTATCGTTGGAGCTGGCTGCTTTGGATGAATACTGGCATCGGATGAAAGAACTTCGACGTTCATTGAAGGAAGATTGGGAAGAGCTTTGGTTGACTAAATATGAAGATGAGAATAGGGCGGAGGGCATATCTTCAAAGGATTTTAACAGATTATTTGTTGAAAGAGGGGAGATTATTCACGCTACAAGAAAGTTCAAACCGCTGTCTTTCAGGGAAATATTAGAAAAACATCTAGGGTCTCAAGACGCCTCTAAAATCGATATAGATCCAGAAGTAGGTGGTTGGGGTAAATTCGCTAGAACACATTTTCCAGCCAAATCTCATCAAAGAGAGAGACCAATGGTAAAGGTAGATTCGAGCCAACATTTGAGAAAGGGCGGTGCTGGTTGGTTGAATAAGGCGAGAACAAGAAAGAAAATCAGATTGAATATAGAATATTAACTATTCACGTGTAGGCGCGCATTTAGAACGCGTGGGAGATTATCCGCCACCTTCAGGTGGGGATTGGGCTAGGTTGAATTAGATGAAATGGTTGGTTGATTATGCCTGTGTTTGAGTGTTCCCGTAAGGTGCAACGTTTTGGCTCTAGTATGGCCATGACGTTACCGTCTATCTTTGTTAAAGTTAATGAGGTAAAGAAGGGTTCTGTATGTAATGTATACTATGGGCTTGAGGGCGTTTTAGTAATATCTGTAATCAATGATGCAGAGACACTTAGAGAAGGTCTGATGGAGATTATTGAAAAAATTGATGAAAAATATCCTAAAAAGGGTGATTAGGCGCGCGCGCATTTTTTGTCTCAAAGACTTGTTATATTCTAATAATATCGATGACATTACAATTATGTTTTATATAAACAATTAAATGTACAACACGATAAAGTGGTATTGGATGGGTTAAGAGGAAACTCGTTTTAGCCTGGATGCCTCAACACCAGTTGCTTAAACAAAATACCCATCCAATTATTAATATGTTATAAAGTCGCGCAAGAAGACCACCCTACTTGTAGGGTGGATGAATTGCGGAGACAAGTCTTTTCTAACTTAATGGTCAATACGTTGACAATGTACCGGATGTTCAGGTACAGGCTGTACCCAAGCAGACGGCAGGAAAACCAGCTGCAACGTCACCTCGACATCTGCAAAGACATCCACAACACCCTGCTCGACCAATGCAGGCGCAGCCCGACGCTGCCCTCGCAATACGACCTCAACAAGCTCCTCCCCGCCCTGAAGCAGGAGTACCCCGAATACGCGACCGTCCACTCACAAGTGCTGCAGAACATCTCCAAACGCATAAGAGACGCATACCACGGCTACTACGTACGACGAGAGGCCGGCCTCAAAGCGGGCAGACCCCGTTACAAGAGTGGGAGCAGGTACAGGAGCATAACCTACCCTCAATCCGGCTTCAAAGTGGAGGGAGACAAGCTCATGCTCTCCAAGATCGGAAGCATAAGAATGCGTCTGCACCGACCCATCAGAGGAGACGTCAAGACCCTCATCGTGAAGCGCATGCCCTCCGGTAAGTGGTATGCATTCGTCTGCTGCGAGGTCGAAGCCCAGCCCGGGGAGAAGCCCCATGGGGACGTGGGAGTAGACCTGGGGCTGGAGTGCTTCGCGGTGCTCAGCGACGGAACGCGGATAGAGAATCCCCGCTTTTACCGGGGTTCGGAGAGGAGGCTGGCCCGGCTCCAGCGAAGCCTCTCCCGCAAAGAAAAAGGAAGCCAGAATCGCATGCGAACCTGCCAGCGAGTCGCCCGGCTGCACGAGAAGGTTGAAAATCGTCGATGCGATTTCCTGCACAAGGCCAGCCGCGCCGTGGCGGACGCCTACGGCACCGTCTACGTAGAGGATCTGAAGATACGGAACATGGTCCGGAATCACCGCCTCGCCAAGTCCATCCTGGACGCCGGGTGGGGGCGCTTCGTTGGGATGCTCTGCTACAAAGAGGAGGAATCTGGTGGCAGGGTCGTCTTCGTTAATCCCCATGGTACGTCTCAGAGGTGTAGCGGGTGTGGTGAGGCGGTGGCTAAAGCCCTGTCTGATAGAGTGCATGAGTGTCCGTTTTGTGGGCTGATGTTGGACAGGGATTTGAATGCTGCAAGGAATATCTTGGAGATAGGGCGGGGACCGCCCGATTTGAAGTCTGTGGAGAGTTTGACCTCTACGCGCGCGCGCGCATATGATGTCTTCGCACGCGCGAATTTGAGGAAGAAGGAAAAAATGAAGAGAACACTTTACTTGCAATTTATTCTTATTATGTTCGTTTCTTCTTATTTTATTAATTTTGTCTCGGGCGAGTCTGATGTTTTGAATGAAATAAACGTGGCAGAAAGAGACATCATCCAAGGATATGACGCGATTATCCTTGCTGAAAAGAATGGGGTTAACATAGTCAACCTTGTAAGAGATCTAAATGATGCTATAGATTCATTATCCGAAGCGCGTATACGCTATTACCAAGGGGATTTTGAAGCAGCGTTCTCTTATCTTACCGCGTGTAAAGAAATAAGTACAGTTGTACGGGAAGAGGCAAGTGCTCTGTATCTCTCTGCTGTTGAAGAATCTGAAAAAAAGCTATTTCAAAATTCCATTCTGATTCGTGTATCAATCATCATCATATTTTTTTCGTTTATTTTTATTTGGAAAATATTCAAACAACATTATATCAAGAAAATTCTTGACATGAAGCCCATGGTGGAATAAATTGAATCTTGATGAATGGCGTTACATTTTTATTATCACTGGCATTTTCGCAGTTTCTATTGTTGCAATGCCCGTTATATCAACCTATTTTCCCCAAACACAAGAACCTTTTTTTGCCATGGCTGTGCTTGGAAAGAGATTACAAGCAGGGGATTATTATCCTACAGATGAGTTAATTTTAAACATAAGGGAACCTGTCCCTTGGAATATTTATTTATTTAATCAGATGGGTGAATCACAATATACATCCATCAAGGTTAAGATATTAAGCAATAGTGTAGCGTCACCAAATACGAGTCTTTGTATCCCGAGTCCTGCACCTGTGATATATGAATTCAGAAATATTCTCTTATCTAATGAAACAAAAATTGTGCCATTCACTTGGGAAATAATAGGAACATATAATGATGCTGATACAACTATTATATCAAAAATTAAAATAAATGAGAGCCCAATAGATGTAGATATAGTTATAGAAAATGATAAATCGCTTAGATTAGTACTTGAACTTTGGCTTTATAACAATATCTCAACGGAGTTTTCATTTGCTTGGATTAGTAACGGAGAACCAAGATGTATATGGAATCAACTTTGGATAACTTTTGATTTTTCATAGATATGAAGTCATTAAAGTAAAAAAAATTAAATTACGAAAGAATATTACTAAATTTTATTTCGAATGGTGACACCATCATAATATAAATATGTGAAAGATTTGTATTTAGCTAGTTGAGGCGTCCAGGTGAGACAATGTCACTGGGTGATAGGTTAGCTTATCTCTCCGATAAAAAGGTGAAAAGCTATTTGGACGTCGCTGTAGAAAAAGAAGATATCACAGTTGTTATTCCTACTTTAAATGAAGAACTCGCTATTGGACATGTTATTGATGACTTAATTAAGGAAGGATATTACAATATTCTACTCATTGACGGATATTCCGTTGATTCTACTATAGACGTTGCTCGGAACTATGATGTAACCATAGTCAATCAACATGGTAAAGGTAAAACAGGTGCAATACAAACTGCAATAGAACATGTGAGAACGCCATATATGGTCATTATTGATGGAGACTATACTTATGATTCAAAAGATATTAAAAGATTTTTACCGCATATTCAACATTACAATCAAATTATTGGTGCTAGAAAATCGGGTAGAACTAATATTTCCCGATTTAATCGTTTAGGAAATTGGATTATAAACAAGACTTTCAATCTTCTTTTCGGTACAAAAATAACAGATGTATGTTCAGGTTTGTACTGTTTACAGACCGAGTGGGCGAAAGGTCTAGTTTTAGAATCTCAAGGCTTTGATGTAGAAGTCGAGGTCGCTGTTCAAGCTGCGGATAGTGGAAGTTTAACTGAGGTCCCAATAAGTTATGGGAAACGACTAGGGCAGAAAAAGCTTAGACCTCTAAGAGACGGATTCACCATACTGGCGACTATACTAAAATTAGCAAGAATATACAATTCTGTTATATTTTACTCGTTAATAGCCGCATGGATGATCATTCCTTCTGTAGGCATTCTGGCTTGGGTAGCACTCGAATGGTTTTATGGAACATGGCACTCTGGAATAGCCTTGGTAGGTATCCTGCTTACAATTATAGCTACAGAAGCCATAATGTTGTATACAATGGTGTCTCAACAAAAACAATTAGAACAAAGAATAATTCGAAAATTCATGAAAAAAAATAATCGACTGTAATCTTGAATCAGTGCATGCGCGCGCAAGATTGGATTGACTACGCGTGCGATGATATACGTTTCTTTCATGGTATTGAAACTGCTACGAAATTAGGAGATTAAAAGATGAATACACGCGCGCAATATTTTATAATATTTCAAATACTACTTTTTCAATATTATTTAAATGGTCATATTCATTTTTGTATATTTTAATTGGTTTTTTAGTAGTTATTGCTAATATGCACCCTAAAGCACTTATTAAAGGATCCCCGATTTTATTTAGTGTTTTTTTATTCATATTTCTTAAAATAGTTTCATTGAATATACTGTCTTTTATAGTTATTTGTACTTTATTTTCATCATTCTCCATTTGAAATATTTTTGCCATCTCAAGTCCTTCTACTATGGCTTTATGAAGATTATTATTGAGATATTCAATGTTTATCGATGAAAAATGGGTTTTTAGTTCAAGCTCTATTAGTTTTGCTAATTCTAACCCGGGTGGCAATATTTTAATTGATGGAGGTTCTTTATAGAAAATTATGTTATTTATTAATTGTTCTTCTGTAAGCATAGTTGATTCTTCATGTTCAGGGATGTACAAATATACTTTTTTAAAACTACCTAATGTTACAGTAGATATGTATTTTGGTTCACCTTCATAGCCCAGATCACTTATTAAATCCTGGATATTTTCATATAATGAATTTATAGATGAGTTTAAAACTTCAATTCTTGTATATTGATTGGGCTTTATATATAATAATAACGCGCCCCAGAATGTAAGAGCTAATCCAATAAAGGCCGATATGTTGTTGGTGTGAACAATAGAAATAGCTAATAATATTAATCCAATTGTTATGAACATATAAGCAATATCTCCTTGGGGTTTATTTTTTATTTTTTGCAATTCTTCTTGCAATTCTTTATTATGTTTTTCGAGAGTTGTTATAGTCTCTTTTAAACCTTCTTCCGTCATTAGGATAACTACCCTTGCACGCACAATTAACTATTTTGCTTATTGTGAACTACCTCCCTCCAAGTAGGGAGGCTTCCTGATTCACAGAGCCGACCTGCCCAGCCCCTGAGGGCCGCACAGAGGCCATGCTCTCCACAGGCTTGCGCGCGCATACGGTGCCATAGCTATTCGCCACGGCGCGGCTGGCCTTGTGCAGAAAATCGCTGCGGCGATTCTCGACCTTCTCGTGCAGCCGGGCGAATCGCATGCGGGCCCGCATATGATTCCGGCTTCCTTTCTCCTTGCGTGAGAGGCTTCGCTGTAGATGGGCCAGCCTCCTCTCCAAGGCGCGCGCGTAATTAAACCATAATCCTCAATAATGGTATTATTTTATGTGTAGTGGGTTAGAATGCGTTTTCCCTTAGGGTTTAATGATGTTAGTATTTTGCTGGTTGTTTTATCGGTTATTCTTTTGGTTGCTTCGGAGTTCATGAATCCTTTGAACAGTAAAATAAATTTCGTCCTTGACAAGAAGAGACTTAGAAGAACCGCCCTTGCTCTAAGCTTTCTTTTTCTGATTACTTTGGTGATAAGAATTTATCAGCTAATTCTGATAACGTGAACTTACCACCATACAAGTATGGTGGCTTCCTGCTTCATCGACCCAACTTTCCGTGTGGATCTCAACCCTACCACCCTGACGGATGGTCACGGCAGTCGCCAGCACTTTC
>Ga0209991_10001357_pt1 | contig 11058 bp, 10 predicted proteins | sample ChitaG_FD_183167 | JGI IMG/M metagenome (GOLD analysis project Ga0209991, IMG submission 183167) | Deep subsurface microbial communities from South Pacific Ocean to uncover new lineages of life (NeLLi) - Chile_00310 metaG (SPAdes)... | ecosystem: Environmental > Aquatic > Marine > Oceanic >...
CTTCATTATCGTAGTTATGTAGGGATTTGATTCATCAAACCCACATGCCGAAGAGATAGAAAATATCTTCATTATCATACGAGAGTTAAGAAACTCAATTTTTTGCTGAATATAACCATAAGCGTTCCCACAGTCATGATGATGATGGCCGGGATGATACAGTTTTTCAGTAGATGAGAGTAGGGTTCTTTCATTGCCACTGTCTCTTTTGTCAGACGGCCGATGATTGCTGTGGGAGGAAGTGCATCACCCAGAGGCCAGATCACACTCATTCCGGCCAGAGCAATGATAGGGTTAAGGCCGATAGTGTTAAAAAGCAGAACCAGCGGAACGCCAAGAACCGGAGCAGCTCCCCACATGAGCACAGCTTCAGATACAGGCAGTACCAAAGAGAGAGTGATGAAGACAGCAGTCAGTGGCAGAGTCACAATAGTTATGGCGATAAGCCCTCGGACACCTGTTAAAGTCATAATCTGAACTAAGATTCCCACACAGGTCAATGTTCCGATTAAAGGAAGGAGTTGGTGAACAGTGGAGCTGGAGATCTTGAGAAAATTGAGTTTCACTGGAGAAAGCAACAAAGTGATAAAGGCAGCAACCATAAACATCATCGGTAACCCTATGAAAGGTAAGGAATGGGGCCAGATCCTGCCTGCAAGGACAAGGATGAAGAATGAAAGAAAAGGAAGGGTGACTCGCAGCCAGTTCATCTTAGGGGGGGCTTTTGGAAGTTCATTCAGTGCTTTCTCCAGATTGACTGGTTTTGCGCGCCAGCCCAGAATAAAAATCGTCACCAAGGAAAGAATCAGGCACGGAAGAAGCAGAGGGAGGAAGAAACCGACATAAGGCATATTGACACCAGCAGCAGTGATCATTGCCCATAGGCTCACCGGAGGAGCAGCTGCACTCAACCCCGCAACTATGAAGATGATAGCAGCAGCTTTGGGTTTGGAAATTCCCATATAGCTGAGAATAATGGCTATCATTCCTCCTGTTATAAGAACTGTTACGCTTCCTGCCCCTGTCAAAGCTCCTGGGATAAGTAAAAGAAAAGTAATCAGGAAAAAGAGCAAAAATTTGCTGCGGTGAAATTTGTTGAGAATCCCTCTGATTACATAGACAACTCCCCCTGATTCTTTAAGCAGATTCATAAACAGAGTAGCTGTGATAAAAATGAGAATAATATCCAGGTAAGTGAAGGCACCTTCTACGATATGTCTGGCTGGGATGCCGAATCCGCCAGCAACGCCACCTAAGAGGGCTGCTGCAAACATAGAGAGTTCTGTTGAGGCTCTCAAGGCTTTTGTGATGATATACGTCGTCACCATGACGACGAGAATGATCAAGGTGGAAGTGTACATCTTACGAGTTTTCTAATGTAGATGAATTTCTGATGAAAATCAATAAAGAAAAAAAGAGAAACAAGACCTGACCCATGTAGATTTATTGCTTTCTCTGTGTGACGGTAAGATTTGAAATGCCGAAATAGGTGGTTATATGATCTTTTTGCTTACACAAGGCTCGCTCTATGAGCAAAGTTCCATTCGGATAATCTTCCCAGTAGTAATAGCCTGTGTCATAGAACGATCCTGTGATCGAGGCAAGTTCGGGGACAACCGAGGCAATTTTGGGAAGCTCTAAATACTCCAGCAATGCATTTATTGATGAAATGTTAGAGATTCGAAAACAGCGGTTTTTTATGTCCATAGCCAATGAAAATTCGGGTATCGGATCTCCAAAGATATACCGGGTGTAAAGAAATCCATCTTTGTATCCCTCATCGATACGATATTTATAATCAGTCGATGGTCCAGGGAAGACAAGCTCAGACATATCAGCTATGCTCATGTTTTTTGACTCATTTTGTTGGACCTGAGAGAAAATAATCCCAAAAGAAAGAAGAATCGACAAGGACATCCATATTTTTTTCTGTTCTCTTTGAAAGATCGATCTCAACAGCCAAAGAGAAGAAAGAATTAGCAGTATAGTGAGAATCTTATGAAGCGTGACAGAATTCACAATGCCTTCCATTTTTTCCTCCTCCTTTCTTGAGTCGGATTTATTCATAAAAGGTGGAAATAATTCTCTTTTTTACCCAGCCTGAAATATTCATAAAAAATGCCGATGCATTCTGCAATTACAGCAATATCAAGAAGTTATCCTGATATTGCTGTAAATTCTGATAAAGATTCTTTCGAAAAGATGCTATTTATATTAATCGGCATTTTTTACCTAATGGCGAGCCGATCTCACCGCATCTGATGCGTTGCGGCCCATTCGCAGTGGACGACCACAGCTTCATGGACCGACGCCTTTCATCTACGGCAACCTCGACTCGTGAATAATCCAGGCCAGCTGATTAAAAATGGAATATTTTCCCGATTCAAGAAGGCTCCCGAATCAGACTTGGAAGGCAGAAGAGAACAAAATGACATACAAAGTCGACAGCAAGAATTTACTTTTTAAAGAATAGTAATGGATAGTTGCTATTTTTTTATTATGGTAATGCTTGAGATGCACGAATACGTACTTATTTTTTCTATATTGCTGCACAAAGTTCTTTTAATGAGAAGAATTCCCAGGGGATAGTCATCCCAACGATAGCAACTTGTATCCTGTGATGAGCCAGTGATTGAAGCAAGCTCAGGCACAGCTTTTGTGACTTTGGGAAGATCCAAATAATCCATCACGATGTTTATCGTGGTTATCCTGGAGATTCGAAGATATCTGCGTTCTTTATCCACGGAGAGAGAAAGTTTCGGCTTTGGGTCTTCAAACGTATATCGTGTGTAAGGATTGCCGCCTTCATATCCCTCCTCGACGTAATAGGCGTAATCAGGAAGGGGACTTGGAAGGATAAGTTCCTTTATTTCAATTAAGGAGAGATTTCTTGACTCATTCTGCTGGATATAAAATAGAGCGAAGCCAAAGCATATAAAGACCAAAAAGCTAAGCCCTATATTTTTTCTTTCTTTTTTAAAGACAGATTTTAAAAGTAGGAAAGCGGAAAGGATAAACAGTACTGTTGCAATCTTTTGAAGGGTAATTGAATTAAAAATTTCTTCCATCTTATCCTTTCCTTATCCCCGTCGGGTTTTTTAAATATCTATATTAGCCGAGGCTGGATGGGATAAGCTGAGTCCTTTTTTTATCATTAGGCATTCAATATTGGTTCGACTCTATTTTTTAAAAATTTTTTCAAATTCTATCATAAGGTCCAAAATCTTTTCCGCTTCGATCATAGGAATACTTTTCGCTTTTGCAATTATTGTAAAGCGATTATCTGCATTTCCTTCTTTTATGATAACCAAAAGATCAGAGTTCGGAGCAACGCAGTCTATACTGAGCTCATCTGTATTATCTCCGACTGTTGCGCCCTGGGCTCTTCTTTTCATGCCTTCGATATGGGCACCAATGACAGTAATGCCCTGACGCCGGGCTTCCTCGATTAGCTTCGAAGTTCTGGCTAATTCATCATCGATGGAAATGCCAGCAGCCCCCATCCCTTTGAGACTTGCTCCCATGACAATGATTATGGATTTATAAGGTGAACCGGCTTCCTTCTTGGTCTTGAGGTCTTCAGCAGTAGCTAATTCATTAATCTCATAGGGCTTAGGCTCAGACTTAAGTTTCATTCTCATGAAAATGACTTTGATCATCGTTGCTCCTGGACTCTGACCACAGGAAGTTATAAGCACAGGAAGGTCAGCATTTGGTATTTCAGCCTGATTTCCTGCCATTGCTGAGGCAGTTCCTATTAAGAGGATTAAAGCCAGGAGTGAAACAGATAATGTATAAACTCTTTTCATTGCTGTCTCCTTTCTAAGGGGTTTTTTGATTTCATTATTATAACTTATACCTATAGTAGTCAAATCTATCTGAACCGTCAACTTCTCTTGAATAGAGATTTGATTCGTATGTAGAGGCTTGATTCATCAAACCCGCATTGTCATTGCGGGCGACTGGAAGGAGCGCGGCAATCTTGTGTAGGGGCTTGAGATTCATCAAACCCACTTTTTATTTCTTAATTCCAATTCTCTGAATTCTCATTATACTGCCTTCATCTAAATATTTTCAAATAATAAGGTTATTTTTAAAATTAGCATTTCAAATAACAAGGTATTTATTTTTTAAATAATTGATTATACTCGTTATTTTGAAAATTATTTATTTAGGGAAAAGTTACATCTTTAAGACAGATGATTTAAACGGCAACTCTAGATCGGGAAATCCATTTATAATGTAATAAAGTCAGCCCAAAAAGTTTTTAATCTGCCTTCTCAATGGGGATACCGTAGGGACCATCCAAGAGAAGAGCTATTTGAGGCTCCCTTCCTGACAGGGATTGGAGCTTCTCGGCAGCCCAGGCGAGAGATTTTTCTACCAGTTCCTGGAGGTTCGCTGCTCCTGGAGCTATGGTTCTGGCGTCTTGCCCAGGAATCCAGGAGAATGAATCCTCAGGAATTTCAAACGAACAATAGATGAGATTTGAAGGAGGGATTTTTTCAAAAAGGCGCGCCCACATCTGTGCCTCCCACTGTTCGGGAACAAAGGTCCAGGATGGACTAAGGATTGAGTCCACGAATTTTTCCGGACCCAGCTTACCAAGAAGGCGAAGCATTCTTTTATAATTGGCGCCTCCTATAGGATCAGAATCTGTGTGGCATGCAGCCAGAAGGCAGATTCCATTCTTCTTTAGCAATGGAAGACTTGTCAGGGCTCCCTTGGCAGCCTGGTAGTGATTGACTCCCACATAGCCTGTATGGCCGATAACAATATCGTATTTTTTCTCAACTGGGATTGCAGCATAGCTTCGGAGTTTATCCACTGAGGCTAGATGTGCGTTCTCCATGTCTCCCGCAAATATTCCTGTCAATCTATAGTTCGAATCAAGCGTGACATTCACAATCATGTCGCAGCCCGCCATTTTAGCAACTCTGAGCGCTTCTTCATGGACAGGATTCCCTTCAAGCACTAAATCTGCGGCTTTTGGAGAGGAGAGAATCGGACCGCCGTGGAGAATATAGGTTGAACTCTCTGAGAGGAGTCCGGGACAGATGGATTTTCTTCCCCCCGAAGCACCTGCCATGAAATGAATCTCTACAAGGCCTGTGAGTATTTTTATGTCGCTTTCCACATAATGGCGATTCAGAAAAATCTCTCCTCCAACTTCAGTTCTTCCGACAGAGATCAGTCCATCGGAATTCCTGCTGTTATGATTAATTGTCTTGAGACCAAAGGAAAAAATTCCTGGGTCAAGCATTTTCCTGAGTTCTTTTTCACTCATTGCCCGGTGCGTTCCTGTGGCCACAAGAAGTTGAATTTGGGAAGGCTTAAGGCCGGCTTTTAGCATTTCATCAATAACAGGGAAAAGAATGCCGGATTCTCCTGAATAGGGGACAGGTCGCGTCTCATCTGAAATAACCACAACAGCCTTTGCTTCTGGCTTCGCCTTAAGTTTTTGGCTGACCAGTTCTTTAAGAGGGGCACTGTCTATTGGATTTTTAAGAGCATCACGGATTTTTTCCGCGGGATTGGAGAGGGGAGGAACTTTTCCCATAGAAAAGATGTCAGTGTGGTCAGGTATTCTTATGGGAAAGCTCAGATGTCCTAAATCCAGGAGGACTTCTTTTGTTTTTTGCATTAAAGATTCCTTATGAGACTGAAATCCCCGTCCAGTGCTGCTTCGAGAATAGGTCTCATGTAATCATCCACCATATCATCGGATAGGGGGATAGGCATATTCTTAAGCTTTGATTCAAGCTGTGGATTCTTGGCAGCTTCGAGAGCCTTATTTATATGTGCCTTGCTCATGCCTTCAATTTCTCCTAGAGTTGTTGGAAAGCCTGCTCGCTTTCCCAGCTCGCTCAGTGCTTTAGCTACTGCTAGACCCAGATCCCTACCTTTGAGGTAGAGGGATTTCCTTTCCATCAAGTTGTGTTTCAGAAAAAGTTCAGTCAGTTGTCTGAGCTGTTCTTGGATGGCTGGGGCAAAAAATACCGTGTAATAGGGGTTCAGCAGGGCGCAGGCTCGACCGTGACTTAGAATATCCACCAAAGAGAAACTCGTTAGATGGGCACCGTTTGTGCCTCCTGCCATGATGGCATATCCGCCAAGGTCGGTAGCCAGGCCTAGCGCCTCTCTTGCTTCCATATCAGAAGGGTCGGTCACTGCTTTTTCTATAGAAGCAACGATGAGTTCAATCCCGGTCAGCGCGATTTCCTGAATTTTTTGGAATGACTCAGGAGTTGCTCCGTAGTACACTTCCAGGGAATGGGCGAGACCGTCAAAAGCGCCGTCAGAAGTGAAAGAGGCTGACATGGATTTTGTGAGACTGTAATCGAAGAGCGCTTTGGGCGGCACAATTACTTCATCGATGATGAGCTTTTTCTGATAGGTTTCTAACTCTGTGATGTTAGAATATTTAGTGAGATGAGCCGCAGAGCTTGAAGCCGTCTGGATGGCGATATAAGGCAGAAGACTCTTGCCTGTCTTGCTGAGTCTTTCGTTTACCTTGCCAATCCCAAAGTAATCTTCGATGTCACCTCCGAGATCGGCTAAAACACTGGCTGCCTTTGCAGCATCGATTCCTGAGCCACCTGAGGCAATAATCACACAATCGGCGTTGGCTTCGAGAATTCCCTTTTTTAGTTTCAAGACATCTTCTTTTGGCGAGTTTGGCCGAGAGGATTTGATGGTCCCGATTATTTCGAGATCAGAATGAGAAAGTGAGTCGACGATCTTTTCGAAGCTCTGAGGATCGCGCCTTTGGAGGTTGGTCACAAGAAGGATTTTCCTCCCTAAAGCTGCTGCTAGTTCACCCGTTTTCTCCAGACAGCCGATTCCGCATATGTAGTTTGAGCCTTTGAATTCATCCATTAGCTCTCTTGCCTTTTCTTTTAGCTCTTCCATATCTTTGTTAATCCTTTTAAATTCCTCGTGCAATAATATATCATAAATAGATCGAAAAACGTAAAATTAGAAGCATTCCATTCTTGTTTAGCTTGACAATCTAGCTTAGAGTTATAAAAATTATTGAGAATGGCAATTTCTATTACTGGGAGTTATAAAAGGCAGGGTAGTTGAATTTAAACTTTGGTCTTATCGGGACAATAACCTACGATTTTATTACTTCAGAATCGGGGATGTCGTCCGAAGGCGTGGGAGGAGTTCTCTACCAGGCTGCAGTTCTTTGTGGCCTCGGAAAGAAAATTTCCCTTTATACAAATCTTGGACAGGAATTGGTACCTGAAGTGGAGAAAATTATAAAGAACTGGCCAGCACTTAAAAGAGAAGGAGTCAATTATGTCCCTGGCCCCGGCAACCAGGTTCATCTTTTTTATCCTGAGAGAGGAGAGAGAGTTGAAGTATTAAAATCTGCTGTTCCCTCTCTTAATCCCAAGCAAGTCATTGAACACCTTTCTGAATTTGAGATGCTTATACTAGTTGTCAATTCTGGTTTTGACATTGAGCTTGAAGATTGGCGAAAGATAGTTGGGGCTGCAAGTTGTCCTATCTGGATAGATATCCATTCTCTACCTCTTGCAAAGCAACTCAATACACCGAGAAAGTATCTTCCCTTGCCTGAATGGAAAGAGTGGACTAAAAGCGTTAGCTTCTTGCAGGCCAATGCAATAGAAGTCGCTTCGATGCTCGGTCATCCTGAACGCGTGGCATCGGAGACTGAATTGCACCATTTTGGAAAGATGGCTCTTGAATCAGGTGTGAAAGCTGTTTTTATCACCTTGGGCAAAGAAGGCATTTTAGTGGTGGCATCAGATGAATCAAAAAAGATTTCTTCTGCCGATGTGAAAGAAGTTGTAGATACAACAGGATGTGGCGATGTCTTTTGCGGAGAAACGGTAGTGAAGTTGGCCGAGGGGAAAGATCCTTTTGAGGCTGCTTCCTTTGGGCTTTTGCTTGCAACAAAGGCTATACGTGTAAAAGGCATCGAGGAGACCTACACATTGGCTTGCAATTATCGGGATACACAAAAAAGGGGATAAAAAAAAGGGGAAAGTCCCCTTTTTTTTGCAAATCTTAACGTTATAAAGAAGGAAAAGAGAAATGAAAAATTATAAGCAGAAAAATTTTTATGAATAATTCAGGTTTATTAGCTTTTTACCGAATAGCTTTTATGTTAAAATAACTTTCAAATGGAGAAGAAGAGCCTTCTCAAAAAATCATACTTTTCTGATTACCTTAAACCTGCCCAGGTCGTTTTTAACCTGAAAGCCAAAGATAAAGTTCAGGCCATTGAAGAAATTCTAGACGTTTTAGTCAAACAAAAGCTTCTAAAGAATAAGAAGCTCATCTTAACCAGGATTATCGATAGAGAACGGCTCGAGTCGACAGCGATCGGACACAATGTCGCTCTGCCGCATGCTCGTGTGGATACAGGGGGTGATTTAGCTGTTGGAGTGGGGAAGTCAAAAAATGGCATTGACTTTGATGCCATCGATAATAAAAAGGTTCATCTCATAATTCTCATTATTTGGAATCCTTCTATTCCAGGTCTTTTTAACCATCTGTTTGCTGGATTAGCTCAGTACTTAAGTAAGCCAGGATTCAGGAGTAGACTCTTTAGCGCCAAAAATAAATCAGAGCTGTATGATGTTCTCTCAGAGATTGAGCTCACTCTTCCTCGAGAGGATAAGATTATCAGCCGAGCTAGCCTTCTCATGAAGCTTCAGAAAATCGAGATCAAAAAGAGAAAGGCAAAGAAAGAGCAGCGGAAAGAGCTCAAGAGCCAGGCCGGTTTGATTCGAGAAGAACTTGATGAAGCCTTAATAGATCGATTCGATAGGCTAATGCAGAGATATGGATTTGCTGTTGTCGAGGTGGAAAGTGGCGCGTGTCAGGGCTGTAACATCAATATGGCCACTGGAATGAGTGCAGCCATTGAGGGAAGCAACGACATTTATATCTGTGAAAACTGCGGCAAATTCTTAATTGCTGTAAAGAAAAAAAAGATATAGCTACTCTAATTTTATTTTAACAAAGTTTGCGGGTTTCAATAATCTGTAAACTGGGTAAGTTTGGGGCTCGCGACGCCACTGGGGGACAAGATAGCGATCAAAGAAGTTCCAGACAATTAGACCGTCGTCGCTTTCCGGCTCGAGCAGATAGGCAGCCACATTCCCGAGAGGCTGGGCCGTCGCTATATACAGTGTCCCTTTTGGGAATTCTTTTTTCTCCATTATGTATTCACCTTTTACTGAATTCATGCGGTGCCCCTGATAAAGTCTTTCTGCCCCTTTGATTTCTTTTATTTTAAAAGACTCTACCTCTAAGGTCACAGATTCTGTGAGTTTTTCTACCATTATTCCGTGCTGGAGGAGTTTTGTTTGAATTTTGGGTATCGATACCGGCAAAAGGTAGGCATATGGAAATTGGATGGATCGTTTAGGGACATAATCTACAAAATAGGGGACAGAGTAGGTCTTTTTTTTGTCAGTTCTTTTTACTCGCGGCCGGCCTTTTTCTCTGGGAGTGACTTCCATTTCCCATCCTTGAATGGTGATATTCTCTTTGAGAGGCTTAAGATCGTATTCAACAGCGAAAAGATCGTTTTCTGAAGGATTCATTCCTCTCAGGATTGTCTTTTGGTCTGCTTTGCTGACTAGCTGGGTAATTTCGTCTTTATGGTCATAGCAATATTCCAAAATAGAAAGGAGAAGATGGTAACAGCCCAATACTCTCGTTTTATAATCTGCATGGGCATAGTTTTCATTCAGAATGGCTAAACGGTTCCTCAATCCGATGTAATTGGTGATATAACGTGGCTGCGGACCAGCAGGCCGCCATCCTTTTTCTGGATTTGCAAAGTCCATGAAGTTCCCGTAGGGAATGGAGAGGACATTATATTTTTCCTGAAGAATCTTTTGGACCGAGGGCATCATTTTTCCCCTCATGTACTCAATTATGGGGATGTCGCCGTTAGGATTAAATCCCCATGTGTAGGTGACAGGCTCTTGGTGGGCAGAGCCGTTTGTGGTGTGGCAGTCTACAAGAAGGACGGGGTCCCAGCGCAGCAGAACATTGCGGACTAATCCTTGAACTTCTGGGCTTTCCTGTTTCATTCCATCGCGGTTCAAATCGAGATTTTGACCGTTATAGCGGACGCCCACTCCTTTTTCAGGTCCCTGCTGATTTCGTCTGTTTGTAGGGCTAATTTTTTCATTCCCGTCAGCATTGAAAATAGGAGCAATGAGTATCACAAGTTTATCAAGAAAAGGAGGATTATCTTGTAGCAAGATATCTCTGGCAAGCATGAGAGAGGCTTCTTTTCCCTCGACTTCACCGGCATGGATATTTGCCTGAATGTATACGACCGCTCTCCTGTCGTGTCTAAGTGAAAGGGGAGAGGAAGGAACAGGCTGGCCGATGACAAGAAGGGGGATAGCTCTCCCTTCCGTGCTCACACAAAGAGTCTCGACTCTCATGCAAGAACTCTGAGGCTGGAGGATTCTTATAAATTCAATCACATCCGCGTATCGTGATGTTGCGGTGAATTGGCTTGATTCAGCTATGGTTAGGGGCTTTTTGGTTGTTGAGGAGAAGCAGGGAACCGCGAGGAGGGGAATGAGAATGAGTGATAGATAACCAAGAAAAAATTTTCTTTCTTTTCTCATCTAATTCTCTCCTTATTGAGAAAAAAGAGCAATATTCCCTTTTTTTTAGAACCCAAATTGGATAAAGAGTTTATAAAAATTAAGTCCACCAGTCAATGGAATTAAGGGGACAGTTCTATTTTTTTAGTCATCGGGGTCAGGCTTTCATAAGTTTTATAACTTTATTATTAATTGGAAGTTAATTCATTTTTCCTTAATAATAATAAAACTTATGAAAGCCTGACCCCAGTGAAGAGAACGGCGTCAAAAGACATTGCTGACATAAAAAAGGAAAAACGCAAGACCTGACCCCAAAATTGGGGCTTGATTCATCAAGCCCACCTTTTAGCAAAAGTTGTGTAGGGGCTTGATTCATCAAGCCCACCTTTTAGAAGTCATAAAAGCATTGCCGGATTGTCAATCCAGTATGCTAGTCTTTTTATGC
>Ga0209991_10001358_pt1 | contig 11058 bp, 9 predicted proteins | sample ChitaG_FD_183167 | JGI IMG/M metagenome (GOLD analysis project Ga0209991, IMG submission 183167) | Deep subsurface microbial communities from South Pacific Ocean to uncover new lineages of life (NeLLi) - Chile_00310 metaG (SPAdes)... | ecosystem: Environmental > Aquatic > Marine > Oceanic >...
CTATAAAAAATCAGTGTATAACTACTGCCGACTGACCCTGCCAATGGAAGAAAACAGATACGAAATAGCCAAGCAACGAATACGCCAATGGATGAATGAAGGGATACTGAAAAAAGATAAGGAACCCGCAATTTTTGTCTACAAACAAGAGTTCGAACTCTTGGGAAAAATCTATACCCGCACAGGATTCATTGCTGCCTTACGCCTACATTCCTACGTGGAAAACAAAGTTCTCCCTCACGAAATCACTCATAAAGGACCAAAAATCGACCGATTAAACATGCTACGAGCAACCCAGAAAAACCTCGAAACCGGATTCCTACTTTACCCAGACCCAGAGAAAATAACCATTAACCTTTTCGCAAGAATCACAAAGACCGCTCCACTAATAGACGTTAAAGACTCCTTAAACGTTAGAAATCTTATTTGGAAATTGACCGATCCAGATGAGATAAAGTTGGTGCAAGAAGCGGTGATAGACAGGCAGTTTGTGATTGCTGATGGGCATCATAGGTACGAGACGGCTATTGCCTACAGGGATGAAAGACGCAGACAAGAAGAATGGACAGAAGATTTAGCGTTCAATTTTCGAATGAGTTATATGGTTCCTATTCAAGATGAAGGATTAATTGTCTTGCCAACACATCGTCTTCTGAAAAAAATCGAGCTCACTGACGATACTTTACAGAGGTTCAAGAAGTTCTTCACAGTCTCAAAAATCGATTCTAATGCTGAAGCTCTAAGAAGTTTTCTGGAAAGACACAAGACGAAGCATGCTTTCTGCATTAATGATGGAAAACGATCTTATGGTTTGCTGTTGAAAAATGAAAAAGCCGTTTCCCAGTTCATGGATGCTACTTGGTCAGATGAGTATCGTTCTCTTGACGTAACCATCTTGAGGGATGTTATCTTCAGAGCAATCATGAAAACTGGCGAACTGAAAATTAATGAGGAGATACTATACGTGAGATGGATAAAGGACACTTTGGAAAAAGTGCATAAGGGAGAAGCCAAGTTAGCATTCTTAATTAATCCAACAACTCCAGAAATGGTTTTAAAAATAGCGCAGAACCATGAAAAGATGCCTGAAAAATCCACGGATTTCTATCCGAAAATGGTTTCCGGTTTCACGATGATGGATCTCTCAACAGGAGAAAACCTCTAACCGCTCATTCTTTCATGAAACAACTAAACTAACAGAGAAACATTCTAAAGGCTCATACAATTAGTCGGTCTATACCTTCCCAAGCGTGAGCAAAAATGAGAACGAAACCCATGCATGCATACACCCTTTTGCTAGGGACTGAAGTGCGGGGGATTAAATTTTAACCCCACACACACCCAAACCCCCAACCCCCAAACCCAAAACCCAAACCTGAAATATTATGTAAGGACAATTGTCTAACAGTTCATAGCTTTATTAAAAAGAAAAGGTGGTAAAAAATGGATTCAAACAGAAAGACTGCAATAATTGTGGGAGTATTATTTATAACTGCGACGGTTTCGGCTATGCTAAGTGGTGTTTTTTCAGGATCTATAGATAATCCAGATTATCTTACTGCTGTTTCTGCAAATGAAAACCAAGTGTTGATAGGAGTGCTCTTTCAGTTAACTTTAACCGCTTCAGTTGTTGCCATTCCAATTATGATGTTTCCAATCTTAAAAAAGCATAATGAAAGCTTAGCTCTTGGGTACGTTGGCGCCAGGATTTTTGAGGGCTTTTTCGATGCTGTTATGGCAATCGGCCTGCTATTACTAGTGACATTAAGTCGGGAATTTGTAAACGCAGTAGCTCCGGTTGCTTCCTATTTTCAAACTTCAGGCGCTTTATTACTAGCATTATATGATTGGAGCAGTATTCCGGAAAACTTTCCATATGGCCTAGGTGCTCTGATTTTTAATTATTTGTTGTATAAATCCAAACTCATTCCTCGATTTTTATCAGTCTGGGGTCTTATTGGAGCCACATTGGTGTTAGCAGTAGGCGTGTTACGTATGTTCGGTCATCCCTTGATCTTTTTGTTTTTTCCAATACTCGTGAATGAAATGGTTCTAGCAGTATGGCTTATAGTTAAAGGATTCAATTCATCTGCAATCGCTTCCTAGTCTGCCAAAACAGATATAAAATAAGTTTAAATGAGCACATCTAAAATAAGGAAGGATACCCAAATTAGCTAGCTTCTATTCCAAAATTTCTGATTTACTTTTGACGCAAAATATTATTATCCTTAAACGTAATTATTCTTAAATATGAAAATGAAAGCGATTGTATATGAAAAATACGGGCCTCCGGATGTTCTTCAGCTCAAAGAGGTAGAAAAACCTACTCCCAAGGGCAATGAAGTGCTGGTAAAAGTATATGCGACAACAGTAACAGCAGGGGACGTGAGAATTCGAAGTTTCAATGTTCCTCGCTTGCAATGGCTCTTCGCGCGAATATATTTAGGTCTTAGAAAACCAAAGAGAGCTATACTAGGGATGGAGCTAGCTGGGGAAATTGAAGCAGTAGGCAAAGATGTAAAACTATTTAAAGAAGGCGACCAAGTTTTTGGATTTACCGGTAATAGCATGGGTGCTTATGCCGAGTACAAATGTCTGCCTGAAGACGGGATAGTGGCAATAAAACCGGCTAATATGACCTATGAGGAAGCCGCCGCCGTTTTTTTTGGGGGACATACAGCATTGCATTTTCTCAGAAAAGGAAATATCCAGAGCGGACAAAAAATTCTTATCTATGGCGCTTCTGGAAGTGTAGGTACTTCTGCGGTACAGCTTGCCAAGTCCTTTGGGGCAGAAGTTACCGGGGTATGCAGTACCACGAATTTAGAGTTGGTGAAGTCTCTGGGAGCCTATAAGGTCATTGATTACACTAAAGAGGATTTCACAGAAAGAGGAGAGCTTTATGATATCATCTTTGATGCCGTTAGAAAAATCTCGAAATCAAATTGTAAGAAAGCACTAACTCCGAACGGGACATACGTGTCAGTTAGTCAGGGGTTAGCAAAGGAACGTACTGAAGATTTATTTTTCCTCAAAGAGCTTATTGAGGCGGGAAAGATAAAATCGGTCATAGATAGAACCTATCCGTTGGAACAAATTGTCGAAGCTCACCGGTATGTTGACAAAGGACACAAAAAGGGAAATGTAGTAATAACTTTAGACCATAATAACAAAAGGACAAGCATTCGCCAAGGATGAAATCAGTTTGAATGAGACAGAAGCGGTTGAGAATTGGTTTTCTAGGGGTAAGGCAGAGGCGGAAAAAGACATCCCGTACTACGTGCGCCCCGTGGACATCGCGGTACTTGTGGTTTTCTCCTTGATTGTGTTATACTTCGTTGCCCATCAGACATGGTCAACAGGTTTTTTCACTACAACATTCGGCACATTAGAGATGATCATGCTTTATGGCTCTCTGATTGTTTGGATTGTTACAGCTGCTTTGGAAGGGGTTGGTCAAAGATTCCTTTCTCGCCTCTTTGACACTTTTGGTGGACTTATTTTTGCAGCTGTCGGCACTGCTTGGCTCTTTGTGGTCTTTCCCTTCGAATTCGCTTATTTTGCAGACGTGTTGCCGGATTTCCTCAGATTTCTGGTACAGTGGATTTCCAACGACATCGCTCGAGTGCTGATGGTGCTGGGAATCATCCTTACTCTGGTTTTCCAAGTTACTGCACCGATAACTTACGGTTTCGTTCGCAAGAAACCCTCCAAACGCGAAGAATAACGCGCTTAAGTTGAACAATACTCAGTTAATGGTATTTCAACATTACATTTTATAAGGGTTAGGGAGATGTAGAGTGGCTTTCCGCAATTGACATCTATCTGCTAAAATCTTCAACATCACTCTCTGAGCTAGTTTAATGTTGATTGCGGTGAGGGACTTTACCTCCCCCTTTTTTTTGCATGCATGCCACTTCAGTAGTCAATCCTAAGATTAGTCGAGAGCTAAGACATTCTTTCTAACTTTCATAGATACCAATCGTTTTATTTACTTCATCAAGCAATTTCTTGAAGTTCTCAATCACTGACTTATCTAACTTGCCTTTTGAGCTTATTATTCTAAGTATCTCATAGGCTATCTTGACCTTATCGAGTTTGTATTTGGTTTTGGATTTCTCTAGTAGACTACTCGCTTTATTGTTGACTTTTCCCTTCCCATCTTTGAGTGCATCTAGGGTCTGTTCAGAAGTCAGGTTAAGGAATTTTCCATGAACGTTCTGGAATGCTTCAGCATAGACGTTTAGTGGAAACATATCCTCTATATCAAAGTCTTTTTGACTGTCATTGACTGCAGGCAGTAGGATGATATTCTCTTCTGGAATTCCATCTTTCGCAAAATCCTCTATTGCGTTTCTACCCTCGCCATCGTTATCAAGAACTACAACATAAGGCAGATTCTCTATCTGGAGCATGAGTGCGTAGTTCTTGGCTCCCGACACACCTTTTCCAGCGAGTATCTCTATGTGTTCTAAATCCATGTTCTTAATGTTTCTTCTGACAAATTCTTCTAACACCCCGTTTAACAGAATGTGGTCAGCTAATCCCTCTGCAACAATGGTCTTTTCACCAACGAACAAGCTATCAGCAAGAGTCACTCCAAGTGCTGCACGCAAAGGATACAGAATGTCCTTATCTTTTACAGCGTAGAACTTCTCAGTGACATGTGTGCGATCTTGAGGAGACTTTTTTTCAACCAGTCTAAGACGTTTCAGCTTTTTCCTTGGAATAAGGAAGGGTAGATGGGTTGAGTATATGGTTGTTACATCAAGCTTGAGATATTCTTCAAATAGAGCCAAGAGGTCTTTGTGTCCTTTAGGGTGTAGGAAGACCCCAGCATCATCTAAAAGAAGAATTGCTCGCTTGTATTCCGCATTGGTTGCCGCACCAAAATTTATATAGAATCCTAGAAACCACTGAAATTCCTCACTTCCTAAGCTTGGAGGCAGTAGCGTTTCAACCGCTCTTGAGTTTTTTGTGAATACCAGAAAGCGATTGCTAGAAAATCGAAGCTCAATATCTAGAACTTCCTGATGCCAAGCTTCCCTAAGAAGTTTGGTAGCTTTGCCGCAACCGCTTTCGATGTAAACCTGTCTCCTTTTCTCTTCCTTAAGTCGTTCTACTGTATCTATTTTGATTTCAGCCAACTTGAGGAAATTGTGGAAAGTTCTGTGATCTTGTGGTCTAGTCTTTAGTTCAGCAAGGCTTACGTCATCTTCTAGTCGTTCATAAATTTTGAAGTACACCGTTCTGGGCATCCTTGATAATAAGTACTTAAATAGTGAGACTTCTGTCGTGGATTCTGGGAACTTCTCTTCTATTACTTGCTCGATTCTACTTAGACATCTCTGAATGTCTTCGCCAAAGGCTTGATCAGCTCCTGATGCAGGGAATCTGCGTAAAGACTGCAAGTACTTCTTCGCTTCAGTTTTGCTAACTACTTCACTCAAGGGAGTTTCTTGGTCTGTGCCATTGCTTCATTGAACTGTTCAGCTAGTGGCTTGTTTGGATCTCGTTCGAGATGCTCTTGTGCCTCGGTCTCCAACTCACTTAGTATAGAGTTTATTTCACCTTGTTTAGATTTGAAAAGGTAACGTGATGGAATGTGGAACTTCTTATCGTCAATCACTATCTCATATGATTCATCTAAATACTTGGATACCTCAAGGGTATATGTGGGTTCATCGCTTTTCAGGATAGATTGGAGTTCTTTTTCATCATCCTTAGAAAGTTCAAACTTACCCCAGACTATCTTGATATCTTCCGCTTTTAGTTCCAAATCGTTATACTTCTTGAGCATGTGGTTGAGTTGAGTCAAGTCGAAGTAGTCGTATTGTGAATCCATAGAGATTGAAGCGAGACCTTGAAGTATGCTACTCTTTCCCGACTCGTTAGCTCCAATCAGAACCGTTATATCGGCAACATTTATGATTTCAGAGTCTACAACCGAGCGATAATTTTGAATTCTAAATTCTTTAAGCTTCATCTAAAACCCCTTTTCACTTACGTTTAGATACAATCCGCTTCCTTCTACAACTTTCTATGGTTGAATTCTTATAAACTCTTCTGGTTCTGCTATTATCTCACTACATTTCTTACATTTACTAACTTCTAATGGTTCATACATGGGAATTAGAACTTTGACTTTTGGCTCTATCGGATTAGCTTCTTCATTCTATAATCTAGCATTTGGAAAAGAAGGAATGTTAGTATTTGGTGTTTAAGTAGGTGGTTCTTGGATTTTCCAAATCATTACACGAGCTTCACTCCATCCCTCATCGTTACCGCCTCTCCTCACCATAATGGTTGTGTTATCCAACCTACTCCAACAACATCCATGACCTGCTTCTCCACAAACCCAATCTAAATCTCCATAGTCTTCTTGGTGAATCTTCATGAAATCAGGTGAACCAAATCCACCATAATGTGAACGTCCTATTAGATAGACGAACAATTCATCTGTGTTGAGATTGTGAGTTAATGTAATATCTTCGTTTTGGTCTATCGAGAACCATCCACTATCATATGCAGGTACACCCATGAATCCTTGTGGTATTGACTGTTCTTCTAATGCTCCAACTCTTGATTCAAGACCATAGATTGCATCCCAAACCTTGTTCCAAGGACTTCCACCATCTGAAGCCATACTTGTTCCAACTAGGAAACAGGCTAATGCAATGCTTACTATCGCAACAACTTGTTTCTTCTTTAACACATAATCACCTCCCTTTCTCTTTTTCTAATACATACATACAACTCGTACTAAAGATTTAAGAAAGAAACTTCTATGTATTCTTGAGAGTATGGCTTGTTTATTGAAGAACATTGTTACATGCAAGCCAGAAACCGAATTATTGGCGATAAAAATGGATGAAAAAGCATTTAGAAAATTCTTGAAAAGAAACAATCTGGCTTCAAACACTATACGCCATTATGTCAATTCTGTGAAGAAAATTGAGAAATGGTTACTCAAGTATCAGGGAAAGAAGAAGCTTGAGGATGCAAATGAAAGCGATCTTAAAAATTGGAAATCGTATGTCCAAAAAGAAAAAGGAATTGCTACATATTTTTACGGCATTAGAGAGTACTATCGTTATAAGCGTAACGACGTAATGGTTAATACAATCAACGAAATACTAAGTGAACTACCTCGATCCCCACCGATAACACAACGTTCCTTTCGGTGGACTAATTTTAAAGAGGTAATGTCGAAAGCTGAAGGAATTGGGATCAGTGATAGAGATCGTGCTTTATTGAATCTTCTATGGTCAGAGATGAATTCTGATAAGATTCTTGGTTTATTCATTTCGGATATCGATTTTGAAAAGCGACTCATTGCCAGTCTTGAAAGTGGGGAAACATACAATGTCACACGAGAAGCTTGGGATGCCATGGAGAAGTATGTTCCGATTGAGGATAGAAGTAAGAAAAGACCTTTATTTACAATAAATCCTCGTCGTCTACAACAGATAACAAAGAAGTATTTCGAGAGCGTGAAACAAACTCCAAAAAGTCTCATGTTGAGTTGTCAAGAAGATCTGATCGATGCTGGTAAAACATTAAGATTTGTTACTGAATCCGACAAAAGAATAACCTCGAGGGAAGAACAGGAACAAATAGAGAAATCAAGAACTAGAAGAGGTTTATTCGATAAACTCGTCCAAGAAATCAAGAATTTCAGAAGTAGGGTTCATAATAAATTTCCGAAAATTAAAGACGAAGAAGAACTCCAGACGTTACTTGAAGGATATCTCCTTGCAATTTTTCCTGATGAAATAATCACTCCTGAATTTCGTTTCAAAGGATATGAAATCACTGACTCAATAATCGACCTTGCAGTTGGAAAAGACCCGAAGATTCCTATTGAAGTGAAGTTAGCAAAGAAGAAAATGAAACCATACTTAAGGGAAGGAGTCGGACAAGTAACTGAATTCCTAAAATATTCTGAATCAAAAAAAGGTATTCTTGTTATCGGGGATCAAAAACGTGATCCCGAAAGACGAAAACTCAGTGGGATGCAAGACAACGTTTACATCATTGTAATCTGATTTTATTCCAGTTTTTATCTTAGCTTTCACATTTGAGTGATTCAGTTGTCATCGGAGTTATCCTTACTATGTTCTCTCAATTTGTTTTTTCAATTAGTAAATCTGTAAATGCTTTCATAAAACGCAACGTCTTTGACAGATGCACATAGGCAACTGTTTCAAAGCTGGGGTTCCACCATTCCTTGTCTTCTATACCATAATCTATCAATTCTTCTTTGTTGAATGGTATCAAATTTGAGAGGCTTACTCTTAGATAGAAGAGATCTCCATGAGTAAATTTGTTTCTGGTTAAGACGTATCTTATTCTGCTTATTGCTTCTCTTCTCTCCTTTTTACTTCTCTTCTTAAGGTCTTCTATAGCTGTGAATTGTGGTTCATCAGTATCCATCAATGATTCTAAAGGAATATCTGAATCAATATACTCATCAAATAGAGAATTTAAACTAACAAACCTAAATTCATCAAGTTCGATTGTCTTTCTCTCCTCTTTGGGTTTCCGTCTGAAATGTTCCCAACAGAGGCATGTCTCAACTAGGGCTGACGAAACTACTACGCATGAGATTGGTAGATGTTGATGAAAGCATTTGACGGCTTCATTTCGATATAGAATATCCCACTTAAATGGAGTTAACCTCAATGGTTTTATTTGCTTATTAAGGTCAGAGATCATTGAACATCTTTCGTCAAATCTTAGCATATCCATCTATATCATCTAGCTTTTACTAAAGATTTAGGAAAGTAACTTCTATGAGAAGAAGCTGCATGCTACGTTTCCCCCATTTGTTTTTTATAGGCATTCTGTCAGTACATTCAATGGAAAGATATGTGTGCCCGTTATGTGATATGTGATTTACCTAAGAAAGAAGAAGAGAAAGTACAAGCTCTATTGAAAGAGTTTGAAACGATATTTGGAGAAATTGTAGACTCGCAGAAGTTGAACCCGAACCTCTTCCCCATGTTCAGATTTCACCATGTTTTTGTTGGAGTTGATGCCTCAAGGGTTCACTTGGTCTATACCTCAGAGGGAGTCTCCTCTCCTGTTGTTGCCTTAACTATAAGAGACTTGAGGGGTCAGGGCATATTAACTCAAGAACAAGTTAGCAGTGCCTGTGTAAATCAGTTAGGATTCAAAGACATCTCTCTTTATTTCTCTTTCCCCATTGGGCTGTTGGACGTTGATGAAAAAACAAGAAAGCTCTTCCTAGAACAAGTTTCCAACCAATTCATTGAAACTCAAATACGTCAAATTGCCAACATCACCAAACTAGGTCTAACGGAAGCGTTCCGTTATCTTCAAAATGCCCAGCAAAGATTTTACACAAGAACACCAGCAGGCTATTCGAACTGTAAGACTGATTGTCGAAATGCCATACTTTCTGCTTTGTCCTCCCTTTCTGGTACTGATAATGTTCGAAAGGCTGTCAAAATACTTGGAAAGAAGGGCATTATAGGAGCAAGAGAGGAAGAACTGATAACCGCATTTGAAAACCTTTTAATCAAAATGAAGGGTGTGTTGTCCAAGAAAGGTCCTCACCCACCTATGGCAACTGAAGAAGAGGATGCAGAATTTGCATTGAATATTACGCAAGCCTTGCTTAACTACCTAGCCAAGAGGGCACTTCGAATTACATGAAATTAGGAATATCAAGTCTGATAGCTTCTTCCAGAATCCTGTCAGTTCCTTTAATACCTTTATTTATGGTATAGAAAGAAGTATTTGAATGCACAATCAATAAACAGAAGCCATTGAACTCAGAAAGGTAAAGCCAGAAAAAATCATGAGGGACATATGATTATGGGAAATCATCATGCATGCATGACCGTCATGTTTCTTTTCTTTGTTGACCTGACTACTACCCTGCTACATCAGTGCGTACAAGGCTATCATAAGATAAGTAGCACGTCCAGTGTCATGCTTAATCAAGGCTGATTTTGGGCTAAATTTTTATTCATGGGGGGGATTAAATTTTAACCCCACACACACTTTCGGTGCATGCATGCGTAGTATTATACATTGTTTTTGGAGGTTTTAACATTAAAAATCCTCCAAGTAATCCTCCAAACTCCTTTTTTCTCAAATTCACTGAAAAGACAATTAAAAGACCATTGCTTCTGTTTTAAAAACAATGTTGATTTGGAGCTTCAGAAAATTTTGAGAAAAGTGAAAGAGAAAGCTTGATTTGAGCTTCTTTCACTGAATCACGAGAGAATGGAGAGAATGAAGGCGTTTAAATGGTTTTAAACTGTTCTTTTGCGAAAGCTTTTACACAACTTTCAATTAAAAACTCTTCCAGAGAGTGAAAATTTGAGTGAAAAGGAAGGAATATCATTTCTTTTTTCACTGTGATTGAAGAATAGGAATGAACGACAAAATTGAATGGTGAAAAGCTGTTCAAAATAAGAGAAAAGCGTGATTCACTGCTTTCCTTTCTCTGTCAGCAAACTGCAAAAAAGCGATTGTGTGCGAATCCTATCTTTTTTGCTTGAATGGACTTCCGAATATTATCGCTGTAATATCCGCATGATTCATCATATAATGAACAACCTTGTAGAACCATAAAGTTCAAAATCCAATCTGATAGCGAGCGCTTTTTTCTTGTTTAATCGTGCCCGTCAGTTATCGCACACAAATCCTTGTGGAAAGGTTTAAATGAATGGGCTGATTGGATAAACCATCTTTTCGATGGGAATCTGAAATTTTGCAGAATATACGCAGCTTAGTGATAAAGATTGGAAACGAGAACCCAGAAAACCAAATGAAATGTTATTTATGCTTCCCCCAAAAAAACAGGATGAAAAAACAAAATGAATAACGATAAAAAAGCTCTGATCTCTGGCGGGTTGCCAATCTCAGAAGTTGAACCTGCGAAGGTTCAGTGCTGCCCAGAATGTAGTAGCACACGGCTTATGCGTGATTACGAGTGCGCCGAAATAGCTTGCATGGCCTGTGGCTTTGTAATAACCGAAAAAATAGCTGACATGGGACCGGAATGGAGGGCTTTCGATAATG
>Ga0209991_10001359_pt1 | contig 11057 bp, 10 predicted proteins | sample ChitaG_FD_183167 | JGI IMG/M metagenome (GOLD analysis project Ga0209991, IMG submission 183167) | Deep subsurface microbial communities from South Pacific Ocean to uncover new lineages of life (NeLLi) - Chile_00310 metaG (SPAdes)... | ecosystem: Environmental > Aquatic > Marine > Oceanic >...
ACTCGAGGCGGCGAGTGACACGGAATACTCCCTGCTGCCGCTAGCCAGACTGTTCTCCCTGCTTCCCTTTTGATAAACCTTCCTTGAACTGCTTACCCTGCCTTAGAAACTCGGCAGCCTTCAAAATCTCCTCCTTATACTCTTCTTGCCGGGAGCTTTCCCACGTCTCCCGCAGAACGTCAAGATTCCATTTAGTGTCATATGCGCACATTACATCGCGAGTTGTGCGAACCCACTCGAATAGCACGATCCGTTCATCAAGGTCTTGGGTTTGTTTGCGGACTTCTTGAGCCAGCTCATAAAGACTATTGATTCCCATGACTACTATCTGGGTATAAGATAATCTTTTCCCGAAGACATCCCTGATGTCATCGAGCATCTCCTTTTCGTTGGGTGATAAACGAAACCCTGTGAACTTTCTCATTTGTCGCCCCCCCTTGACAATATACATTGTATAGCAATCTTCACAAAAGTCAAGAGGTTTACTCCTGCCATTATTCGAACTTCGGTATTACCTATAGCCGCAAAGTGTTAGGCCGTCTATCTCAAACTCGGTCTATGTTAAACGATCCGATGAATTGTGTCCCTATGGCTGTGTCTATGCCTTAGCTATGACTACTACAGATATGATAGTATTAGCCTAGGTCCTGAATTACATTGGGAAGGAGGTAGAATAATATGAAAGCGACGACGTTGCGAATATTACTCACCGTGGCAACCGCGCTAATCTTCATAGCTTGTTTGAGTGGCTGTACGGTGGCAAAAGCGAAAGTAGCTGTGATTCCTTTGAGCGGGATTATTGCTGGTACCAGCCAGCAGGGCCTACTCACAACTGGAGGTATCAGCCCTACCATAATGAGGGACTACCTAAAGAAGGCGGAAACTGATGGAACAGTAGTAGCGGTGGTATTGCGTATTGATAGTCCCGGCGGTTCGGCTGCGGCTTCCCAAGAGATTGCATCAGAGGTACGCCGTTTTAAAGAGGACACGGGTAAGCCAGTAGTGATATCCATGGGAGATGTGGCTGCCTCCGGTGGTTACTATATCTCAGTATATGCTGACAAAATTGTGGCTAATCCAGGTACCGTTACTGGTAGCATTGGTGTTATCACCCAGTTTATCTACATTGAAGGATTACTAGAAAAGTTGGGGCTGGAGTTAGAAACCATAAAGGCGGGCAAGCATAAGGATATGGGTATTCGGCCGCTGACTGAGGAGGAACGGCAGATAATGCAGGATATTGTCGATGACCTTTATGAGCAATTTGTGGTTACGGTAGCCGATGGTCGGAACCTATCGGTGACAGAAGTGAGAGGGTTGGCTACCGGTCAGCCATATACTGGCAGACAAGCACTTGACCTAGGTTTAGTAGATGAGCTGGGAGGTCTAGACGAAGCTATCGAGCTTGCCGCCAGCCTGGCTGGTATTAGTGCTCCTGAAATAGAGGTATACAGTCCACCAACTTCGTTTTTTGAAAAGCTACTAGGAGGGTTTTCATCGCCTTGGTCACTGCCGTTTTCTCAGGATGAGCTGCTATTCTTGAGAATGCTGGAGGGCTGGCAAGGTATGCCGAGATACCAGCTCCTCACTGTGGCGATTGATGAGTAATAACCTGGCTAATTGTCATGTCTCAGTTATTACAGTAGCGAGTAAACTAGCTAACTGGATTGATTATTTTTTTGCTTCCGTCAGACTAAGCACGAAAAAATAGGAACACAGCTATGTTCCAGAACAAGATCGCAGTATATAAGGCAACAATGCACGAACTAAATATAAGTATAAGCTTGGGCGATCTTTTTGCTATGTTCCATAATATTAATACGCAAATGATAGCACCACACATTTTGATAACTAGGAAATTGCTATCCACAACCAAAATCTTCAGGAATGGGTTCCCCTCTTGTCCTAAACCACTTTTTATTAGGAATTGGCTTATGATCCCATCTGCTACAACAAGCGACAACAATGTGCCTAAAAGGTATTCTACTCTACGGAGGGTAACAGAATAATCCATGGTAAATAACCTTCATCTAATTTTATTCTGAATAGCAAGGATTGGCAAACACAACCTGAATAGCCTTGGAGTAATATTGATCTGCAACTACTATGCATGAAAGACGACACTAAATGACGATTTGTTATCCAATGTGCAACAGCTCGGTATGATAAATACAACATGTCTCGGGAAAAGGTGCCTTTCTACCTATGGTATTTGACCACTTACGTGATACAATATTTGTATGAAAATAATAAAGAGGCAGTTCCCCCATAGCCCTATTCTGAGCCGGTGTATCTATTGTGGGACTAGCGCTGGGGAACTCACTAGGGAACACATAGTGCCTAGGGGTATCAATGAGCAATTTACTCTGCAACGTGCCAGCTGTAAACAGTGTAGTAACACCACGAAAGAAATTGAGCGCCAGATCCTTCAAGGTCCAGTGTGGGAACCAAGGACCAAAATGAGAATGTCGACCAGACATAAGGGTCAAAGACCTAAAACATTTCCAGTACTTATCGAAAGGGAAGGACACCGAGACGAAATCAATGTTCAGATTGAGAAATTGCCCGCATGGCTTTGGCTACCGGTTTTTAGATTGCCAGCATTCATTGACAAGCGACATCATGACAAGAGGGTGGAAACACATAATGTGAGTGGTGGAGTATGGATTTTATCTGGACAGCGACTTGTCAAAGAGCTTGGTGAGGAACTGAACGCTGATAGCATAGCTTTGACAGTTACTTATACGGGGCATGACTTCGGCAGACTTCTAGCGAAAATCGCCTACGGGTTTGCGATAAGAGAGTTCGGTGTCAGGATTATTGATCATGCGTACATGTTATCTGCCATCCGCGGCGATTCAAAAGACATAGGAAAATGGGTTGGCTGTGTTGGCAGGCAGCAAGATGAAACAGATAATCTGCATGAGATAATGCTGTCTGTTAAGAATGGTGACATTTATGCTTATATTAGACTGTTTGCTAAGTACCCAGTATCGCCAGAATACCTAGTCGTGGTAGGCCGTGCCCCTTTCCACCCTCAGGAAGACAGCCTATTTATTTGTTAAGGCACTTTCGCTTTACCCGAAGCCTATTACACCTTCTAGCGCTTTGTTACCTCGCTGCACTTTTTAGCCAATTGTTACCTGGGATAATCCCCACAAGCGAAATTCTGTGCACCCCTTGATTCAAGCCTTATTTAGTGGGGCAGGGTCTTGACAAAAACCCTAACATAGGATTAAACTCAAGCTCTAACAAATAAAGTAGATGTAGAGACGATGTAATTGGGTTGGGGGAGGTGAGCTTATGTAAAGGAAAACAAAGGCGTTGAATCTTAAAAAGGCTCACAAAATCCTAAATGGAGGTAAGACGGTGAAAAAGAAAATATTGATGATTCCCCTGACGCTTGTGCTGGTGATAGCATTCCTGTTCCCGGCTTGTGCCGAACCACCACCGGCGCCTGAGGTAATTGAGTGGAATCTTTCAATGTGGGGTGGTGCTGGGGCACGAATTTGGCCCGTCCATACGTGGTATGTTGAGGAAATTGAGAAACGAACCGAGGGACGATTCAAGATAACGACTCACCTCGGTGCAGCCCTAGCGCCATCAAAAGAGCAGTTGGATGGCATAAAAGCCGGTATGTATGATATGTGCCACTTCGCTACTGCCTACCATCCGGGCAAAAATCCATTGGGAAGTTTCTTTGACCTTCCTGGACTCACCCCGGCTGACTTGAAGGAAATGGCGCAACTGGAACTTGCCTTTATGGAACACCCGGCGGCCCAAGCAGAGATGTTAGACGGATGGAATGCGGTCTACATCGGGCTGTCCCATACCAGGCCTCATTATACCTTCTTGGGGACTAAACCGATTAGGACATTAGCCGATTTTGAGGGGCAAAGAGTCCGCGTTGGAGGCGAGGCAGCCAAGCTTATTGAGAAACTTGGCGGCGTGGGGTTAATGATTCCGGCGCCGGAGGTTTATGAGGCTATCTCTAAAGGCACCCTAGACCACTCTTACTTCGCCCCGGCCTCTCACCAGGGCTACAAAATCCATGAAGTTTCCCAGTATTTTATATACAATATTGGTTTGGGCTCCGGCATGGGCTGGTTTTTGGTTGCCAATGCCGACTCTTGGGCTGCCTTGCCCGAGGACATAAAGGCGATACATTGGGAGCTGGTTGAGGAACTGATGCTGGAGCGTCTCCCAGCGGAAATGAATAAGAAGGTTGAGGAGATTTTTGCCGAGTGGGAAGAGCTAGGGATAGAGTTTATGGAGTTCCCGGCCGAGGGTAGGGCGATGATAGAGGCAGAGGCGACGCTCATGCAGGAGGCTTACGCCGATACGCTGGACGCAGAAGGGCTGCCCGGGACAGAGATGTTAGAATATTTGCTTGCCAAGAGGATGGGGATTGCCGGGTACTAGCCAAGGGTAAAGTGCAGCTAGTAGCTATGTAGTGCCTCAGGCTTAGGCACTAATTAAACCTGGGGCACTGCGTTAATAAGGAGACAAAGGTGTAACATGGGAGAGCACTCCAAAGAGAAGCTTGAAGGGGAGATGTCTGCCAGAAAACAGCTTATTTCCTACATAGATAGCTGGGTATCGCCAGTGGAGACGGGGCTGAACATTGTCGGTGCCGTTTTAATCGGTTTCCTGATGTTATTTACCGTGGGTGAAATAGTAGGGCGTTATCTCTTTAACAGCCCCATAAAAGGGCATGTGGAAATTGTCCAACTGACAATGGCTGGGGTGGTATTTCTGGGCATAGCCTTCACCCAGAAGGTGGGTGGTCATGTCAGGATGGAGCTGTTCATCGTCAGGGTATTAAAGGGGCGGCTTCGCCTCATAGTCGAGTCTTTTACCTTGCTCCTCGCCCTGTTTATCTTCGCCATGATTACTGTTTACAGCCTGCAGGATACCCTCTATTGCCTCAGCATTGGTGACAATACCCCCCTCCTTTATTGGCCCACCTGGCCATCTAAGCTATGCATCCCTATAGGCAGTTTTTTTCTTTGTCTCCGCTTGGTGGTACAGATTATCCAATATCTGTCTCAAGCGGTAGTCGGCGTTGAGCGGAGGGAGTTGTAAGCATGGAGCCAATAACCATTGGATTAATCGGAGCTGGCGTTCTGTTAGTTTTGTTGGTTCTGGGGATGCACATAGCCTTTGCCGGTGCTCTGGTAGGCTTCTTGGGGATATGGGCCCTCAAGGGCTGGAGTGTTGGTGCCGGGGTAATAGGCTTCCTGCCTCACCCCCTGAGCACCAGCTATGGACTTAGCGTTATCCCACTGTTTATCCTGATGGGTTATTTTGCCTACCATGCTGGCCTGACCCGTGACATTTACGCTACAGCTCGGACATGGGTAGGACATCTCCCCGGCGGGTTGGCTATAGCCACCGTCTTTGGCTGCGCTGGTTTTGCCGCTGCCTCGGGGGCGAGCACTGCCGCCGCTGCGGTTTTCGGTAGGGTAGCCATCCCTGAGATGAGACGATATGGCTATGACCGGAGGCTGGCAGCCGGTGTAGTTGCTGCCAGTGGCACCTTGGCAGCTCTCATTCCCCCCAGCGCCCTCATCGTAGTATATGCCATCCTCGTCGAGGAGTCGGTAGGCAAACTACTCATAGCCGGCATCCTGCCGGGCATTGTCTCAGCAATCATCTATGCCCTGATGCTTTATATCAGGGTTCGCCTCAACCCCAGCTTAGGTCGACCTGAACCACCAACTTCGTTTAAGGAGAAGCTCGTTTCCTTGAGGGGCGTAGTGTTTATACCGATTATTTTCATTGTTGTTATTGGTGGTTTGTACCTTGGTATATTCACACCTACTGAGGCGGGTGCTGCCGGCGCCTTCTCCGTTTTGGTTTTCGCCTTAGTCATGCGAAGGCTTACCACCTGGTCAAGCTTAAAGGAGTCCCTGCTGGACACAGGGCAAACTACGGTAATGATTTTCCTTATCATCGTTGGGATACTCATTTTTATGCGCTTGCTGGCTCTCAGCGGGGCGAGCATGGCATTTATCGATTTTGTGACGGATTTGCCGGTACCGCGTCTGGTGATATTGCTTGGCTTCCTTAGCATCTATGTAGTCCTGGGCATGTTTTTGACGGCTACAAGCATGTTGATACTAACCTGCCCCTTAATTGTCCCGGTGGTAGTTGCTTTGGGGTATGACCCTATCTGGTTCGGCATTATTGCCATCAAGATGTGCGAAATATGCCTGATAACACCGCCAGTAGGGTTGAATGTATATGTAGTCCGAAGTGTGGCTCCGGATATACCCATTGAAGACATATTCCGAGGTGCTTTACCCTTTTTCTTTATGGACGTACTTACCGTGGCTATACTCATAGCCTTTCCACAGATAATTTTGCTGCTCCCTACTTACATGCTTGGGGGGTGATGGGGTGGCTGTTGGAGCCAACCGGCAAGGCTTTACCTTTTTGCAAAAGACCTTGCCTCAAAATTTAGAGGTTTTAGAGTGGGAGAAAAGGTAAATTCAACGCTTAGTCCCTACCGCGTCCTGGATTTGACCGACGAGAAAGGCTTTCTGGCCGGCCGGATTCTAGCCGACTTGGGAGCCGACGTTATAAAGGTAGAAAGACCTGGAGGAAACCCCACTCGGAACATCGGCCCCTTCTATCACGATATTCCTGACCCTGAGAGAAGTTTTTTCTGGTTTGCTTACAACACCAACAAGCGAGGTATAACCCTGAACCTAGAGTGTAACGAAGGCAGAGAGCTTTTCAGGAGGCTGGTAGGCACCACAGACATAGTAATAGAAAGCTGCGCCCCGGGTTATATGAAGTCTCTCGGACTAGGTTACGATGACCTTTCCCGCCTCAAAACCGATGTCATCCTGACCTCCATAACCCCCTTTGGGCAAACCGGCCCTTACTGTGATTTTAAGGCCAGCGACCTTACTGCCTGGTGCATGGGCGGCATGGCTTACATCAGCGGCGAGCCCGAGCGTGCCCCGGTACGGGTCAGCTTCCCTCAGTCATATCTCCACGCCGGAGCAGCGGCCGCCACTGGAATCTTGGTCGCACTTTATTACCGAGAGCTAACCGGAGAGGGACAGTGGGTTGATGTCTCAATGCAGGAGGCAGTGGTGCGCACCCTGATGAATGCCCGAATGTTCTGGGACCTAAACGGTATTGTGCTCAAACGGGCCGGGGTGTTCCGCACCGGGCTCAGCACTGCGGCTAACCAGAGACTGATCTGGCGCTGCAGAGATGGCTATGTAAATTTCCCTATATTCGGAGGGGCTCAGGGAGCTCCCACCAACGCTGCACTTGTCCGCTGGATGGAAGAAGAGGGAATGGGCGATGAGTACCTCGGCCGGATGAACTGGGAGAAATTTGATATGGGAGAGGCGACTCAGGAGCAATTTGACTGCCTGGAACACCCGATAAGCCGCTTTTTTGAAAGGCATACGGTGGGGGAACTGTACCAGGGCTCAATTGAGCGAGGGATTATGCTTTATCCAGTATATTCTGCCAAGGAGATTTACCAAGATATTCAGCTAAAGGCCCGTGAGTTCTGGGAAGGAGTCTATCACCCGGAGCTTGATGAAAGGCTCATCTATCCAGGCTCATTTGTTCAGTTTTTGGGGGAGAGGCCAAAGATATACCGGCGAGCACCACTCATTGGAGAACACAATGAAGAGGTCTATGGAGAGCTGGGGTTCTCCCGAGAGGATTTAGTTATCCGCAAAGAAACCGGCATCATTTAGGGAGGTTTGCCACGTCAGGACAGGCACTTAAAGGGGTAAAAATTGCCGACTTTACCTGGGTTGGAGTTGGCCCGATGACCATCAAACACCTGGCCGACCATGGGGCGGAAGTAATTCATATTGAGTCAGCCACCCGGCCTGAACTGCTGAGGGTAACGCCTCCGTTCAGGGACAGGAAACCGGGGCTTAACCGCAGCGCTTACAACGCCTGCCTCAACAATAACAAATATGGACTTAGTTTAGATATGAATCATCCCCGGGCAGGGGAAGTGCTGCGGAGGCTAATTGATTGGGCTGATATCGTGGCGGAGAGCTTTGCCCCGGGCACAATGGCGAGATGGGGAATGGCTTACGAAGACCTGGTGAAGATAAAGCCCGATATCATCATGTATAGCACTTCCCAACAAGGGCAAACCGGGCCTCGGGCCAAAATTGCTGCCTATGGCACGCAACTGGTCTCCCTTTCTGGGTTCACCCAGCTCACCGGCTGGCCGGATAGGGAACCCACCGGGCCTTACGGCCCTTATACCGATACCATCGCCCCACCACTGGGGGCAGTGGCCATAATGGCTGCCCTTATTTATCGTCATCGTACCGGTAAAGGAACGCATATTGACCTCTCGCAATTGGAAGCCGGAATATTCTTTCTATCTCCAGTTATGCTGGATTATACCGTAAACAAACGAATAACCCAGAGAGAAGGCAACCGCTGCCCCCATGGGGCACCCCATGGGGTGTACCCCTGTCGTGGCAATGACCGATGGTGTGCCATTGCCGTGTTCAGCAATGAAGAGTGGCAAAGGCTCTGCCAGGTCATGGGCCAGCCTGAGTTGGCGCAAGACCCCCGATTTTCCACCCTGCTTCAGAGAAAGAAGACCGAGGAGGAGCTTGACCACATAATTTCAGAATGGACGAGCAGCCTGGCTGCTGAAAAGTGCATGTATTTACTACAGCAGGCAGGAATAGCCGCTGGGGTGGCTCAAACCAACCAGGATGTCCAGAATGATCCTCAACTGGCTCATCGTCACTTCTTTTGGGAATTAGACCACGCCGAAATAGGGAAGCATAGCTACGAAGCGCCTCCGTTTAAGTTATCAAAAACCCCGGCCGAGTTGAACAAAGCCGGCCCGTGTGTGGGTGAGGATACGGAGTATGTTTGTACCAAAATGTTGGGAATCCCCGATGAGCTATTTGTGGAACTATTACTGCAGGGGGTATTTGAGTAAAGGGCGATGACCCTAGCGCTGATCCTCCATGTTGACCTATGAGGTAATGATTATTTCAACCCCTGCTTAAGCTCGGTGGCCAGCCCAACTGTTGGATGAAGTGTCACGTTGTTACTTTGTTGTCAGTTGGGACGGGAAGGCCTATAGTCTCAGACTGACCATATGGCAAAACCCCCGGCTTCATAACTTAACCACTTCTCCAGATTTAGAAGGAGAGGGACGTTTGGATTACTTGCGGGAAAATGCTTGTGCAATTACTATGGCGAAGGCTTTGGTACTACTTCTTCCATGATTTACTCTGCAGTAGTATACTTTAGGTTGATAAGTAACTATTACCTTGGAGCTTCCTCTTTACTCTTGGCCATTATGTGAGGCTTAAGCGAGGTTACTTTTTCGGTTGAGAAGGGAAATTCATAATTGAGTGAAGGTAAAAACCCCAAATTCTTCTATGGCTATACCGTGGCCTTAGCTGCTTTCCTAATTCTGGTAATAACTCAGGGCACATTGTATACCTTTGGCGTGTTCTTTAAACCACTGTCAGCAGAATTTGGTTGGACGCGAGCAATGACCTCAGGTGCTTTCTCGCTGAGTACTATGCTGAAGGGTTTGTTTTACATCTTCACCGGGATACTAAATGATAAAATTGGTCCAAGGGTAGTTATGACAGGTTGCGGCTTCTTTTTGGGTCTGGGCTATCTGCTGATGTCTCGCGTCAACTCTATCTGGCAGCTATATTTGTTCTTCGGGTTCATAGTAGCTATCGGGATGAGTGGTGGCTTTGTACCAATGCTATCTACAGTATCAAGGTGGTTTGTGAAAAGAAGAGGGCTAATAATCGGCGTTGTTGCTGCTGGCACAGGTTTGGGCACACTGATTGTACCCTGGATAGCCAATTGGCTTATTTCTAGCTATGATTGGCGCACCTCCTATACTATTTTAGGTATCACAGCTCTAGTGATAATCGTACTGGCAGCTCAATTTTTGAGGCGTGACCCCAGTCAGGTAGGCCTGTTACCATACGGGCAAGGGGAAGGGGAGACAGGGCACTCAGTCCAGGATATCGGTGGGTTTTCCTTTGGGCAAGCAATTCGCACCAGGCAATTCTGGATGCTTCTAGTAGCCACTCTTTCTTTCGGTTTCTGTATGTATGCTATTATGGTGCACATTGTTCCACACGCTACCGACCTCGGTATCTCTGCAGTCAACGCTGCCAACATTATAGCCATTATCGGTGGTGCCAATGTTGTTGGCAGGATTATGATGGGTGGTACTGGCGATAGGATTGGCAGTAAGAAAGCCTTTGCACTTTGTTTCATCTTAATGTCATTCTCCTTGGCTCTACTGGTCGTAACTAGGGAACTGTGGATATTTTACCTTTTTGGTTTTGCCTTTGGCTTTGCCTTTGGGGGTATGCTAGCACTGATGGCTCTACTGGTAGCTGACCTATTCGGACTGCTTTCACACGGCGTAATCCTGGGTAGTGCTGCCTTTGGGATTGACATTGGAGGTGCTGTTGGTCCTGTTCTGGCCGGCCATATATTTGATACAACTGGGAGTTACCAACTAGTTTTCCTGGCTTGTGTCGGCGTCAGTATTGCCGGTTTGACAGTAATGGCACTTCTGCCACCACCCCCAAAAACGCCTAGATTTTCATCATGAGGTTTGCTATCCTAGTCATAACCAGCTGCTATTGAGGTGATGTATGCTAACACTTTTACTGAAGTTTAAGATTAATCTTGAAGAGTACGATGTTTCAACTTACTCTCAACACTATGGTCCCTTGTTTCACAGGTGGCTTCCTGATGGCGAGAAAGATGCCATAGTCTTGGATACTGGAGACCCCAACGCTGAGCTTAAGGTTTGGTTCGAGCGATTAGGTTTCAAAGATAAGGATTTCATTGAATTCGACTATACGCGTCGAGAGGTTGACCCTGAGACCATACCTAAGCAGGCAATCCTTGAGGCTGGCCCTCTTATGGGCTTATTGAAGATTCAAGCACTCTCAGAGGAGGAATCAACCCCTCTTCGGGAGAATAAGGTCGTTCATGATGGCTGGGATCCGCCCGAAAGAGCACAGCATAAACTCTCCGGATTTCTCAAC
>Ga0209991_10001360_pt1 | contig 11052 bp, 13 predicted proteins | sample ChitaG_FD_183167 | JGI IMG/M metagenome (GOLD analysis project Ga0209991, IMG submission 183167) | Deep subsurface microbial communities from South Pacific Ocean to uncover new lineages of life (NeLLi) - Chile_00310 metaG (SPAdes)... | ecosystem: Environmental > Aquatic > Marine > Oceanic >...
CAAAGCAAGCAAGAAGAAAGCCAAGACTGGCGTCACAGAAGAACCCAAACCAAGCAAGGAGGAACCCGAAGCCAGCATCACAGAAGAACCCAAACCAAGCAAGGAACAAACCAAAACAAGCAAGGAGGAACCCGAAGCCAGCATCACAGAAGAACCCAAACCAAGCAAGGAACAAACCAAAACAAGCAAGGAGAAAACATGAAGGAACTAGTAGAATACATCGCCAAATCAATTGTCAATGCACCTGATGAAGTAGTAGTTACCGAGGAAGAGGGCGAGCAAGGCATAACACTTAAGTTACAGGTTGCCGATGATGATAAAGGAAGAGTTATTGGCAAGCAAGGCCGAATAGCTGAAGCCATGCGCACCCTGATCAGGGTCAAAGCAGCTAAACAAGATACCAGAGCCACCCTCGAAATTCTCTAAAAATAACCTCCATAAAAGGCTGTTTATCCAGGAAAAGTTGCAGGGCTGAAGCTCGCCAGAGGTGACTCTCCCACTCCTCTAAAGAGATTATTTTTCCCTTAATCTAAGCGATGAGGCTGATAGATAACGCCCCGATAAGTCCGCAGGCAAGAGTAGATTTGGAGATAGGACAGTCAGCCCTCCAGAATCAGAAATGAAATCATCCAAGCCGGGATTTATAGTTATTGGTCAAATCCTAGCCCCTTGGGGTACCAGTGGTAAATTGAAGGTAGAGGTAATAACTGACTTTCCTCAACGCTTCACCCCTTCTTCAAAGATTTATATCAACCGACAGCCGATGAGTATTGACAGCACCGAGTGGCATAAAGGGAAAGCAATTATTAAACTTAACACAATTAATAGCATTGAAGATGCTCAAAGGCTACAGGGACAGCCGATAGAAATACATCATAGCCAACTTCAGCCTCTACCCGAAGAGCAATACTACCATTTTCAACTCGTCGGGCTAGAGGTATGGACAACCCAAGGAGAACTACTGGGAAATATCACTGAAATTCTAACCGCAGAGAGTAACGATAACTATGTAGTCAGGGGCGCCGAGGGTAAGATTCTCATTCCCGCCATTGAGGATGTAGTAAAATCTATTGACCTTAATAAAGGGCGCATAGTTATAGAGCCTATCGAGGGATTGCTGAACCTAAATAAAAAAGTGGCCAATTAAATTAGCCACTTATCGACAGGTTATTATTCTATTAAACAGGTTTAGCCTCCCGGTCTCTTTTTTCTCCTTGCCTCCGCTACTTTGATGCGAGTCAGTGCGCGGAGAAGTGCTCCCTCAGCCCGAGCCTCATCCAACCCAGCAGCTTGCCGGTCAGACAGCCGCTCTTCAGCCCGACGCTTCGCCTCTTCTGCACGAGCTACATCAATTTCCTCAGCCCTTTCCGCTGCATCAGCCAAAACTATAACCCTATCAGGCCGCACCTCTAGAAAACCACCAGAAATGACCAAGGAGAACTCCTCCCCACCTTTCCTCGCTCGTAGCTCACCAGCCTGCAATGTAGTCATCAATGGGGTGTGGTGAGGCAAGATTCCCAATTGACCTTCAACACCCGGGGCAACAACCACATCTACATCCCCTGAAAAGACCGCTCGTTCTGCGGTAACAATATCAAGCCTTATACTAGCCATCAACTTATCACCTATACCCCTAGCCTCTCTGCCATCTCTACAGCCTCATCTATAGTACCCACCATAAAAAATGCCTGCTCTGGCAAACCATCATGCCTGCCTTCCAGAATCTCCTTAAAGCCGCGCACTGTTTCCTCCACAGGCACATACCTTCCCTCCCTGCCAGTAAAAACCTCGGTAACAAACATAGGTTGAGATAAAAACCTCTGTATTTTACGAGCTCGAGTCACAGCAAGCTTGTCTTCCTCACTAAGTTCCTCAATACCCAGTATAGCAATAATATCCTGGAGGTCCTTGTAGCGTTGTAGCACCCGTTGCACTTCACGAGCTACTCTATAGTGCTCTTCACCGACAACACTGGGGTCAAGTATACGAGAGGTTGAGGTTAGCGGGTCAACAGCTGGATATAGGCCTTGCTCAGCAATAGACCTCTCCAGAGCAATAACAGCATCAAGATGACCAAAAGTAGTCACTACCGCAGGGTCAGTATAATCATCAGCAGGAACATAGATGGCTTGAAAGGATGTAATCGAGCCATGCTTGGTAGAGGTAATCCTCTCCTCTAGCTCGCCCATCTCCGTAGCCAGGGTAGGTTGATAGCCCACCGCAGAGGGCATCCGCCCCAGCAAAGCTGATACTTCCATACCAGCCATAGTATAGCGATAGATATTATCAATGAAAAGCAGAACATCCTGATGCTCAACATCACGGAAGTATTCGGCCATAGTTAGCCCAGTTAGTCCCACACGAAGGCGAACCGCAGGGGGTTCATTCATCTGACCAAAAACCATCACCGTTTTATCAATCACACCGGAAACCCTCATTTCATGCCACAGGTCATTACCCTCACGAGACCTTTCTCCAATGCCGGAGAAAACAGAAAAGCCCCCGTGCTCAGTGGCAATATTACGAATAAGCTCCATAATAATAACTGTCTTACCTACCCCAGCACCACCATAGGCACCTATCTTACCTCCTTTAGTAAAGGGAGTAATTAGGTCAAGAACCTTAAGCCCCGTCTCCAGGGGCTGGGTAGTTATCTCCTGTTCTTGGAATGAAGGCGGAGGACGATGAATGGGCCAGTGTTCCGTAGCTTCAACAGGACCAAGGTTATCTAGGGGCTCTCCCATAACATTAAACAGCCGCCCTAGGGTAGCTCGTCCTACGCCCACAGTGAGTGGTGCCCCCGTATCAATAGCTTCGGCTCCCCGCTCCAGCCCATCAGTAGGTGATAACGCCAGGCACCTGACCCAGTTATTGCCAATGTGGTCCTGGACTTCAAGCAAAATCTTGCTACCATCCGAAGTAATCTCAATAGCATTGTAAAGTGCTGGTAGTTCATCAGGCGGAAACTCAATATCAACCACCGTCCCTATTACCTGAGCGACTTTGCCTTTTGCCATTATAACCTCCCCTAGCTAAGCCAGAGCCTTAGCTCCGCCAATAATATCAAGAAGTTCCTTAGTAATCGACTCCTGCCGAGCTTTATTATACATCAGGGTTAAATCTTGAATAAGCTCGTTAGCATTATCGGTGGCATTTCGCATCGCTACCATCCTGGCTGACTGCTCACTGGCAATGGACTCCAGAATAGCATGGTAAACCTGCATCTCTACAAATCGTGGTAAAAGTCCGCCCAAGACTACATCAGAGGCTGGCTCATATATGTAATCTACATTCTGCCCCCTAGGCAGGGTTGCCGGCTCAATAGGAAGTATCTGCTGTAAAATTGGCCTCTGAATCATTGTGGAAACAAATTGAGCATAAGCTAAGTAGACCAAGTCAATAATGCCACTAGTATAGTCGTCAATAACAATACGGGATATGGGCAGCGTATCAAGCAAGCTAGGTCGGTCGCCAAGCCAAGTAAACTCAGCACGAATATCTCGACCATATCGCCTCATAAAATCAAGCCCCTTGCGACCAACACCAATAAGGGTAACCGGGGCACTCTGCTCTAGTATAAAGCTCGCTGTCAGCCGATTGATATTAGCATTAAGCCCGCCACACAAACCACGGTCAGGGGTAATATGCACAATAGCGATTTTAGCTACCGGTCTACGCTGTAACAAAGGATGCAATGGCTTCCCCTCCCGAGGTAAAGCAGCTAAGTCAGCCAACACCTGCTGAATCTTCTCAGAATAAGGTCGGCCGGCTAAACCAGCCTCTTGCGCCCGCCTCATCTTTAAGGTGGCAACCATCTCCATAGCCCTGGTAATCTTAGCTATGCCCTGAACACCACGTATTCGGCGACGTATCAAACGAATATTAGCCAATCTGTGACCTCACCCCCTTAATCCCCCTCTCCTTAAAGGGGGAGAGGGAGAAGTGTAAGATGTTATGTTAATAGATTTTTATCCCTAATTCTAATATTTAGTGAAGGGCTATTAGGACTACTATTATTCCTATAAGACAAACAGCATAAAAGCCGGGGAAAATCCACTGAAACCTTATGACTTTCCAAATCCAGTGTCTCGTTCGTATAGGTGCATAATCTTCCATGTTAAGCTCATCTACAATTTTATAGTTCGCTTTAACGAACTTACTGGTGACCGCTTCTATCTTGACCGCTATTAGTAAGTTGATAAATGTAAAGAACGCCAGAAAGCCTGCGACGTAAGAGAATAATAACTCTACACGTCCTGTGCTGAGAATATAGAGGACACCGCCTAGAATAACTACATAAATGTTTAGAGACAACATACGGTAGCGCTCCATGTGCCGTATGTGGTCCCAATTCTCGCTAAAGATCTTCATAAGGTTGCCCTGTGTGAGTAAAACCATCTTATCTTTGCCTCCTTTTTTCCTCTCTCCCGAGCTTGAAAGGAGAGGGAAAATGGTTTTTGAAGGGGCTTCGCCCCTTCAAACTCCCCCTAATAAACCTAATCCACGGGTAACCTTATCAGTATGTCGCACCCTGTTTAAACTCCAGGATAGCTGCCTTTAAAGCATCTTCAGTCTTAGCACTAATCTCTTTTTCCTTAGCAATCTTCTCGCCTATCTCAGGGTGATTTGCCTTCATAAACCTATGGAAATTAGTTTCAAATGTAAAGACTTTATCCACAGCTACATCATCAATATAACCATTAACAGCCGCATACAAAATCATGACCTGCTTCTCCACTGGCATGGGAGCATATTGAGGCTGCTTCAGGATTTCGGTAATTCTCTGTCCACGCTCCAGCTGAGCCTTAGTCGCTTTATCTAGCTCAGTGGTACCAAACTGAGCAAAGGCAGCTAGCTCCCGATATTGAGCTAATTCCAGCCTAAGTCTACCTGCCACCTGCTTCACTGCCTTGGTCTGTGCTGCACTTCCTACCCGAGACACCGATAATCCAACATTTAATGCTGGCCTAACCCCAGCATTAAACAGGTCTGTTTCCAGATAAATCTGACCATCAGTAATAGAGATAACATTAGTTGGAATATAGGCAGCTACATCACCAGCTTGTGTTTCAATAATAGGTAGAGCGGTAAGGGAACCCCCACCATATTCATCAGCATACTTAGCTGCTCTCTCAAGTAAACGGCTATGCAAATAAAAAATATCACCCGGGTAAGCTTCTCGTCCTGGAGGACGGTGCAAAAGTAGTGAAAGCTGCCGATAAGCCCAGGCATGTTTGGAAAGGTCGTCATAGATAATTAGAGCATCCCTTCCCTGCTCCATAAACTCTTCACCCATAGCACAGCCAGCATAAGGGGCAAGATATTGTAAGGCAACTGAATCAGAGGCGTTAGCCGCAACAACAATGGTATGCTCCATAGCCCCATATCTTTCTAAAGTAGCTGCTACTCGCGCTACCTTGGACGCTTTCTGACCAATGGCAACATAGATACAGATTAAATTACCGCCCTTTTGATTGATAATGGTATCAAGGGCGATTGCTGTCTTACCTGTTGAGCGGTCACCAATGATAAGCTCTCTCTGCCCCCGACCCAAAGGAATCATACTATCTATAACCTTAATACCTGTTTGCACCGGGGTATCCACTGGCTTACGCAGGACAACATTGGGGGCAACTCGCTCCACTGGTCGCACCTTATCAGTCTTAATGGTACCTTTGCCATCTATAGGCAAACCTAAGGAATTAACCACCCTGCCAATAAGTGCTTCACCCACGGGCACCTCAGCAATCCGACCTGTGCACCGCACCTCGTCCCCCTCCTTAATCTCAGAGTAGTCACCAATGATAATGGCAGCAACACTGTCTTCTTCCAGGTTCATGGCAATCCCCATAGTTTCATTAGGAAACTGAAGTAGCTCATTATATTTAGCTGCAGCTAAGCCATGAATCCTAGCAATACCATCGCCAATCTCAATCACAGTGCCAACATCCACCATGGTTACGGCCATACCGAATTGCTCAATCTGCTGTTTTAAGACAGAAACAATATCCTGCCCTCTAGTTGTCATTTAACCTACCTCCTTTCTTACCTAATAAGTTAACAACCTTGTTTAAGTCAGCTTATTACTAAAAGGAGCATATCTTATTGCCTACCTTCCACCAAGCTATCAACCACTGATGGGTCAGCCAAAGTGCTGATATCACCCAAATCGCCAACACCAGCAGCAATCTTAACCAATATCCGCCGCATAATTTTGCCACTCCTGGTTTTTGGTAAACTATCAGCAAATTGAATCTTATCCGGGGTAGCTATAGGTCCAATCTCTCTACGGACATGAGCCACCAGCTCCTCCTCGAGAGTTTCAGACGCTTCCTCACCAGCATTTAGCGTAACATAGGCATATATGCCCTGCCCCTTGATCTCGTGGGGCATGCCTACCACCGCTGCCTCAGCAACCTTCTCATGGGATACCAGAGCGCTCTCAACCTCAGCGGTACCTATGCGGTGCCCGGATACATTAATCACATCATCTATGCGACCCATTAACCAGTAGTAGCCATCCTCATCCACCCTAGCCCCATCTCCGGTATTATACACACCCGGAAACCGAATAAAGTAGGTATCTTTAAACCTATTTGGTTCGCCAAAGACCCCCCGCATCAAACCTGGCCAAGGTTTCTTTATCACTAGATAACCGCCTTCATTGACATCGGCGATAGAGCCATCTTCCCTCAGCACCGCTGGTTCAACTCCGGGGAATGGTAGTGTAGCTGAGCCGGGCTTAGTTGGTATCGCCCCAGGAAGAGGGGCAATCAGGACTCCGCCGGTCTCAGTCTGCCACCAGGTATCTAGAAGTGGGCACCTCTCCTTACCGATTACATTGTAGTACCACATCCAAGCCTCGGGATTAATTGGTTCACCGACACTACCCAAAATGCGCAATGAGCTCAAATCATGCTTATTGGGCCAGTCTTCTCCTTCCCTCATTATGGCCCGAATGGCAGTGGGAGCAGTATAGAAGATGCTGACCTGATACTTTTCTGCGATGTCCCAGAATCTATCTGGGTGGGGGTAGGTGGGCACCCCCTCAAACATCAGACTGGTCGCCCCCAGCCCCAGGGGGCCATAAACAATATAACTATGCCCGGTTACCCAACCAATATCCGCCGTGCACCAGAAGGTATCTTCTTCTTTTAAATCAAATATCCACTTCATCGTCTGCATAACATAAAGCAAATAACCTGCCTGAGTATGCAGCACACCCTTCGGTTTACCAGTACTGCCGCTGGTGTATAGAATAAAAAGCGGGTCTTCGGCATCCATTATCTCCGGCTCGCAACATGGTTTGATATCTTCGGCCGCCATTCCATCGTGCCACCAGTGGTCACGCCCCTCTTTCATGGCTACTCCAATATCAGCCCTCTTTACTACAACCACATTCTTTACATCAGGACAGGCATTAAGCGCCTCATCAGCATTGTCCTTACTCCTGATAACTCTGCCACCCCGATAGTAACCATCACAACAAACGAGCAATTTAGTCCCACAATCCAGTACTCTACTTCTCAGAGCATCAGCACTAAAACCACCAAAAACAACGCTATGAATAGCCCCAATTCTAGCACAGGCTAACATAGCAATCGGCAACTCAGGAATCATAGGTAGATAAATAGAGACGCGGTCACCCTTTTTAATACCAAGCTTCTTCAACACATTGGCAAATTTGCAAACCTCACGGTGTAGTTGCTGATAGGTCAGCACCTTGTCATCGCCACCGTCTCCTTCCCAAATTAGTGCCGCTTTATTCTTTCGCCAAGTTTTCAGATGCCTGTCTAGACAGTTATAGCAAACATTAAGCTTGCCACCAACAAACCACTCATGCTTGGCTTCCTTAAAATCTTCAACCAGAACCTTGTCCCATTTCTTATACCAGTCCAGTTGCTCAGCCATCTCCCCCCAGAACCCCCCCGGGTCATCAATAGACCTTTGATAAATCTCCTTGTATTCGTTCAGACTCCTAACATATGCCGCTTTGCTGAGTTCCTTTGGAGGTTGAAATACCCTCTTCTCCTTCATCATAGTAGTAATGGCTTCTGCTTCCCCCATACGTACCTCCATTTAGCTTTAAACAAACCCTTGCGTCATTCCATAAATGCCGATTCTCACTGGTAGATATTTAGACACGCCTGCTAGATTAAATCCTGTACAGTAACACCCATCAACTGGGTAAAGGCATGGTGCAGCCTTACTGCGATTAAAGAAGCTAATCCCTTATTGACCTTATAGCCTATCTCAGGGTATTCATCACACAGATTAAGCAGTTCTTTCCCGTTAAGAGCCAATACTTTTGTCGTCTCTATAGCGTTGACAGTAGCCGAAGAACGATAGGGTGGTAGCAGAGCTGACCAACCAACCACTTCAAAATTAGAGGCAGACTGGAGTTGCCGCTGGTTCATTGGCCCTAGTTCAAGATAAATCCCTACTAGGCCGTCCTCAATCAAGTATACTTTTCCCTGGGTTCTACCCTGCTTACTCAGGCTTTCCCCCACCTCAAATACTTCAGAATGGCATATTTCCGCCATTTTTTTAAGCTGCTCATCATTTAGCTCACGAACAAACGGGCACCTTTTTAATACTTCAAATTTAGTCATCCTCTTGCCTCCTTGCGTTCCTCTGGTTATCTCCCCACGCCAGCTAATTCCCTCTTTAACGCTACCAATTTACTGCGGGTACTGCCGTCTAGTAACTTGCCACCAATTCTGGCTATAATTCCACCTATCAGGCTAGAATCTACTTCAAGCTTGAGCACTACCTTCTTGCCGACTGCAGCACCGAGACGTTCTCCTAGCCTCAGTTTATCCTCATCATCAAGTGGAATGGCAGTAGTAACCTCAACCTGTTCTATACCACGATAGCTATCCAACAGCCGCTGATACTCATCAGCAATCTCACCCACCATACTTAGCCTGCCTTTAGTTACTAACAGATAAACTAGATTTAGGGCTAGAGGGCTTATATCACCCAGTCGTTCACGGAGCAGTCTAGCTTTATCATCAAAATGAAACTTGGGACTTTCAAGGAAAGCAATAAATGTAGCATCCTCACCCAGGCTGGTAATCTTTCTCAGGTCAGATTGCCATCTATCTAATTCTTCAGTCTCCAGTGCAATCTCAAACACTGCCCGTGAATAGCGCCTAGCATAAACCCTTCTCGCCACGATAATCCCCCTAACTAAAATGGCTAACCCTTTTTCAGGGTTGTGCTTTCCTCCAGCACTCTATCAATAAGCTGACGATGTGCTTTCTTATCCAGTGAGCGGTCGATGACCTTCCCCGCTGCCAGTATGGTTAAGTCAGCAAACTCCCTACGCAACTCACCAATAGCATCATCCCGCTCTCGCTGAATCTCCATCCGTGCTTTAGTGATGAGCGATTCGGCTTCCTGCTTGGCTTCTCCCTGTGCCTGTTGTCTAAGCTCTTCCCCGGTTCGCACCGCCTGGACTATTACCTCCTGCCCTTCCTTACTGGCGGCCTCAATCCGCTTTTCAGCTTCTTCCTCAGCACGAGCTGCCTGCTCCTTAATATACTCCGTCTGCTCCATACTCTCTTTAATCTTCCCAGAGCGCCCATCAAGCATCCTCATCAAGGGCCTGTAGGCAACCAGATAAAGAAGACCGAACAGGATAACAAAATTTACTATCTGCGCCAGCAGCGTTGGCAAGCTTATGCCAAGATTTGCCAGACCTCCCATTTTGCTCCCCCTTTTAGTATCAGTACAAATTCTTATACAACTGATAAAAGTATTGCCAGCAGTACCATACCAGCAATAAAAGTCGCTCCTAAGATTCCTGCTGCAATAATAATACCTATTGAAAGAGGAATACCATCTTGTTCCATAACTACCCTCCTACAAATGTTGGCAATACAACTATAGCCAGGATAATGGCTACAATCAAAACATAGATACCGATAGCCTCAGCGAAGGCAGTAACCAATATCATATTGGTCATTATGGGGCCGCTCGCCTCAGGGTTACGGGATAATCCCTGCAAGGCTGAATAACCAATGAGCCCAATAGCCAACGCTGGCCCCAGCATTCCCAGGCCAACCGCTATCCCCACCGCCAACACTGTCATCACTTCTGGTGTCATTTTTACCTCCTTTTCGCAATTGCCTAAAGTAAAGTACTCTTATGTCAAGCTCTCTCTGACCCATGAGCAACAGCCACGGTAAGAAATATCAGGGTCAAGCCAGCAAAGATAAGCGCCTGAACGAAGCCGATAAGCAACTCGAGCCCATAAAAGGGCAGAGCGAACAAAAAGGGGATAAGAAAAGTTGCCATTAAGAGTAGTATCTCACCAGCCGTCATATTGCCAAAAAGACGGAGAGTGAAACTAACAATGCGCACCAGTTCGGTCAGCGCTTCCAGAAAACCCACAAAAATATTAACAATCCCGGTAAACATTCCACTCAGGCCAGCACGGAGCTTACCTCTAAATAGCTGTCCTACACTTCTAAAAAACTGACCCACATTAACAAACTTTCCCAAATAACTAGCCCCCAGCGACCTGAGGCCAAAGTAGGAAACAAAGGCAAAAGACATTATCGCTAGCGCTAAAGGCATATTAATATCGGTATTAGCAGCCCGCAACAAGTGGACTGACTCGCCCTCGGCATTAGTAATGAGTATTGAGCCAAATCCAGGCAGCAGACTCAGCCAGGCATTCAATATTACAAAGAGAAAAATGGTAGCCACTATCGGGAAGAACCTACGTCCATTTTTCTCACCGGCGACACGCTGACAAAAGTTGAGGAGTGACCCAAGGGCAAATTCAAAAAAGGTTTGTAACCTAGTCGGGATAAGCTTTAGCCGACGAGTAACTACGTAGGAAAATACCACCAAGACAATAATAGTGAGCCAAGCAGCAACAATGCTATTAGTGATAGAGAAGCCAAACAGGTGGAAGACCTCTTCAGCAGGAAGCTTAGGCTCTGGTCTGGGAACACTAAGCCAGCTAGGCAACCCCAAATCGCCAAATATGCTCCTACCTAGAGGGCCACTAGCAAAACCAACTACAAAGAGTACCAGAAA
>Ga0209991_10001361_pt1 | contig 11049 bp, 11 predicted proteins | sample ChitaG_FD_183167 | JGI IMG/M metagenome (GOLD analysis project Ga0209991, IMG submission 183167) | Deep subsurface microbial communities from South Pacific Ocean to uncover new lineages of life (NeLLi) - Chile_00310 metaG (SPAdes)... | ecosystem: Environmental > Aquatic > Marine > Oceanic >...
GATGTGGGATCAGATTGTAGCTATTTGCAAGAAGAATAACTGCATTCCTGGCGGGGACACCAACTGCTCAGAGGCAAACACAGCCGTGTTCATGGCCGGTGGTTTGACCTCCAAGGATTTGCCTCATGTATATGCCGCCCTGACCAGGGCTATTGCGGCGGCAAGGACCTTGGTAGCCTATGAGTGTGGTGCTACTGGACCGACCAAGGACTGTGCCTATGAGGATCCCATTATCAAGGCCATGACCGGGGTTCCTATCGCCACCGAGGGCAAGGTTAGTGCTTGCGCCCACTCCGACCTGGCCAGCAACCTGATTGCTGCCGTATGTGACCTCTGGAGCAACGAGGCTGTGGAATATCACGACATGTTCGGTGCTACTACCACCTCGGTCTTCGCTGAGATACTCGGTTACGACTGCGCTCAGTTCAACTGCGCCATCGAATTGGGTTATGCCAAAGAGATGAAGGAGATCCTGGTCAACTCTGACATATTCCGAGATTCCCACAGCCTGATCCTGGCGCCTGATAATGCCTGGGAGATAGGTAATGCCATCGTCGCCAACACGGCTAAGGGATACTACCCCAGAGCCAGAGCCGCTGCCATGAAGGCAGGTAGTATCATCCTGGGTGAAACGAAGTTTAAGATGACCGCCTTTGAAAAAGGAGCTCTAGAGGATGCAATGAAGCAGATGGAGGCTCTTCCCGCGGATGAAGGAACCTTTGTCGATATGTGTTTGGCAAAATACACGAAGCTTGTGCCAGGCTTTAATCCAGATTCCTATGGGTTGAAATAATAAGAGCCGACATCTAAATATTGCTCCTGGGCACACTGAGCCAAAACTTTTAGTTATGGTGAAAGGAGCCAAGAGTAAATGAAGCGTTTGTGGTTTTGCCGGAATTAATTTACAAAAGGAGGAAAGCATGAAATTCTTGACTGATTACTCTAATATTTTTAGACGCTACGATCTTGTTATTGAAAAGGTGGGAAAGGCACGTACCGTTTCCACTGACCCTGCTTTAGAGAAGGTCGCTGTCTGCGTCGTTGAGGGTGATGATGAAGGGATGGTCGCTGCGGCCAATAGTGCCTTAGCTTCCAAAGACCCTATGGCTATCATTAATGATGGACTTATCGCCGGCATGGGTGAAGTGACCCGTCTGTGGGATGAGGGCATTTATTTCTTGCCCCAGGTTATTCTCGCCGCCGATGCCATGAATGTCGGCATCGCCCTATGCGAGAAGAAAATGGGTAAGCCCATGGCGAGGAAGGGTAAAGTGGTAACCCATACTGCCGAGGGTGATATTCACGACATCGGTCAGGTTATTGCTAACGCCCTGTTCAATGCTGGTGGTTTTGAAGTTATCAATCTGGGGTGTGATGTGCCGGTAGAGAAGGTTGTAGCCACAGTTAAAGAGCATAAACCGATCCTGGTCACCGGAACAGCCCTGATGACTACCACCATGACCGCCTTTATCAGGGTTTGCGAAGGGCTTAAGTCAGCCGGGATAAAGACCCCCTTTATCAGCGCCGGGGGAGCGGTCGCCCCAGAGTGGGCAACTTCTTTTGACATGAGTGTTTACGCCAAAGAGGATAGCCAGGCTTGTCCATTAGCCGAGGATGCCCTGGCCGGTATGAGTTGGCAGGATATGCGGGGGAAGTGGAACGCCTAGTAGTGGGAGCCCTAATAATAAGCCAATAAGGTAAAAAGGGCGGAGGATGATTGCTGATATTGTTTTTGGTTTCTTAGGTTCCGGCAAGACCACTCTTATCGCCAATATTCTTAAGGAATGGGGGCAGGATGAAAAAATTGTAGTGTTGGTAAATGAATTCGGCGAGGTGGGCATAGATGGCGATCTGTTAGCCAGTCAGGATGCTCAAGTAGTAGAAATGCCCAGCGGCTGTATCTGTTGCACCCTTCAAGTGGACTTTAGAGCCCAGTTGTTGGATATTAGTAAAACCTTCAATCCACAGAGGGTAATGATTGAGCCGACGGGGGTAGCGCAGATAACCCAGATTATGTACATCATACACGCCGAATTATTTAAGGATATCATTAAAGAGATCCATAACATCCTGGTTACCGATGCTACTAATTTCATCGATTTTTATAGGTGCAACCGACATTTTGTTGAGTCCCAAGTAGGAAATGCGCATGTGGTCTTGCTAAATAAATGTGATAAAGTCAAAAAAATAGAAGCGTTGGTTACCAAAGACGCTATATCGGCAATCAATCCTAAAGTTCCTGTTCTGATGACTGAGTTTGGGGCAGTGGAGTGGGGCGAATACAAATCAGCCCTCTCCACTGCCCCTTGTGTGTCCGCAGATTTTGAAGCGGAAATGGCTTCCCCAACAGAGGAAGTAGAAGAAGAGGGACTCATCCACATCCACGAGGAGGAAGATACATTAGGCTATGAAGCTTTTGGTTGTACTTACGAGCTTTCTTTTGATCGGCAAGAACTGGAAAAGCTGTTTCAAGAGTTGTTAAGCTCTACCCTTTTGGGAGAGGACATAGTCAGAGCCAAAGGAATATTCAAGGTTGATAACCAATGGGTGGTGGGACAACTTGCCTCGGGAGAAGTTTCCTGGCAAGAAATTAAAAGTGCTCAACAGAGTAAAATCTCAATAATCGGGAGAAACCTAAAAAAGGAACTGATTGGGGCCGCAGTCAACCGCTGTTTAGCGGGGATGAGCGGCGAGAAGGTCAGTTCCTAATCACATTACCGCCCTGTGTTACCCAAAGTGGATAGGACGGTGAAACTTGTTCGTATGGATGTCTGGAGGATTTCCAAGAAAGCTTGAGCGAGGGGGAATGCGTATGGTGATGATAAACACTCATTAGGAGTGAGGTTCGTCACTTTTTTGAATTGATGTTTGAGTGACATCGAATTTTTAATCCATCAAGAAAAGGAGGAGGGAAAATGACATTACTAGCACCAATACTTATGGCAATTAGCCTTATGTGGATACCTGTAGGATTACTTCTCATAGGCAAAGGGGAGGCTAGAGGGACAGGTGCTCTTACCCTTATGGTGGGCACACTTGTCATCGTATCCTCGATATTTATGGCAACCACTGAAGGGGGCTTTTTCGGTGCTGCCCTACTCTTCACATACGGGCTCTTTTATAACGCCGTCGGTTATGCTCTATATGCTGGACTGACAGATATGAGGTCTGTGGGCAATGCTAGTTTTACGGTAGGCTTAATAACCATTGTCTACATAATTCTCTGTTTAGCCGGTCCCGAGGCCTTAAGAAGCAACTACCTGGCGTTGGGTTGCGCTGGATACTTAGTTCTCTATATCATGGTCTGGCTCAACGCATACGGCAAGTTCTCGGGCAAGGCCCTGGGTTATTCACTAATCATATGGACGTTTGTCGGTCTTTGGTGGCCTGCTTTCTCGTTGCTGGCTACGGGTGCATTTCCATTTTAGAGCGCATAGGGAGGCACACGATGACCCTATTTGCAGGACAGCAATGATACGTGGTCATGTGGTGTGCCTCCCTTTAGTTTATGCATCATGGTCAGAGATTGCTATAAAAAGGTTGGGATGGAAATCCTAAACCTTTATACTGAATTATAGCAATCTCTGACTTTTGGCTGTTTGAGGCAAAGATTTGCCATATATGATAAAAAGCCGGTTAACGATTACCTGATTCTTAATCTTAAAGGAGGAATAATAAGATGGCTGGAGAACAAAAATATGAAGAGTTTCGTCCCCTTGAAGTGGAAGATTTGCTTAATTATCTTCCAGATGTGAGCTACAGTGAATGTGGAGCGGCAAGTGATGTGGAATTTGCTGAACTAGTAATCGAAGGCAAAGCCCTGCCTTCTAAATGCCCCATACTGGACGAAAAAATTGCGTCAGCGATGGAAAAAGTGTTTAAGCTTGAACTCCCTTCAATACCCGATACCGCACCAGGGACGCCAGTCACCCCCGGTTTCATAAAAATTGGAAATCCAACCCCTGATTCTATGGTACTTATAATCGGAAATTGTCAGGAAACTATTTCCGTCATAAAGCTTATCCTTGAAGCAACTCTTACCGATGCCTTTTTATTAGCTATAGATACTCAGGGCTACAGCATAGACAGTGCATTGGTGGCAGAAACCTTTCGCCCTTCCGAAGTTTATAAATCACTCGGCGAATCAGGGATAGCCGCTGAAATTAGCCACCGTAAGGTCATTCTCCCCGGATTGTGCGAGCGTTTGGCTGCGGATATTAAAAGATTGGCCTCATGGGATTGGGAGGTCACATTAGGTCCGGTTAGCGCCCTTGAATTACCACTCTATTTGATAAAAATGGCTGAAGAGGCTTAAATCTACCCAAAAATGCATTACCTACCACTTGACAATTAAACAAGAATCACAAATTAGCCCGACTCTTATCAAGGTTCAGATGGGTGAATATTTATTCGCCGAAATGCTTAAATGAGCAATGCTATGCCAATAGGCGAATAACTTCCCGGCTACAATTCGACCCCGATGAGAATAGTCCCCAAGCCCCGCTCATCAAGCCCCTCAAAATAGTTGTTCTTCAAAAATATATCACTAGGAGTGGTGGGTGTAGTGTAAACAATGGAATGACATGAAAAATCGCTTCCTTCCAGGACACACCATTCTGCCGGGAGGTACGGAATCTCAAAATGGCAGACCTTTTTCATAATATCTTGGGGGAAAGATACCTTGTCCTTGTAAATAACAAAATTTTTGTGCATAAACCAGACATTTTCCTTTTTGGACAGCCTGGCGATAACTTCGTCATCCTGAACCTCTTCACCCACCACCTCCTCCCCCTTTTTTAGAATCAGGGAAGGAGAACCCCACTCAAACTCCATGTCGGTTAGCGCCACATAGACCAAATCACAAGCCAGTACCTTCCTTGCCCCGACGCTGACAACCTTACCAAAACCCATCAAGGACTGCTTTTCGGCAATGGCCTCAATGTTGAGGACCTCTTGCCTATCTTCTTCGGAGAAAGGTCTGGCTTCCACGATGCCCTTAACCTTTTTCAAGCTCGCTATCATCAGAGCATCTGCCTTCACCCTGTCCATGGTCATTTCCTCCTCTGCCGATAAACATCTACTTTATCGGACTTTAACTTCTGAAGTAAGCAGTTTAATCAGGTCGAACACTTCTTCGCTGCATGCCCTTTCACATCTCATACAAGCTACCCCATCACATAGAGCCAGGTCAATAACGATGCTATCGTCCTCCTCCTCCTGAACAAGAGCCTCCTCGGGGCACTTCTCAATACACTTCCCGCAGCCAATGCAGCCCTCAAAAAGCATCTTTTTCCGTTCCCCGATGTCAGGAATGACCTTCAGCCCCATAACCCCTAAGTCTGGTATGTCCCTCTGCACTGTCTTAATAACCTGGGGAATCTCGCTGACCTCCTGCGTGGGAGGAAAGCCGTATTTTTTAAGAAATTGTTGATAGGTCTTCCAGGGCATACCCTCAGTCCAGTAGGAAAGTTCAAGGATGTAAACCTTGGCGAAAACCTTAGACTCGGCAAACATAATATGGGTTTGGCGTAATTCATTAGCCATTTTTTGCATGTCCCACAGTGCATCCTCGCTCGCGACCATATCCCTGGACATAGCCAGAGAGGTGTTCCCCACTTGGTAGATTCTCTTAACCCCAGCCGGTACCATACCTATTTGCTGAGCCTTCAGGGCATCAACATAGGTCCCGGAGGCGCCAGACATGTAAGCCGTTTCTATTTGGCTCATCTCTATACCAGCTGCTTGGCAAAGGGTCACATGCCCCGCCCTGACCGCACCAATGGCTTTACCTGCCTCCTCAACATCATGATTGGTAAACTTGACGCCGTTGCAAAGTTTAATCTCACCATCGCTCATATTGATTTTGGGAAGAGCAATCAGACCGGCCTTTAGTCCCTGGCTGATTAAGGCAACCACTCCGGTACCAGTAATGCCCACAGCCTCTAACTCCCCTTCATCCAGGACTTTTCCCGACTCGGGGTCGACTCGGTCTCCCATTTGGGGAAACATATCCTGATCAAGGATAGAACACCGAAGTCCACCATCCTCATAAACGACATCAGAGATGGCTCCGGGGAGGGCTAATAGTCCATCTTCAATCTGTTGCCCTTCCAGGGCAGGCCCAGCAGCCGTAGAGCCGGTATAGACTTCCCCCTCTACTATTAGGGACATTTCGTTGTTAGTACCGTAATCGGTAACAATGGCGATTTCGTCTTTTTCCAGCGCACGTGCCTGGATCATCATAGCCAGGGCATCGGCTCCGATCTCATGGCGAACCGCCGGTGGCATCAATATGTCTACCTTGGTCGGCAGGTTAAGACCTCTGATATCCGAGGCGTTAACTATTTGGGCGTCTCTTCTAGGGGGAACCACCCCCAGAAGTTCCAGTTTTCGTTTTCCGGCATAGGCTAGGTCTCTTATCTCAATTTCCATGAAAAGAGAAAGCTGAATAGGGTTGCCGCAGACAGCCAATCGCACCACATCATTTTTGTCAATTCTAAGGTTGTCAATAACCCGATTGACAGCATGCATAACCGTCTCATGGGCTGTTTCCAGCCCGACCTCCAGGGCAAAATGTAAGTGGTCGATTACATTAGCCCCTGGCATGGGATGCCGGGTGGTAATGGCAGTTGAGATTATTTTATTCCCATCATCCAGGTCAATGGCTTGCCCTCTGAAGCCACTGGTACCCAAATCAAGAGCTATACCCAGTTTTCCCATAACTCCTCCTGGTTAAAATCAATCTTTTACTTTTACGCTTTCCTTCGGCAAATATGCTCCCTGGATAATAAAATTATAAGCCACTTCTAACTTCAGTGTCAATAATCTATCTGAACCAGAACGCAGCATGTTTATCTCTTTCGATTTACCACATAATTTGCTAGTTCTATTAATGCCTGGCGACTGGCATTCTCGGGCAAGAGATTAAGATTACGGCAAGCCCTAGCACAATACTCTGAGGCAACCGCATAGCATTCTTCAATAATTGACGAATTACGGACCAATTCTATCGCCTGTTTTATATTCTCCTGCTTATCCCTGTTCTGAAATAGCCTCTTTACTGGATTATCCTCAGGATAGCGCTCCAAAAGAATCATTGACGGCAGGGTAAGGGTGCCCTGAGCTAAATCTGAACCTATAGGCTTGCCCAATTCCTCTTCGGTGCTAATAAAGTCCAGGATGTCATCTACAATTTGGAAGGCGATACCAAGGTTGTAACCGTAGTCTTTTAACACCTTGATTGACTCTTCCGGAGCTTGACTCAAAATAGCCCCTGACTCTGTAGCTGTAGAAAACAGAGAGGCGGTTTTACTGGAAATCCTTTGCAAGTAGTGCTGACGAGTCTGCTCCAGGTTAAAAGCATTAAAGGCTTGATTTAACTCTCCGCTGGAAATAACCTGAAGGGTTTGGGCGGAGAGCTTTATTACTTGGAGATTCCCAGTAGCAGCGGCAAACTCTTCTGCCTTAGCAAATAGGTAGTCTCCGAGGAGCACCGCTTTGTCCCCATTCCACACTTTATAAACCGTTGCCCTACCTCGGCGGATTAAAGATTTGTCAATAGCATCATCATGGACCAGGGTAGCTGTATGAAGAAGCTCAACGGCTGTAGCCATGGGCAGAAGGTAATCAAGGTTGTAGTCATAAAACTTACCTGACAGGAGAACAAACGCTGGACGAATCCCCTTGCCACCACCCTTCAGACTATAGGCAAGCAACTCAGATAGCCAGGGAAAATCAACCTTACTCACTGACCTTAGCTTATCCTCTACCTTGATTAAATCTTCCCGAATAGGCTGGTAAATTGTGCTTAGCTCCAAAATACCTCCTCAACTATCAGGTAAACCCAACCGCTTAGTCTCTTCTTCTACCAACCCTTCATCCAATTTAGAAAACAGGGGTTCAGGAGGAAGTAACCTCTGCCCTGGTGATGGGAGGTGTAGCTGCCAGCCACCATCCTCTATATTACCCTTAAAACCAAGAAACTCATGTAACTTCTGAGAGCTAAAGGGTAAGAAGGGATATAATGCCGTTCTAAGGCAGCAGAGCACTGAAATAGCAACATATAAGGCGGTGGCTGAAGCCTGCCTGTCCTGTTTGATTATCTTCCAAGGAGATTTCTCATCTAGGTAGCGATTAGTCTCCTGAGCCAGAGACATCGCCAACCTTATTGCTTCCTTAAAATGGCACCAATAAAGAAGCTCGTCCATCATATTAAGGGTATCCTTAGCTTTATTGAGTAAAGCCTGACTATGGCTATCAAATTCCCCAGGCGCGGGCACACAGCCATCAAAGCTACGATAGACAAAGGTAAGCACTCGATGAACCAGGTTCCCATAAGTAGCCACCAGCTCATCATTATTACGACGAAAGAATTCACGCCATGAAAAATCGGTATCCCCTGTTTCTGGCATATTTATTGATAATAGATAGCGTAAGGGGTCAGGGTCATAGCGTGATAGATAGTCAGGTAGCCAGACTGCCCAACCCCGGCTGGTAGAAAGCCGCTTGCCCTCAATAGTCAAGAACTGGTTAGCCGGGACATCATAAGGCAGATTAAGACCATCATAGCCCATCAGCATTGCTGGCCAGATAATAGTATGAAAGACAATGTTATCCTTACCGATGAAGTAGTAGCTCTTTACCTCACCCTGCCAGAAAGAGCGCCACTTCTCATCATCCCCAGTAGACTTAGCCCACTCCTTACTCGCTGATAGGTAACCGATGACAGCCTCAAACCACACATAGAGGCACTTACCCTCAAAGCCATCAAGGGGCACCGGGATTCCCCACTCTATATCACGAGTGATAGCCCTATCCTTCAGCCCCCCTTCCAGATAGCGCAGGGTGAAGTTAAGGATATTCTCTCTCCAGTGAGTCTGCTGCCTCACCCAGGCTAGGAGTTGGTCTCTGAAGTTAGAGAGTCGTAGAAAGAAGTGCTCTGAATCCTTAAACTGAGGTGGAGTGCCACAGATGCGGCAATGGGGGTCAATCAACTCAGCAGCATTTAGTGGCTTACCGCACTCATCACATTGGTCACCTCGTGCTCCGATAAAGTTACAGTAGGGGCAGGTGCCCTCAACATAGCGGTCAGGCAAAAAGCGCTGGCAGTGAGGGCAAAAGGCTTGTGCCACGCTAGCCTTATAAATATAGCCTTTATCAAGAAGGGTGAGGAAGATATTTTGCGCTACCTCAGCGTGGTTGACAGTGCCGGTGGTAGTAAATAAGTCAAAGGAAATACCTAACTCCCGCCACGAATCAAGAAACTGCTGATGATACTGAGCCACTATTTGGCTGGGCTTCTTCCCCTCCTGCTCAGCCTTGATAGTTATTGGTGTGCCATGCTGGTCTGAACCCGATACCATTAATACCTCGTTCCCTTTGGTACGGTGGTACCGAGCAAATATATCCGGTGGTAAATATGCCCCAGCAATATGACCCAAATGCAATGGACCATCAGCATAAGGCCAAGCCACCCCAATAAAAATTCTCTCACCCATAATCTACCTCTTGGCTAACAAACCGTCTTGCATTTACTTAGAAAAGAAGGTGAGTATCCATTCGCCCTTTTCTTCATCATAACGAGCATAACCCCGGCTCAGGCTACACTTCACGCAATAGCGCAATGTCTCCCCCCCCTCCACTTCAACCCCATCTGTTTCACTGATGGCTAAATAGCGTTCCGGGTGCCTCATAATGTGACCACACCCATCACAACGAACCTCGCCGATTGCTATACAACCACGGCGCATTACTAACCTCCCTTTCCATCTTGCTTAAGATTTACCTATCCTTAGCCAGGCTCGATACAACTCTCGCTTTGATATTCCTGTTTTTTCAGCCATCTTGGCTATCGCCTCTTTGGCAGTCATCCCAATCCAGCGCATATATTGTAGCTCACGCTCAATTTCTTCAGTCAACTGGGGTTTACCCTCGTCTCTCTTGCCCTCAATAACCAGAGTGAACTCACCCCTTGGCTCAGTGAAGTGGTCTATGGCTTGGCTTACCATTCCCCGAAAAACCTCTTCATGAAGCTTGGTAAGCTCACGACAAACGGCTACTTTCCTATCCCCGAGAACAAGCAGTATATCATTTAGCGCAGCCAGTAGTCGGTGAGGGGTTTCCAAGACGACAATACTGCCATATTCACCAGCCACAGATTCTAGAAGACGCTGCCGGTCATTAGTCTTACGAGGCAGAAAGCCTATGTAGGTAAACCGCTCTGTAGGCAATCCGGAGACAACCAGAGCAGTAACAACCACCGAAGGTCCAGGAATAGGAACCACCGGGATACCTCGCTGGTTAGCTGTCACAATCAGTTCATAGCCAGGGTCAGATATGCCCGGCATTCCAGCATCTGAGACTAGAGCCACATCCCCACCTTTGAGACAACTTAAAATGTAATCCAGTTTAGTCCACTTATTACGCTCATGATAGCTAGTCATAGGCGTCTTAATATCATAAGCGTTGAGTAGCTGCTTCGTCCTGCGGGTATCCTCAGCAGCAATAAGCTTCACCTCACGCAGGGTACGAAGGGCACGTAATGAAATATCCTCCAAGTTACCAATAGGGGTAGCTACCACATAAAGAGAGGGCATCGCCTTTTATCTTCCCCAAGTTAACTATTATAACCTATAACTCAGTTATCCGTCTACGCTGGCCAGGAGAGTTTTCAGAGAGTGAGGCTGACAAGCCCTTTAGCTAAAGTTCAGGCACTTGACAAAGCTAGCATATTGGACTATTATAGTCCAATATCACAACCGCAGCAGAATCTCCCGGGATACAGGTATAGACGATGGAGCTAATCAGGGAAGATACGGACTACGCGATGCGGGCACTAGTCTATCTGGCCATACGCCGCAAACAGGAGCCAGTGGCGGCAAAAGTATTGGCCAAAGCCCAGGACATACCCAATGACTTCGCCCACAAAATCCTTCGGAAATTGACCAAGGCAGGGTTAACCAAGAGCTACATGGGGTCTCAGGGCGGCTTTACATTAGCTCAGAATCCGAGGCAAATCACCCTCCTTCAGGTGGTGGAAACCATCCAGGG
>Ga0209991_10001362_pt1 | contig 11048 bp, 7 predicted proteins | sample ChitaG_FD_183167 | JGI IMG/M metagenome (GOLD analysis project Ga0209991, IMG submission 183167) | Deep subsurface microbial communities from South Pacific Ocean to uncover new lineages of life (NeLLi) - Chile_00310 metaG (SPAdes)... | ecosystem: Environmental > Aquatic > Marine > Oceanic >...
ACGGGCGATAATTACTGCAATTCCACCTTTAGGATCCTTCACGTATTTAACTGCCTTCTTGAGCAAACTGGTAGTTTTTTTGATATCATAGGGATCAACTACCTCAATGAAATCAACCCCGCAACCAGCTATGATTCTTTCAAGGGGAATAGCCTTTCCCTTGCTCCCATCCGCCCTTATTCCCAGGGCAGGAGTTGGCTGCATACCTGTCATGGCTGTCGTTAGGTTATCAAGTATTACAAGGATGAATCGCGCACCATTATATACTGCGTTCAATAAACCGACTGGGCCAGCGTGAAAAAAGGTTGAATCGCCGATGGTGGCCACAATAGGCTGCTCTACCGCGTCCTGTGCAAAGGAATGATAAAAGCCAGCTGCTATAGTTATTGCAGCCCCCATATCCAGACAGGTATCTACCGCACCCAGGTTAAGCCCTAAGGTATAACAGCCAATGTCTGAGGTAAATATCGCCTTTGGCCTGGTCTTCCTTATGGCAAAAAATGCTGATCTCTCTGGGCATCCGGGACAGAGGGTTGGTCTTTGCACAGGCAGTTGGAGATCTTTTACCAATTGCATTGCTTTATGATCATCATCTGCCTGGAAAGGCTCTAAGTTCAGTTCCTCAAGAACATTGTTTATCAATTTGTGGATTACTTGGGGAACAAGCTCCCCTTCAGGTGGCACATGACCAGATAGGCGGCCCATAACCTTATCTTTGTCTCTTAGAAGGTACTCGATGAGGGTGTCTGTTTCTTCGATGACAAGCACCTTCTCGCAGGCTGACATGAACTCAGCGGCCAAACTTTCAGGAAAGGGATAAGGGGTACCTATCTTGAGCACAGGGATATCAGTACGCTTTTCTTCCGACAGGAAATCTCGGATGACAGAGTAGGGTACACCGCCTGCAATGATACCAAAAAGGTATTTTTTCCCGGATTCAAGATTATGGAAGTTGTACCGAGAGAGATCCTCGAATCTCTTGCCAATTTTCTTCAGTTTTTTATTTAGCTCTCCATGGAGTATAAGACGGAAACGTGGTGTGGCTGCCCACCTTTGGGGATTTTTCTCAAAAGAGGCCTTCTGATCATTCTTTTTGATTGGACCGAATGAGATGTTTTGTCGTGCATGGCATATCCGAATGGCTGGCCTCAGGATTACTGGAATCCTGAATTCCTCTGATATATCCATGGCGAGCCCAACCATTTCCCTGGCCTCCTGAGGATTGGAGGGGTCTAGAACAGGGACCTTCGCAAGCCTGGCCATAAAGCGTGTATCCTGCTCTGTCTGAGAAGAATGAAGACCCGGATCATCACAAGAGATAATAACAAGCCCCCCTACTGTACCAAGATAAGCTGCACTCATCAGGGAGTCGGCTGCCACATTCAACCCCACCTGCTTCATGCAGCATGCAGCCCTCTTTCCTGTGATGGAGGCAGCAAATGCAGTATCTAAGGCTACCTTTTCATTGGTTGACCATTCCACATAGGTATCGAGTTTTTCTGATTTCACTAATCGAACGACTTCGGGCAGGATCTCTGAACTGGGGGTACCGGGATAGGAGGTAACCATCTGGCAACCAGACTCTAAAAGGCCCAGGGCTATGGCCCCGTTTCCAAGCAATATCTCTTGCTTAGTCATTTTCATGCACCTTTTTTGCCTTTTCGATCAGGCCTACCAGGCTCTGAATCTTCGGCTTTGGGGGGGTAAATATTTGGTCCAGCTCCGCCTTGGAGTAATGTTCTTCAAGAAGCTTATTGATATCTATATACATCTGCCAGCAACCTACTATCCATCTGCAGGGAAGCATGTTATTCTCGAAACGGCAGAACTTAAAATTGACCTCGCCGCCCACCCTGGGGCATCTAATTGCTTTGTCATCGTGCTGTTCGATCAATTTATTAACCTTTTATGGCAAAAGTAGTTCACTTACAGGACTAAAGGAATAGAGCCTGAAAGTACACCTTCAAAGAACTGAGCAACCTCGCTCAGCCTTTCATTAAAAAGTTGTCATTGCGAGCGTTAGCGAAGCAATCTCCTGGCTTGTGATCTTTTTTGAGATTGTGGAGCCTGTTCCGAGCGTAGCGAAGAATCTCTTTTGACTTGATGTTTGTCAAGGTTCCTTCACTTTTCTGGGCCGCAAGCTCCCTGGTTTGCTTCGGCTCAGCCTCGCAACCGCTTCGCTCCTCGCAATGACCCTGTAAAGGTTTTGATGAAACGAGGATATTATTGTCCTCTCACAATTTTCAATTGGCGTGAGAAGACCTTATAAATGTGCGTCAAAGCTCAGCATGCCCCTCGGCTATGGTCACCCCAATCTTTTCATCTTTAATCAGCGGGATCAGGCTGGTATCTTGGGCAGTTCAGCCTGTGCCTTCTTTACATCTTCCTCAGGATAAGCATAATCCACCAGTTTGCCAGATAGGTAATTATCATAGGCGGCAAGGTCGAAGTGCCCATGTCCACTGTGAGCTATCAAGATTGTCTTTGCCTCACCGGATTCTTTACACTTAAGGGCTTCATCAATGGCTACCTTGATATTGTGGCATGGCTCAGGCCCTGTGATAATGCCCTCAGTGCGGGCAAACTTTATCCCTGCCTCAAACACAGCAGTCTGGTGCACGGCTACGGCCTCAACCAGGCCTAATTTATGGAGGTGGGATATGATTGGTGCCATCCCATGATAGCGCAGGCCTCCGGCATGAATTGGGGGCGGGATAAAGCCGTGGCCCAGGGTATACATCTTGACTATGGGTGCCATCCCGACATTGTCACCAAAGTCATAGGCATATAGTCCCCTGGTCACAGTAGGACAGCTTTCAGGCTCAACGCAGATGATGCGCAGACCTGGCTTTTCTCCACTTATCTTATCCCTGATCCAGGGCAGGAATTGCCCGCCGTAGTTTGAGCCACCACCGATATTACCTACAATAATATCAGGGTAGGCATCTGCCATCTCCATTTGTTTCCTGCACTCTTCCCCCTGGATGGTCTGGTGAAGCAGGACATGGTTGAGCACACTGCCCAGAGAATAGTGGGTATCATCACGACTTACGCATTCCTCTACTGCCTCACTGATAGCAAGTCCCAGGCTACCGGGGCAATCAGGCCATTTTTCCAGCATGTCTCTTCCTGCTTTGGTTTCCGTGCTGGGACTGGGGATACACTTTGCTCCCCAGACCTCCATTGCAATGCGGCGATATGGCTTCTGGTCATAACTGATCCTGACCATATAGACCTTGATCTCTACATCGAAGAATGCTCCTGCCATACTCAGGGCACTCCCCCACTGGCCAGCGCCAGTCTCTGTAGTTATTCGTTTTATGCCCTCCTTCATGTTATAATAGCACTGAGCCATAGCAGTATTTGGCTTGTGGCTACCAGCCTGGTTTGTCCCTTCATATTTGTAGAAGATCTTGGCTGGTGTATCCAGGGCCTTCTCCAGCCGATATGCCCGGTGCAATACTGTTGGTCTCCAGGTGTGGTAGACATCCTGGAGCTCCTCAGGGATTTCAATGAAGCGCTCTGTGCTCATCTCCTGCTTTATAAGCTCCATAGGAAATAGGGGAGCCAGGTCATCTGGGGTTAACGGCTGTTTTGTTCCTGGGTGCAAAGGTGGTGGCAGCGGCTCTGGCAAATCGGCCTGGATGTTATACCAATGAGTTGGCATATCCTTTTGGTCAAGAAAAAACATTGCTCTTTTCATTTTACCCTCCTCATTTTTTTGGTTTTTAGTTCCTTTTTGACCCGGACAAGGTCACTACCATGACATTATAAATATAGACTCACCTCCTCTCCTTAGAATCCCCTTAAACTATGTTTAATTTATTATTCCCATTCTTTGGAGTGTCTTGAATTTACAACTCTATCCTTCTTACTAAAGAAATATCTTCCAGGCCGCGCAATTCTTTGAGGATTTCATCATTTATTGAAACATTTGTAGCCAAAAAGATCACATTCTGTTTTTTGGCCTTTTCTTCACCCACTTGCATGCGGCTGATGTTAACCTTATAGCTCCCAAGGGTGCTCGTGATCCTGCCAATAACACCAGGCTTGTCTAGATTATTTATTAAAAGATTATGGCCTTCAGGAATGGCCTCAAGGTAAAAGTTATTAATACGCAAGATCCTGAGCAGATTGTTGCCGAATATGGTCCCTGATATGATATTTTTACCTTTCTGTGTCTTAACAGTAAGCTTAATAAGGCTGGAAAAATCCTCAGGTGCCTTGGTCTTAGATTCCACCACTTTAATACCCCGTTCAGCAGCAATAACGGGTGCATTAACAAAGTTCACTTGATCTTTAAGGATAGGAGTGAGAAGTCCTTTGAGCATAGCAGTAGTTAGGGGGGTTACATCATAATTGGTTACCTTTCCTGAGTAATTTATCTGAACTTCCAGGATAGCATTATCAGCGAGTTGGATCTGAAGAGATCCCATCTTTTCAGCTAAAGTGGCATATGGTCGTAAAGTGGATAGCAGTTCTGGGCTGATGCTCGGGACATTCACAGCATTTTTTACCGAGCCGTACAAAAGATATGCGACGATCTGCTCGGCCACATCCTTGGCCACTTTGTCCTGTGCCTCTTTGGTTGACGCACCAAGGTGTGGTGTGCATATCAGGTTATGTAGACTCAACAATTTTGTCTTGCCGGGTGGCTCTTTGCTAAAGACATCCAGGGCAGCACCTGATAGGTGGCCTGATTTTAAGGCCTCATAGAGATCATCTTCATTGACTATACCTCCGCGGGCGCAGTTGATAAGCATTGCCCCGCTTTTCATTTTACCAATTGCCTCCTTATTTATCATATTAATGGTCTCTTCAGTACTCGGTGTATGAATGGTGATATAGTCAGACCTTTGAAGTAGTTCATCAAAGGAAACAGGCTCGATATCCATTCTCTCAATGATGTCTGGCTTTATATGAGGGTCATAGGCGATGACCTTCATCTCCATTCCCTTTGCCCTCTCAGCCACTAGCCGTCCTATGCGCCCAACTCCGATTACTCCAAGAGTTTTGTTAAATATTTCCTGGCCCTGAAATTTTTTCTTCTCCCACCTTCCCTCCTTAAGAGATGCAGTTGCCTGGGGGATGTTACGTGAGAGGGCCATGATCATTGCTATGGTATGTTCTGCTGCTGTTATGGTATTACCCTCCGGGGTATTCATTACAACAATTCCCTTTTTGCTTGCAGCAGGGATGTCCACATTGTCTAAGCCTATCCCAGCTCGGCCAATAACCTTCAAATTATGAGCCGCATCAATGATTTCAGCAGTGGCCTTGGTTGCACTCCGTATAACAAGAGCATGGTACTGTCCAATAATTCCTTTTAGCTCTTCAGGAGTCAAATCAGTATTTACATCAACCTCAATATCAGGGGTTTCCTGAAGTGTCTTTACACCAACCTCTGATAAGGGATCGCTTACAAGAACTTTCATATTATCTTCCTTGCGTTTTTAGGCCTGCCATTTTTTTAATAAGTTGTGCAAAGCTTTTTTCAAGTAAAATTAAAAAATTTTGGCTACGGGCTTTCCTTTGCATATATGATTTTTCATTTTAAATTGAGGATGGAGAATTTGAATTTCTGAAAAGTTAGTTTTTTCTTAACTGGGGAATGTTTTTTTAGTATGTTTTTTATAATATCCATGAAGGGTTCAAAAATAAGAACGGTTATGATATTTTGCATACTGGATGTGATATTTTCTGTCAAGGAGATTTTTCTTCTTTTGTCAGTAAATCTACTTGAACCTAAGATAGCCAATGATGTAGTAATGGGTCTTAAAGGATCTTCGCATTGTTTTCTTCCCCATTATTCAACACTCCATTTCTCCATCATTCGTTATCTTGAGCTTGCAATGAGGGGAACAAAGCACTATTATTTTCTGCCGGCCTACGCCGGAACAAAATAGAGGGTTAATATGAAAACAATTGGTCTTGTTGGAGGCATGAGCTGGTAGTCATCATCTGAGTATTATAAAATTATTAACAAAACTGTAAAAGAAAGACTTGGTGGACTACACTCTGCTAAATGTATTTTGTACTCTGTTGATTTTGAAGAAATTGAAAGCCTACAACATCAAGGCAGGTGGGAAGAGCTTACAAAATTGATGATCAATTTTACTCAGCAATTAGAGAGGGCCGGTGCTGATTTTATTGTGATTTGTACAAATACTATGCATAAAATGGCAGGAGAGGTTCAAAACAATATAGATATCCCTATCCTGCACATAGCTGATGCGACTGCTGAGAAGGTTATAGAGCAGGGATTAAGGAAGCTTGGTTTGCTGGGTACAAAGTTTACTATGGAAGAGGATTTTTATAAAAAAAGATTAAAGGAAAAATATAATATTAACGTAATTATACCTTCAGATACTGATAGAGAAATAATTGACAGTGTTATTTATAATGAATTGTGTCTTGGAATAATAAGGCAATCTTCAAAGGAAAAATTCAAAGAAATCATTAAGAAGCTTATTTTAATTGGTGCAGATGGACTGATTTTAGGATGCACAGAAATTCCGCTTTTGATTAGCCAAGAGGATGTAAAGGTTCCTTTATTTGATACAACAACAATTCACTCAAAAGCAGCAGTTGAGTTTGCCTTAAAATAGTATTAATTGTTTTTTGTATCTGCCTTTTTTCCTTTAATGATTCTTAAATCTGGTCGTCCAAGAGGGCGCTTATCTTGCTTTAATTCCCTTTTGGCCATTGTCTCTTTTATTATTCTAAGTTGCCATTTCTCCCAGGATTCATCCTTCCTTTTATCAATAAACCTAAGTATTTCATCTATGTCCTTCCTTGTAAAAAGGGACTTGCCTCTAACCTGTCTTGGATTTATATCCGGATAATGTTCAGGTGCTATAGTTATCTTCCTCACACGTATATAATGGCGAATAAGATCTTGAGGAAGCTTGGTTATCTTGGATACCTCATCAATGGTATAAAAAATTTTTGAGTTCAAAAAATCCTTCCTATTTTCTTTATTATTTTGCCACCAAGACACGAAGTCCCTGGCCCAGACCTGATTTGAGAGGGCTTTGATCTACGGCATCTGTTTGATGCTCCTTAGAGCGTAAACAGCTTATTCCACGGAAGTCGCGCCAGGGAGGGCACTAAGATTATATAATTTACAATTTTTTATTGACCATTTCATATCCTTTGTGTCTTGGTGACTTAGTGGCTTAATAGTTACTTATTCTCTACTTATTTTGCATCCAATTGCTTTTAGATTAGGTGTTCCAAATTCCTTTCCCAATTTTTCAGCAGATGTAAGGATATTAAAATTGGATTTTTTCCATTCATAAAGTGATTCTGCCTTTGCCTCCGGGAACCACCATCCATGTGAGGCATTTATTACCCTTGGATCAACAATATCGGTAAGATGTGCAATCTGGGTTATCTTTCCACATCTTGTTTCAATAATAACCTCATAACCTTCCTTAATTCCGTATTTTAAAGCAGTACTAGGGTGGATTTCAACCTTTGGGTCTGGTCTTTTTTCTCTAAGTCTTTTGATCCACCTGTAGGATGAATGAAGGTAATACTGGCTTTTGGAACTGGTTAATACCAGAGGATATTCAGGGTCATCTTCCTCTGGAAGGCCATTAAATGTAGGGAGTGGGGATAGATTGAATTTCTCTGCAGTACTCAATTTAAGTTCCACCTTGCCAGTGGGGGTTCGAAAACCCTTTTCTTCATAGAGCTTGAATCTGTCATGTCCTTTCAAATAGCCCTTCTCCACGAACTGGCTGTATGTGAGACCACTTGGTTTGACAATATCTTCCAAAAACTGGTTAAAGTCTTTGTGCCAGTGTTCTTCAGGAGAGATAAGTTTACCCAGTTCATTCATTATTTTCATGTCAGGCCAGCATTCTTCGGGTGCATCAACCACTTTGGGCCGTGCCAGGATAAAGCCGTGTCCGAGTCCATAGTGGCCGATGTCGTCTATCTCGAATTGACTTGCAACAGGCAGTACTATATCTGCCATGGCTGCTGTAGGCGTCATGAACAGATCAGCGACCGCTATAAAATCAAGGTTCATAAATGCCTCATATGTCTGGCGACTATCAGCATAGGATAACATAGGATTTGCACACATGGCATAGAATCCCTTAATAGGGTAGGGTACCCCTTCAAGAATTGCCTTTTTAAAGAAGGATGGTGCAATGGTCATTAATCTGGGTATAACACCATGAAAAGCGCTGATCATTTCCTTTCTCTTGTCTGGAATAAGATCGGCACGGACAAATGGTCCTAAGCCCATGATCTTTGGGTCTTTTGCATTTACATTACCTCCGGGGACATCAAGATTGCCACATAGTGCCATCAAGCAAATGAGTGCCCTTGTTGTGTCAAAGGTATGGATATTGTGTTCAACCGGATTTCCCCACTGAATAACAGCAGGCTTTGACGTGGCATACAATCTTGCTGTATCTCGGATGAGATCAGGAGGAACCCAGGTGATCTCAGACACTTTTTCTGGAGTGTATTTTTTCACATGATCTGCCAGATCTTCGAAGCTATATGTCCACTTTTTAACAAAATCCTTATCATATAAAGACTCTTTAACAATGACGTTTAAAAGACCTAGTGCAAGGGCGTGATCTGTTCCAGGCCTTAACTGCAGCCACTTCTTAGCCTTTTTAATCAAATCGATCTTTCTCGGGTCGACAACTATCAGTTCGGTACCGTTTTTTATCTGCTCTAAGAGCATGCTGCAGATTTCCCCCTCCTCGTTTGTGGAGGTGATATTACTTGCCCATAAAAGAACTAGCTTGCTTTTGTGATGCAAGTCCGCCACAGGATAAAAGCCGCAAGTATGCACACCGGTTATCTCCCGTGGGGCATGGCATACATCCTGAGATGCGATAATGTTGGGAGAACCAAAAAGGTTGGCCAGCCTGATCAAAACAAAGTGTTCCAATCCTTTGGGCATGCCAACGCCAAAGGCAACTCCCTTTGCGCCGTATTTTTCTTTTATTTTAATTAAATTTTCAGCTGTCTCTTTCAAAGCTTCCTGCCAGGAAATCCTTTTCCATTTTCCTTCACCCCGTTTTCCCGCTCTTTTCAAAGGATGTTTGAGGCGATCAGGATGAGTAAGACGATCAGGTGATGCGATTCCCTTGGCGCATACATAACCCTTGTTTAAAAAACCATCCGGATCTCCTTTAACGCTAACAATTTTGTTATCTTTAACACCTACTAGCAGAGCGCAGCCACCATGATCCATTCTTGCACAGTGTGTTTTTATCCACCTAACATCATCTTTCATGCAAATCTCCTTTCTATTTTGAATAAGATTATACAGTAGATATTACGTAAGTGTTCACAGGGTTATAATAATTAACCCATTATTTAGGGATAATGAGACCTTTTCTGAAGTGATTGGCGGAAGGCCGCCGTCCTTTTCACGACTTATCAGTGGGGAAATCCCGCCGGAAGCGGGAAGAGGGTAAGCCTGCCCGCCATCGCGAGCCGCTCAGGCGAGGCGGGCGGGACTCCCCGCAGATAAGTCGTAGAAAAGACCAGGACGGGAGCCTCTAAACTGAAGAAAAGGCCTCATTACCCTATTGCCCCAGGATCAGTTACGATATAACTTCATACACCTAATGGATTATTTTGGCAAATATTAGGTCTTGTCCAGGAATTATTCATGAGGAGTTATCCATAGAGGGAGGTTTGGTCACTAAGATATGAGTGGATGTTAAAGACCTTAAAAACTTTATTGAGAGAAAAAGGTCAGGAAAGGGTACTTATGAAACGTTGGATACGTTCGAAGGCTTCCTTTAAAACCTCCTGATTGACCGTCAGAGCTATGCGTAAGCATCCTTTTCCGGAAGGCCCAAAGGCCTCTCCTGGAACAACCACAACCTGTTCCTTATCCAACAAATCCAAGGCAAACTGACGGCTATCTTGAGTGATTTGACTGATATCCGGAAATATATAAAAAGTTCCTCCAGGCTTGTGAACCTTCACACCAGGAAGTTTTTGCAGGGCTTCATATGCGTGATCCCGACGAATGCGAAATTCTTCAGCCATTGCATTGACGACTTCTGGATAGAGCTGCAGAGCGGCTAGGGCAGCGCGTTGAGAAACTGATGGAGCGCAAGATGTAGTGGAACTTACCACTTTGATCATGGACTCAATGAGCCATTCCGGCCCAAAAGCATATCCTATGCGCCAACCAGTCATGGCAAAGGATTTGGAAAAGGAATGAACCACAACCGTCCGCTCTCTCATTCCCGCCCGTGTTCGGATCGATTCGTGAGTCCGCCCGTCAAAAAGAAGTCTTTCGTAGACTTCATCACTTAATACTAATAAATCTCTTGCTTGCACAATACGGGCAATGTCATCCAGGGTCTCAGCAGGAATGACGGATCCAGTTGGGTTGTTTGGCGAATTCAAGAGCAACACCCTGCTGTGAGGGGTGATTGCTGCTTCAATAGCTTCTGGGGTTGGCACAAAACCATTTTCAAAAAGAGTCTGAACATGCACAGCCTTTCCCCCCACCCATTCAATATGGTGTCGATATGGTGGAAAATAAGGGTCTGGTATAAGGACTTCATCACCAGGGTTTAGCACTGTGCGGAAGAATGATGTCAAACCCCCAACCCCTCCAGTAGTCACGACAATCTGACGGGGTGAGAAATCCTCCCCAAGGCGCTCATGCAGATACATCTGAATTGCTTTGAGCAATTCAGGATCCCCCTGTGATTGAGTGTAATGGGTTGCGCCTTGGAGCGCATCCTGAAGTGCCTGATTGCATATCTCTTTGGGCGTATTAAAGTCTGGCTCACCAATCCCCAGGGAAATGTAACTGTCATACTGTGCAGCACGTTGCCACATTTCTCGAATACCGGAAAGAGGGATCTGACTGACAGCAGTTGAGATCTTCGATTTCATGGCGATTTAACTTTTATCAAAGGTTATTGGATTATGTCAACTTAATTTAACTGCTACTACTACCTTCGCCATATCTCTCTATTACCTATTTTCTTATTGGGCATTCTTTGTTGAGCAGGTGGGGTTATAGGCTTGACTTTGGGCTTCTT
>Ga0209991_10001363_pt1 | contig 11047 bp, 7 predicted proteins | sample ChitaG_FD_183167 | JGI IMG/M metagenome (GOLD analysis project Ga0209991, IMG submission 183167) | Deep subsurface microbial communities from South Pacific Ocean to uncover new lineages of life (NeLLi) - Chile_00310 metaG (SPAdes)... | ecosystem: Environmental > Aquatic > Marine > Oceanic >...
CTTTGAGGTCTTCCTCTTCTCCCGGTGCCTCTCCGATAAATATTACCTTGGATTTTGCATTTCCTTCCCCGGGAACAACCTTGGTGCGAGAAAGATACAAAGGACATTTTTCACAATTTTTACATTCCTCTGCCACTTCTTCTATAGTAAGTGGATTAACATTTTTAGACATCAATTTTACTCCCCTTTATTTTAATTATTGAAGTAAACATTAATGAAAAGAACTACTAATAATTATTTTAGGTAATTAAATAACTGTAAATTTTTATAATTTTACCATTTTCTTATACTTTTTAGCAAGCAATTAAGAGGAAGGCCGGAGAAAACCCCGAGTTGAACAAACCCCATCTCTCTCATTCTTATTTCTTCCCTGTGCCCAAAAGTAAAGTGTGTCCCCCTTTTACCTATAAAATAAAACTTTCCTCAAAAAGAAGGATTTTTAAAACTTAAGAATCAGGGGGGACATTCTTCTTTTGTATTCCCGCACTTATGCTTGGCGAAAAGTAAAGTGTGTCCCCCTTATAATAATTATTTTCCCAAAAAAGAAGGACTTTTAAAAATTATGTAGTATACTTAATATATAATACTTGAAAAATTTCACTTAAATAAAATTTTTATATTTCTATAACTTTAAATAAAATTTAATATTGTAACCTGTATGAAGGTAACAGAAGAGACCTTTTCTTTCCATCATAAAAGAAAAGGAGCCGAAGAGGCAAGATACCAAAAGTATCCAAACTTTCAGGCAAAAGGACTGTTGCCGGACAGAACTCTGGAGAGCTTTATATAAAAAAGCACCGACGGGGCAATTCCTAATCTTTAGGAAAACCCACACAGAGTTTACTTAAAGAGTTATTTCCTAATTTCTTAGGAAGAATCTTTCAGGTAAAAGGACAGAGTAGAAAAGTAATATTATTATTTTTTTATTCTGTCCTTTTTGTTTAAGTAAAAATATTCTAAAAGAGTGCGTAAAAATGGAATTAAATATTTATGGTTAGATATGTCAAATGTTGAGACCTGACCCCATTGATTCCATTGATTCCTACTGCTGAGTAAAGTTCGATTAGCGGAAATGCACTTTAAGAGCATTGTATTTTCAGGGTTTCAAGTGCATACAGTTGGAAAGTAAGACCCGGCTAATAGGGGATTGAGATGTAGGAAACATATCCTGTATAAGGGAAAAAGAAGTATGTTTGAAAATTTTAAAATAAGTAAATTTAAAATTATTATAAATCCCCTTGAAGATATAATTCTGCCAAAATATAAAGGATCGACATTCCGAGGTGGTTTCGGGAACAGCTTTCGTGGGATAGCTTGCGTTAACAAAAAATGGGATTGTGAAGAGTGCTTATTAAAAGAAAAATGTATTTATTCCTATATTTTTGAGACACCTCTCCCCAGGGATTCAGAACTTCAGAAAAAAAATTCCTATGTACCTCATCCCTTCATCATCGAACCGCCTCTTGAACATAAAGAATTATTCAAAAAAGATGAATTCATTTCTTTTGATTTAATACTAATAGGTAAAGCTATCGAATATTTACCCTATTTTATTTTTGCTTTTAAAGAGTTGGGGAATAAAGGAATTGGTAAAGGCAGAGGAAAATATTTTTTAGAAAGAGTAGAAAACTATCCAAATAATATAGAAAAATCTATTAGAAAAAATAATAGTAAATGCAATTATGGTACAAAGTTAGTTTATGATGGTAAAGATAAAATATTTTTGGATGAATATCACATTATCACTGAAAAAGATATAAAGGAAATATTTAATGATTTTAATGGTACTGGTAAGATTACATTAGAGTTTCTTACCCCAACTAGAATTAAACTTCATGGTAAATTAATCTCTCAATTAGAATTTTACGTATTTGTAAAAAATCTTTTACGAAGAATATCTGCCCTTTTTTATTTTCACTCTAGTAATCCAGTAGAATTGGATTATGCAGAATTAATTAACACAGCAGAAGATATTAAAATAAGCAACTCCGAATTATATTGGTATGATTGGGAGAGATATTCTTCCCGGCAATCTTCTAAGATGAAACTTGGAGGTTTTAAAGGGCGAATTTCGTTTAAGGAAACAAAAAGGGGATTGATAAAAAAATATTTACCTTTGATTATTTTAGGGGAATATATACATATAGGTAAAGGAACAAGTTTTGGTTTGGGTAAATATAAAATTTGCAAATAAACGAAAATATATTATCAAGAGTAGAATGTAATATGAATAAAAAATAGATTAATGTTTTGACAGGCAAGGAGGTTTTAATGTTACCAAAGGATGATAAAAATTTTCAAGCTATAATCCTCGCTGCGTTATTACACGATATCGGAAAATTTATGCAAAGAGCCGAAATTCCTTTGAGCCCCCAATCAAAGAATATGGAAAATATAATTTGTCCTGTCTATCAAGGAAGATATTCACACCAACATGTGTTGTGGACAAATGAATTTTTTGAGAAATATTTTATAAAAAAATATCCACAATTTTCCTATTTAGATAACCAAAAAGATAATGTTGCTAATCTTGCATCTTATCATCACCGACCGGAAACTCCTTTACAAGTTATAATTCAAGAAGCAGACCACTTATCTTCTGGAATGGATAGGCTTGAAAAAGATCTTGAAGATGAAACAATTGGTAAAATCCTCTATAAAAAGACTAGACTTCATTCGATATTTGAAAAAATAGATTTAGGTAATAACTTTAATAAAAAAGATATCTATAGATATGAATTAAAACCCATGATTCCGACCAAAGAAAATTTATTTCCTAAAATTAAACAAAAGTTAATTCCTTCTGAAGGAGAGTTACTGACTGATAATTACATTAATCTTTGGAGAAAATTTCTTAGAGAATTTAAAAATTTACCTACGGTTAACTTTGATTTATTTCTTCAATCTCTTATCTGCCTTCTGGAAAAATATACTTGGTGCATTCCTAGTTCAACTATGGATTTACCTGATATATCACTTTTTGATCATCTAAAAACCACAGCTGCTATTGCAATATGCTTATTTAAATTTCATAATCAAACGAATAATTTAAATGAAATATCTATTAAAAATAAAGAACTATATAAATTTCTTTTAATCGGTGGAGATTTGAGTGGTATCCAAAGATATATTTTCAATTTCTCTCATGCCAATACAAAGGGAGTAAGTAAACTTTTAAGAGCTCGCTCCTTCTATATCGGGGCATTATCTAATATTAGCACTCATTATCTACTTCAAGAGATGGACCTTCCTTTGGCTTGTAATGTTATGGATGCGGGTGGTCGTTTTATACTACTTGTGCCTAATACTAAATCTATTAAAGAAAAATTAGAATGTACCTATCGGAAAATAAGCAATTGGTTTAGTAAAAACTTTGCCGGTGAATTAGTTTTGAATTTAATCTGGAATTTAGAAATTTCAGGGGATGATTTTAAAATCAATAAATTTCCCGCAATTTTATTAAAGTTACAGGAAAAAATTGTAGAAAAGAAATACCATAAATTAAACGAAATATTAACCAAAGATGGTAAATGGATAGAAAAAAATTTTATACTTGAGGAATTATATAAATATGATAAAGGGGTCTGTCAAAGTTGTGGAGAAAAACCCGCAACAGTATCTGTTATAGAAGAAGGGAAGGAAAGAAGATTGCTTTGCCGCCAATGTTCTATACAGGGGGATATCGGTAAATGGCTTACCAAGAAAAAGATATTAGCTTATTCCCAAGAAAAACCTTCAGTTAAAGAAAATATTCCATTTTTTAATAATAATTATTATCTTTCGTTTTGGTCGGAGACAGACAAATTAAATCCAAAAAATTTCTATTTAATAGAAAAATTATATTCATCAAATAAATTAAAAGTTAATTATGGAACAAAATATCTTGCCAATTATGTACCGTTATGGAATTCAGAAGATGAATTCGAAGAGTTGTGTGATTTATGTGATGATAAAAATGTTTGCGAGTTAAAAGGGAAAATAAATGCTTCTAAAACATTTCAATGTATTGCTTTAAAAAGCGTAGATAAACAAAACAAAACAGGTAGCATTATGCTGGGATTATTAAAAGCAGATGTTGATAAACTAGGTTTTATCTTTACAGTTGGTCTGGATAGAAGATTATCCATTTCTCGCTATTCTACTTTGAGTCGTGAACTAAATTTGTTTTTTACCGGGTATGTTAATGATTTATTATGCAGGGAATATCAAAATATCTATACGGTTTATGCAGGAGGAGATGACCTCTTCCTAATCGGAGATTGGCAGACCATGATGAAATTTTCTAAATCATTATATGATGATTTTAGAAGTTTTACTTGTAATAATCCGGATATTACTCTATCTGCAGGTTTGGTAACTATTAAACCTCGTTTCCCAATTCGGCGAGCTGCTGACATGGTAGAAGAATGTCTTGAATTTTCTAAATATAAAGGTAGAAATAGAGCGACACTGTTTAATACCACAATCAAATGGAATGAATTTGACGAATTACTAAATTTTGCTGAATTTCTTGATAGAAAACTAAATAATGAAGATTCTGGAATTACCAGAAGTTTTATTTTTAGACTTCTAAGAAATCATCAAAATTATCTTTTATTTGTAGAAGAAAATAAAATAGATGGTCTAAAATTCCATTCGCAGGTGGCCTATGATGTTGGACGTAATGTTATTAAAAAGGATAAAGTTGGAAAAATTGTCAATTCTGAGGAGATAAAAGAACTCGGTGATAAATTATATGATTTTAAAAGAATTGACAAAAATTTTTTAAAAAATCTAAAAATCCCACTATTTTTAGTATTATACAAAAATAGAAAAATATAAAAGGAGGTAAAAATGCCAAATTATTTTTATGAAGATGAAGAAAAGACTATTCTCAAGGAAAGTCTTCTTACCGACAAAGCAGAAAATTGGGCAAAAATGTTTCTTAAACCAAGAAGATCTGAAAAAATATATGAGAGAAATCCCTTTTTAACCTCGGCACAACTTAGAAAATTTTATAGTGAGGTAAAATCGCTTGAAACAAAAATAGAAGCAAAAGGGTTTCCACAAACGAAACCCTTAGTTAAAATGTTAAAATCAAAAGCTGCATATGCTTGTCCTAAAACTGGGCGGGAAAGAAAAATTCCGGTGGAATTTAGGGAATATATATATGAGATGGTTGATGCTGTAGAAGATGAGAAGGATTTTAAAGCATTTGCCATAATCTTTGAAGCTGTAGTTGGCTTTTTTTATGGTGAAGGAGGAAGATAATAATGAAATTAGTAAATTACAAGAGTATTACGGGAAAGATACATATTAAAAGTGGTTTGCATATCGGCGGAAATGTCGATGTGATTGAGATTGGCGGAGTAGATAACCCGATTATAAAAAATCCTATTACCAGGGAACCCTACATTCCTGGTTCTTCAATAAAAGGGAAAATGCGCTCCCTTCTGGAGTGGAAATTAGGAAAAATTGGCCGTAATGGGGAAGTGCACAGTTGGTGTAATGACCTTAATTGCCCTATTTGTAGGATATTTGGAACAAGTGCTAATGAAGCACAGATAGGTCCTACCAGAATAATTGTAAGGGATTCTGAACTCACTTCTGAATACAAGAACAAGATAAAAGAAGGCATATCCCTAACTGAAGTAAAATATGAAAATACTATTAATCGTATTACTGCAAGGGCTAATCCTCGTCATTTAGAGCGAGTACCTTCTGGGGTGGAGTTTAATTTTGAACTAGTTTTCCGTATCCTTGATATGGGGGATGGAGGTAAAACTGATGAAGACATGTTTAAATATGTTATTGATGGACTGAGATGTTTACAACAAGATGCCCTGGGAGGATCTAGCAGTAGAGGATGTGGCAAAATCGAATTTATAGATTTAGTAGATGAGAAAGGAAATTCCATAGATCTTTTCGAAAAAGAAGAGGAATAAAATGAATCTTTATAAATTAATTTATGAAATAAAATCTCCTGTAATTACTCCATTTCAAGCAGATACCATTTTTGGACACCTTTGCTGGGCGATAAGATATGTTAAAGGAGAAGAAAAATTAATCAAATTCTTAGAAAATTTTGAATATAGAAATCTTCCTATAATTCTAAGCGATGGACTTCCGAAAAATTTTTTACCAAAACCGATTTTAAAGCCTTTGAAGATTGAGGAAAGCGAAGAACTTCTTGACACATATTTTAGTAAAGAAAAAAAAGATAAAGTAACGGGGCTAACCGTCTTTAAAATGCTAAAAAATCAGCCTTTTATTAGCTGGGATATACTTAAGGAATTAGAAGGATATCTATCCTATTCTAGATTATATCAGAAAGTTTTAAGTGGATTATATTGCCCTATCTGGTTTAGAAAGAAACTATGTACGTTTAAAGACATTATGGAATGTCCGGTAATTAATCCTGATTCACCTAAAAAATGTAGCTATAGTAGCAAGAATAAAGAAAGCGAACTCGTCGTACATAACACAATAAATAGGTTGACCGGAAAAGTCCAGGAACCAGGAGGATTTTTCGGAGAAATTGAGACTTATTATATTCCTAATGCAAAAATTGAGATATATATTAAAAATAAAGAATTTTCTATAGAAGAACTTCAAGAACTGTTTCAATTTATTGGGCAAAGTGGTTATGGTAAAGATAAATCTATTGGAAAAGGTCATCTAAGATTAATAGAATTTAAAGGGTATGAAGTCTACGAGCCTCAGGGCGGTAATGGATTTATGAGTTTATCATCATTTATTCCGGCAGAAGATGATTCAATTAATGGTTATTATGAGATTATTACAAAATACGGTAAGCTTGGTGGTGATTATTCTAAGTCTGGTTTTGATGGTCAAAAATTAAATCCATTTAAAAAACCGCTTATTATGCTTAAAGCAGGTTCATCCTTCTTTGTTTCTCAGAAAAATGGGATTCATTGTGGAAGATTGATTCAAGATGTACACCATAGTAATAAAATAAGACATTATGGATATGCATTTCCATTAAGAATAAAAATGGAGTAAATTATGAAAAGATATAAAATAAAAGGCAAAATACTTTCTCCTGTTCATATCGGAACAGGTTTAGAAATAGAGCCATTCGATTATGTAATCAAAGAAAAGAAATTTTATAAAATTTCTTTAGAGGATTTCTTAACTAACCTTACTAAGGCAGAAAAAAATAAATTTAATGAATTGATAAGCAAAAATAATATTAATGATGTTAGGGAGTTCATTATTGAAAATTGGAATCCCAAAAAATATTCTTTTGAATATTCCTGTGCTGTAACTGAGGAAGTAAGTAAAATCTATGGAAATAATATCGCTAATATAGAAAATCAATTGCTGATTAATCCCTTTATTAGAACCAAAGTAAAAAATTTTCCTTATATTCCGGGAAGTTCTTTAAAAGGAGCAATTAGAACTGCAATTATCAGTGAATTGGCCAAAAAGACGAATTATATTAAAAATATCAGAGCAATTGAAGCTGAACTCTTAAAATGTCAAAATATGAAAGGTAGATTAGATGCAAAAAAAGACCCTTTTAGAGCAGTGAAAATAAGAGACGGACATTTGCCTTGTAATGCCACAATTATTTCAAAGATTGTAAATGTTAGCAAAGATAGAAATGGACAATTAAAACCATTAAGGATTCAGATTTTTAATGAGGTTACCTATTCGTATTTGTCTGGCAATACCATTGAATTTGAATCAGAATTGCTTATAGATGAAAAATTACAAAAAACAAATTTCTTAAATTTAAAAATAGATATCGACCTGATAAGGAAATCTTGTAATTCCTTTTATGGTGATAAATTGATTGATGAGGATAAAAACTTTTATCGTGGCACTTTTCTTGAAAAATTTTCTTCGGAAATATCTGGACAAAAATTTAAAAACAACTCTTTTTTAATTAGAGTAGGACGATTCTCAGGCGTTAAAAGCGTAACTTTAGATAATTATAGAAAACCAGGAGTTCCTAAAGGCAAAAACTGGGGGAAGACCAAAAATATTTGTGAAATGAAATATCCTTTAGGATGGGTAAAATTAATTTTTATGGAGATGTAAGATGGTTAAAGCAATGATAGTTACCGTGGGGACAGGCAAAGAAGGAAAAGATATTGCAAAAGCTATTTGTTTTTCTGTTAAACAACAAGACCCATGTTATATTGTTTTTGTAACCAGTAGAATATCCCAAGAAAAAACCATGCCTTTTATTAAAAAAGATAAAGTTATGCAAAGTAGAAATTTTGAAGAAAGATTATTAGATGATGAAAATAACGTAGAACAGATAGAAATTGAGTGTGCCAATTTTATCCAGGAGGTAACAAATAAGGGATTCTTACCAGAAGATATAGTAATTGACTTTACCTCGGGGACTAAAGCAATGTCTGTAGGTTTGGTTTTAGCTGCTTTAAATCTTCAAGGGATTACTTTAAGCTATATAGCAGGTAGGAGAAATAGCGAGGGTCGAGTAATTTCTGGAGAAGAAACAGTTAGAACTCAAACTCCTAATCGAATTTTCTTTAATTCTCTTTTTAAAGACTCAGTCTACTTATTTAATAAATATCAATTTAATGCTTGTTTGGAATTAATTTTCAAAGCAAAAGAATTGCTATCGGATTATGAATATTTGCAAAAAGCAAATACTCTTGAAAATATTGCTTTGGCTTATTCTTCTTGGGAAAAATTTGATCACCAAAAAGCCTTTCAAATTCTAAATGAAGTAACCAGATCAAATGGTAAAAAATGGCTTTTAAACTGGAATATAAAAAATTCAATCGAGAGGAATAAGCAGATTCTATATAAAGAACTAGGGGGTAATTATTCAGATGAAAGAGTTATTGATCTTTTAGAGAATGCTTGTCGAAGAGCTGAGGAAGGAAAATATGATGATGCCGTTGCTCGGCTTTATCGGCTTTTAGAATATCTAGCCCAATATCAGTTGTATACAAAATATAATAAAGTTGAAACTAAATCTCTTGATATTAGTAAATTACCTAATAAATTGCAAACAAAATATCAGAATTTAAAAAATAGAGAAGGAGAAATTGCAATTTCACTTTTTGAATCTTATGAATTATTAAAAGACTTAAATGATGAATTAGGAATCAAATTTGTAAATGATTATAAGCGTAAAGAGGGAAAGATTAAAAAACTATTAAGTATTAGAAATAATTCTATTTTAGCGCATGGGTTTCAGCCTGTGGGCGAAGCAGAATTTAAAATTTTACAAAAATTATTAGATGACTATATTAGATTAATAATAAAGGATTATAACAATTTAAAGAAAAATGTTAAATTCCCTAAAATAAAAATAATTTAAATAAGATATTATATTAATTTTAAAAACCAAGACCCGGTTAATAGGGGATTGAGACTTACAAAGGCATCCGATACTTTGAGCTGTATGATATCCCTGTTGGAAACCAAGACCCGGTTAATAGGGGATTGAGACTCAAACTGCTGTTCAAACCAATAATCATGTCCAGTCCAAAGGTTGGAAAGTAAGACCCGGTTAATAGGGGATTGAGACTCAAATCCAGTAGGGCTATGATAAACGTGATGTTTGAGAGGCTGTTGGAAATTAAGACCCGGTTAATAGGGGATTGAGACGTTACAGAAGTTAATCCACTAACAATTGACAGATATTTGTTGGAAATTAAGACCCGGTTAATAGGGGATTGAGACCCATCAGGAAAGGTTATATGCCCCGCCCCTTCGTAACTACGTTGGAAAGTAAGACCCGGCTAATAGGGGATTGAGACGCTAATTCGGTAACAGCTTTAATGGCACATTCCCGAATGAGTTGGAAAGTAAGACCCGGTTAATAGGGGATTGAGACTCTGCTGGTGCTTCTTCCTCACTCCCATAAGTGAATAAAGGTTGGAAAATAAGACCCGGTTAATAGGGGATTGAGACTTATCTGCGTGGTCTTTATCATAATAGAGAAAGATTGAAGGTTGGAAAATAAGACCCGGTTAATAGGGGATTGAGACTTATCTTTAATTTAACAAATAATAAAATATAATTGCGTTGGAAAGTAAGACCCGGTTAATAGGGGATTGAGACTTACATAACTTATCTTATAGGACATTGGTTATTTCAGTTGGAAACCAAGACCCGATCGATAGGGGATTGAGACTCTTTATAATCCTCCAACGGACACCATTTAGGAATAAAATCAGTTGGAAACCAAGACCCGGTTAATAGGGGATTGAGACTCCTTTACCCCCTATCTTTAATTTAACTTATAAAATATAAGTTGGAAAGTAAGACCCGGCTAATAGGGGATTGAGACACCTGACGCCAGAACGCCACAGGACAGGCAATATTTTAGTTGGAAACCAAGACCCGGTTGATAGGGGATTGAGACTTATTTATTCGTATTTTTACTTCATAGACTAATTTATTAGGTTGGAAAGTAAGACCCGGTTAATAGGGGATTGAGATACAATGTAACCTTGCTCATACCACATCTTCTCGTCTTCTGTTGGAAAGTAAGACCCGGCTAATAGGGGATTGAGACTTATCTAACAGATTATTTATAGCAATACATTGATTAAGGTTGGAAAATAAGACCCGGTTAATAGGGGATTGAGACTCCTTAATACAATAGCAAGGGTCTGATATTGCTATTATGTTGGAAAATAAGACCCGGTTAATAGGGGATTGAGACAAGATAAAAGAAAATATTGACAAGAATCACAAACAAGATTTATTAATTAATGAAAACAGAATTCGTATGAATTTTCTTGAGAAGGAAATAGATAAAAACAAATCAAATTAAGAAAATAATTGAACGATTGAGTAGGAGTAAAAAGGGTTAAGTCTACATATTTGGTAGATTCAGTATCTATGTTTGTTGAATAAATTCCATTGATTTAAATAGAGACACATCCCATTTTCTCAGACAATTAATATTTTACTTTTAAATTAGATAAATAGATACTGTGTTAAAAGTCAACCCACAAACTCTCCTTTTGACACTGTATTTTATTATAAATACTTTATAAGAAACTAGGCAGCAATATATTCTGTCTTATCTCTATACATAGCATGAGCTATT